>Ga0066691_10000544_pt1 | contig 12975 bp, 8 predicted proteins | sample GraSoiAngelo_140_FD_66671 | JGI IMG/M metagenome (GOLD analysis project Ga0066691, IMG submission 66671) | Grasslands soil microbial communities from the Angelo Coastal Reserve, California, USA - 14_0929_12_30cm | ecosystem: Environmental > Terrestrial > Soil > Grasslands | place: USA... | reverse complement strand
GGGGTAGCCGCCATATTGCGGACGACACCGCCGCCAGAAGGAATCGTCGTTGACGCGAATGTCTCGGTCTGAGGATCAAAACGCACAATGGTGTTCTTGGGAAGGACGCCGGCCTCGCTATACCAAACCATCCCGTCCGGCGTAACTGTGATTCCGTAAGGACTCGACTGGGGCCCTCCCGGCGAGGGCCACATCTTCACTTCGCCCGTCGCGGGATTGAACCGCCCTAAGCGACCCTGCTCGAAATCAGTGAAATAGATGGTGTCGTCCTTCGCGATAGCGATGCGGCGCGGCCGAGTCCCTTTTTCCGGTAGCCTGTACTCGGTGATCTCCATGGTCTTCGGATCGATCTTCGCCAACTTGTTCGTGCCAAATTCACAAAAAATCGGAACGCCCTTGCTGGTAATCACCATCCCGTAGGGCAACGCGTCTTCCGTCGAGACTCGCTTTAAGTCGATCTTTCCGGTTCGCGGATCGAGCCGTCCAACGAAATTGCCGCCCTGCACCGTGAACCAAAGCAAACCCTGCTGATCAAACACCGGCGTATGCGGATCACTGGCACGCGAGTCCGGCATCTTGTACTCGGTGACATTTCCCGTACGCGGATCAAGCCTGCCAATGAGTCCGGAATAGTTTCCCGTATACCAAACGTTTCCGTCACGATCGAATGCCAGACCATGCGGCCCGGTATTGGGCGACTTCAATGGATACTCGCGCATCATCCCGGTTGCGGGGTCAAGCCTCCCCAATCGGTTGCTTAATTGCCCAGTCCACCAAAGCGAACCATCCGGCGCAACCGCCGGATCGTGCGGGGTCGAATTGGGCGTGGGCACACTCCATTCCCGGATGGTTACATCCAGATCTTTGGCTTTGCTGCCTCCGACTGGCTCCGCCAACAGCCCCGAATACACGAACGCAGCGCAAAAGAACAAAACCGCGCCGCCGGCCAAGAAGTTCTTGGTGTCCATGGCTGCTCCTTTCTCTCACATTTTTCTCTCACGTTTTCGAGCGCATTCAGCCTACACGTTCAAGGTTCGGCACGCCGGACTCCTAGATAATGCCCTGCGCACGAAGCTCCGCAATCCGGTTTGCATCGTACCCCAGAATCTCGCCGTAGACGCGCTGATTATGCTCTCCGAGCTCGGGTGGCGGCTGATCGAATCCGGCGGTGGCCCCCGAAAAACGTATGGGCAATCCCATGGCACAAATTTCGACCATACCGTATTTCGGGTGAATCATCGGGACCGTTTCGTTTCGGGCCACCACCCGGGGGTCATGAACTGCAAGCTTGGGATCACGCACCTCAGCCGCCGGGATCCCCGCGGAGTTCAGTTTAGCGATCGCTTCGGCGGACGTCTCGGAGCTGGTCCACTGCCCGATCAGCGCATCGAGTTCGCGATAGTGACGCACGCGCATGTCACGCGTGCGGAAGCGCTCGTCCCTAACCAAGTCCGCGCGACCCATAACCTCGAAGAGACGATGCGCGAAGTGATCGGTATAGGCGCAAATCGCGAGGTGCCCGTCTATGGCAGGATAAATCCCGAATGGGGCGAGCCTCTGCACGGTCTGGCCGGTGCGGACCGGCTCGCCGCACACTTCCATCGCTTCGTAGGCTTCGCCGGCGATAAAAGCCGTGAGTGCGCCGAGCATGGAGACGTCGACGTGCTGGCCGATGCCGGTTCGTTGGGCCTGATGAAGCGCAGCAAGGACGCCGATGACGCCAAACAAAGCAGCCGTGAGATCGGCGATGGTCAGCCCCACGCGTACTGGAGGATCGTCTTCCCTTCCCGAAACATACATGATGCCGCTCAGCGCCTGGATCACCGTATCCAACGCTTTGGGAGAATCCGGGCCGGCATCGCTTCCGAATCCCGAGATCGAACCATAGACGATGCGAGGGTTTATTCGCTGCATCGCCTCATAGCCGACACCCAATTCATCGAGAGTTCCCGGCGTGAAGTTCTCGACGATCAAATCCGCCTTGCGGGCAAGATCGCCGAAGACCTCGCGGGCGCGGGGGTGCTTGAGATTAAGGGTCACGCCGAGTTTGTTGCGAAGGCGATTGAAAGCGGTCACCGAGATGTCGTCGGCCCTGTCGCGGACGAGCTTGACGCCGCCGAGGCCGAAATACGGCGCGTTATCTCGCGAAGGATCGCCGCCGGCAGGGTTTTCTATTTTGATGACGCGCGCGCCAAGGCCTGCCAGGAGGAGCGTCGCCACCGGTCCCGCCAGGGCTACGGTGAGATCGAGAACGGTAAGATCGTTGAGGGGTGATTCTTGCGGCGCGATTGTGTCCATGATCCCGTCGCAGACTGTCATAGGCTCGGTGAGCAGTCAACGGGCATGAACCTAAGATCAGGCTGCAGAAACATGCGCGGGTGTAGAATGCGGCTCGATCAACTTGGGACTCAGGTCTCTGCCGAAAGCAATGCAATCGGAGTGATTTATCCTATTCATTCTTTGCATGAGGAAAATGGAGCGGGAAGCCTTAAACATGACGGGGGAAGACGATGAAAAAACCTAGGGGGCGTGGTTTGAGAATGACGCGTGGATTCCTCGCATTGACACTAGTGCTTCTGGCCACCACGTTGGCCGGCGGTCAAACCTTTCGTGGCACTGTCCTCGGGACGGTCACGGACGCTTCCGGCGCGGCGATTCCCGGCGCTAGCGTCACGGTTCGCAACGCCGATACCGGACTTGTCCGCACCACGGAAACCCAAGCCGACGGAGGCTACCGAGTCCCCGAACTTCCCATCGGCACCTACGACGTAACGATCGAGAAGAGCGGTTTTCGAGCGTCGGTTACCAAAGGGGTTCAGGTGAGCGTTGCCGCTGAGCGGCTCGTGGACGCTGCACTCGAGTTGGGTGAGGTCAGGGAACAAATTCTTGTTTCAGGCGAGGATCTTCCTCAAATTGAAACCACCAGCAACACGCTCGGAGGAACGCTCACTCAGCAGACCGTAAAGGATCTGCCACTCAATGGGCGGGATTATACGAAGCTGATCTATTTGAATCCCGGCGTGGCAGGCTCGCCGGACCAGATCACGGACTCCCCGGGATCGTTTGGCGAGTTTTCCATGAACGGCGCCCGCGGCCGCTCCAACAATTATCTGCTTGACGGTACGGATATGAATGACGGCTACCGCAACGACCCGGCCATCAATCAGGGTGGAGTGTTCGCCACGCCTTCGGCGATTCTGCCGATCGATGCCGTGAGCGACATGCGCGTACTCTCAAATTTCGAACCGGAGTACGGCCGAAATAGCGGCGCAGTCGTGAATATCGTGACCAAGAGCGGAACGAATCAGTTCCACGGAAGCGCATTCGAATATTTCCGCAATAATGCTTTGGATGCGCGCAATTTCTTTAATACGCCGGACCAGCCAAAGGCACCGTTTCACAATAATCAGTTTGGAGGATCGCTGGGAGGTCCGATCATTAAGGACAAGACGTTCTTTTTCCTGGATTATGAAGGACAGCGAGAAAGGGTCGGCGTGGTGACCCTGGCCTGCGTTCCCGACCCGGCCCAAATCACTCTCGACGACAACGCCATCATTGCGGGAGGCGGCACCCCGAACCCTGTAACTGCCGCCATGCTGAAGTTTTGGCCCAAGCCAAACATCGTGGGAACCTTTGGGAGTCCTTCCTCGACTCCAGGGGCAGGCGAAGACATCGGGTGCCCGAATGGGCCTAACTCTTCCTTGATTACGCCTTCCTATAACAATCTATCCAGCATGATCGCGAAGATCGATCACACCTTTAACCAGAATAACAATGTAACCGGGCGCTATTTCTTCGGGGACAGCACGCAGGCTTTTCCGCTGGCGCTGAGCGCTACGGGCGGGCAACTTCCTGGTTTTGACACCGTGACCCCGACGCGCGTCCAGCTTGTTTCTCTCTCTTACGTGCATGTGTTCTCCCCGACGAAACTCAACGAACTGCGCTACGGCTGGAACCGCTTCGCGGAGGGATTCTTTCCCGAGGATCAGAGCTTTCACCCCAGCTCGATCGGGCTCTGCACGGCGAGCAATGCGCCTGGAACGGCGACCCCTGTTGCCGGGCCAACGTGCTCCGGGTCGGGTGCTGCAGATTCGGGTCTGCCCATCATTCTGGTCTCGTTTACGCCCTCGGGGGCCAGTTCCTTTTTCGCGCAGCCAGGAGCGAACTCCACCGTCCCGCGGCACCGCGTGGACAGTAACAATCAACTCATAGACAGCTTTTCCTCGAAGATCAACAAACACGACGTGAAGTTCGGTTTTGAGTTCCGCCGCACAAGTATCCAGCAATACCTCGACAAGTACTTTCGCGGAAGACTGAAGTTTCCCAGTTTGTCGGACTTTCTCACTGGGACCATTAAAAGCGGTCTCCAATACTCGGGGGATACCATTCGCCACACGTTCGAGAACGATTATGGCTTCTATGTTCAGGATAGCTTCCATCTGACGCCTCGGGTCACCTTGAACTACGGGCTTCGTTGGGATTACTTTGGCGTGATCGCAGAGAAGAATAACCTGTTCAGCAATTTTCTTGTGTCTAGCTTTGATCCAGCGACAGACACAGGAACGGGGACGCAGGCGCAGGTGGGCACGGCCGCCCTTCCTCGCCTATACGAGCCGGACCACAAAAATTTCAGCCCGCGCGCCAGCATCGCCTGGGATGTATTCGGAACCGGGAAGACCGTGCTACGCAGCGGGTTCGGCTTATTCTATGACGCAACTTCGCAGGACATGTTCCTGGGTCATCTGCCCTATCCAGCCTTTTTTGCCCCGGGTCCGGCCTACGCCAACTTTGGGGCAAACCCGATCACGGAGGCTATCGCCGCCAACGGAACAAACGGGACAATCGTCACACCCGGCGCACCCGTTTTTGGCGCGTCCAACTGCAGCAGCGAATGCGATATTTTCGCGGTCGACCGCAATATCAAACCTCCTTACATGGAGAATTACAACTTAAACATCCAGCAGCAGATTACAAACAAAGTGGCGCTGCAGGTGGGTTACGTGGGGTCGCAGGGTCACCGGCTCTGGCGCTTCTTCGACATCAACCAACCGACCGCGCAGGCCATCCACGATGCGCAATGTCCGGGCGCACTTGGGACCGCGCCCGGGAGCGATTGCAGCTCCACCGCAAGAGCTACAGCTCTTGAGTTCGGCGCGCCGCGTGTCTTTTCTGGCACGCCCCCAGGAACCTTCTATGTCTTCCAGGAGAATTCCACCGGCAAATCCAATTACCACTCGCTCCAGGTCAGCTTGCGGGTAAACGCGTGGCACGGCGTCACATCCTTTGCGAATTTCGTGTGGTCCCGTTCCATGGACAATTCGAGCGACGGTGAGGATTTCGTTCCCAACGCCGCGCAGCCGGCGGATAGCACGAGCACCAACTCGAGGAATGAATACGGTCCATCGAACTTCAACATACCGAAACGCTTCGCCTGGGTTTTTTCCTACTCACTGCCAGCGCTAAGCGGCGGTTGGCAGAAGCTGAAGAACGGCTGGGGCCTCGATAGCAGCGTCACGCTACAGAGCGGCCAGCCCTTCACGCTTAACTATAATGGCGAGGACGATTACAGCGGGAGCGGGGAAGGCTTTGATCGGCCCGATGTAGTAGGGCCGATCGTTTACAACTATCACGACCCGAATAATTTTCTGGATTTGAGCTCCTTTGCCATGCCTTGCACCAATAATGGCACTATATTGGGGTTTTCGACCGACTGCGTGCCCGGGACGCAGCACTTCGGAAACCTCGGGCGTAATGCGCTGCAGGGTCCGCCATTCAAGCAGTGGGATCTCGCGATTTACAAGGACACCAAGATCAGCGAACGGCTGAACCTCCAGCTCCGTGCGGATTTCTTCAATCTTCTGAATCATCCCAACTTCTCGAGCCCGCTTCTACCGTCGTTCATAGCCGATCCTGCTTCCAATGTCAGTACCACTTCCTCCGGGTTCGCCGCGGGTGCTGGGAACCGCGAAGTCGGCAACGGCTTCTACCACATTGTCGCCACAGGTGACGTGGGCATCGGCAACCCGTTCCTTGGAGGAGGCGGCCCACGGGGCATCCAACTCGCGGCTAAGTTTACGTTTTAGCGCGTCCAGTGCAGGCATATGCGAGCGTCAGCCCGTTGAGAAATCGCCCAGTAAGGCTCGCGGCAACTGCGCAGAGCGCGATAGGTGGCGTATAATCCTCGCGGCGCTCTGCACAAAAGCCGCCGGCAGTGTTGTGGTGGAAGCTGTTATTGAACGAAAGTGTGATCGCCGGCTCCGGATTCTTTCTGCCGGACGCACCGGCGTCGTGCTGATCCTCATAGCGTGAACACTTCGGGCGGAAATTTGGAGGGATGCGATGAGAAACCGGTCTGCGATTATCTTTCTTTTGGCGTTTGGTTTGGGGATCGTTTCACTTCCGCTATCTGCACATCACGGAAACGCGGCGTACGACTATGAGAAAACCGTCACGATAAAGGGAATGGTGACGGCATGGATTTTTGCCAATCCCCACAGCTTGATGAAGCTGGACGTAACGGACGACAAGGGTAATGTGCAGCATTGGGTATTGGAAGGGAACGCGGCATCCCTCTCCGATGCAGGTTGGCACAAGACCACGATGAAGCCCGGGGACGCGGTGATCGTTGATGTGATGCCCCCCAAAAATGGCGCCCTAATCGGCCGTATCCGGCGGATTCTGAGGCCTGACGGCACAGTGTTAGCTGATTCGCACTTGCCTTCCACCTTGAACGATGTGGCACCGCCCAAGAGTGCGCCGAAGCCGACCGCCGATTCGAACTCGGATGGATCTCGATAAACGCGCAACAGGATCAGCGAGCCGAGGGATTCCGAAAATGCTAAAGCGACTGGCGATGTTCACAATTGCGGTGATTGCATTGATATGCGTATCCATTCCTTCAGCGGCGCAGACGGCCGCGCCTGGTCAAGCGGCGGGCGATACGAGCGCCGAGAACGATAAATGGAAGACCGAAAAATGGAACACGCCCTCGCCGCCCGAGTCGTACTACGAGAAATTGAAGTCAGCACCCGCTCCAAAACGCAATTTATCGGGGATTTGGGATGCAGGAGGCGTCCCGCAGGGAGTCCAGCCAAACGGCGCGTACGAGTACCCCGATGATCCCGAGCATCTTGGCCACGACGTGCCTTACACGGCTTTGGGGAAGGAAGCGCGCATGAAGAATAAGCCGGGAACGGGAGTCTCGGGGCAATTCCCTGTCGCTGAGGTCAATGATCCAGTGGACTATTGTGACCCGGCGGGAATGCCACGCAGCGATCTTTTCGAACTCAGAGTGATCGAAATTCTTCAGAGTGCAAACCAAGTAGCTATCCTGAACCAGCATAACGACACCTGGCGGATTATCTGGACGGACGGGCGGGACCTGCCTAAGGATCCCGCGCCAAGGTGGAACGGATATGCAGTGGGCAAGTGGGTGGATGACTACACGTTCGTCGCCAACTACATCGGAATGGATCCGAGAACATGGCTGGATAACGTGGGCCGTCCGCACAGCGACGCTCTGCGGATGGAGGAACGGTGGCACCGGGCGAACTCAGACACCCTGGAGCTGACGGTGACGATTGACGACCCGAAGTTTTATACGCAACCTTGGAAAGCTTTGGACAGATTCGTTCTCCACCGGCTGCCCGACGGTTACGATATCAGTGAGTTTATCTGCTCAGCGACGGAAACAGCGGAATATAACCGACTGGTCGGCAAACCCGCCGACCCAGGAGCGGCCGACAGCACAAACAAATAACGAGCGGCAATTGGAAATCGCGCGAGTTGTGAGCACCAAGCTAAGGACGGAAGCCGGGAATCTTTACGCGGATGCGCCATAAATTTTTGGCGCTGACGATGTAAAGCGTCTTGCTATCGGGGTCGCCGAAGGCGAGGTTGGCAAAGCGGATTCCCTCGGGGGCGGGAACTTTGCCCAGCCGCTTGCCATCAGGCGATACGATCCATACGCCGCCGGTCGCTGCCGTGTAGACGTTGCCCTTGCGGTCCACCCTCACGCCATCGGGCCCGCCGAGTCCTTTTTCTCCAGCCAAATCTACTAATACACGGGGATTCTTTTTGACCGTATCGTCTGCTTGAACGTCATAGGCAAAAATTTGCTTTTTGGCCGGGGCGTTCGTCACATACAGCGTTTTTTGATCGGGCGAAAGGGTTATGCCGTTGGGCGGAGCCCCTCCGGGGTCCTCATCCAGAAGCTGCACTTTACCGTCTTTTACGAAGTAGAAAGCGTGGAAGGACAGCTCTTTCAGGGGACTATTTTCGCCTCCCTCCAGGCATCCAGCCGGGCCGTCGGTAAAGTAAACCGCCCCGTCGGATTTGGCGACGATGTCATTGACGCAGCCCAGGTGCTTCCCTTCGTAATGATCGGCCAAGATCGTCCGCGAGCCGTCCTTCTCGAGCCGTTCGACCGCGCGGTCGCCCGTGGCGTCGATCAATACCCGGTGCTGCCGGTCCAAGGTAAGTCCGTTCGAACCGCTGAGGCGTTTCCCGTTCGCATCCGCCTTGCCGACGCGCGAAGCATCTTTGTAACCAGAGTGTTCTTGAAAGACCGACAGCGTTCCATCCGGCGGGCAGCCCGCGCCATAACAAGCGGGCGTCCATTTGTAGATCCGGTTTCCGGGGACATCGCTGAACAGGAGATATCCGCCCTTTGCCTCCGAGAACCACACGGGACCTTCGCCGCCTTCGAAGCCCTCCGCCTTGAGCATTTCAAGTTTGGTATCGGAAGCGAGGATGGCATCGAGCGCCGAATCGAATTTGAAGAAATTGGTTCCTGCCGGCGCTTGGGGGTTGGCGGTATTCGGGGCTGCGTTCGGGGCCTGAGCCCTGGACAAGCCGCACGTCATCGCCAACATCAGGACTGACAGGCACAATACAGTAAACCGTGGTTTGTTCACGTTCATCTCCGACCGGATGTACAAACGGGATATCAGTTTTTAGTCGGGTTACTGGCGGCTCGCGCTCGTCGTTGTCGACTTCACCGAGACCGCCGGCACGGGCTTTCCCGCTTGCCAGACGGCGGACAATTTCTCGGTGTTGCGAATGTCGTCGAGGGGATTTGCGTCGAGGACGATAAATTCCGCCGCTCGGCCGGCTTGCAGAGTTCCAAACTGCTTTGCGCCTCCGAGGATCCCGGCGTTCGTGCCCGTTGCGGCAACGATCGCTTGCATCGGCGTGAGACCCGCCTCGACCATCAGTTGCAGCTCTCGATGCTCCAAGTAGCCCGGAAAACGACCCGGTATTCCGGAATCGGTACCGAAGGCGATTTTTACGCCAGCATCGGAGAGCCTCTTTAGATTTTTCTTAGCCATTTCGAGTCCGGCCCGGTACTTGGCAATATCCGGATCCTGCCGAAACTTCTCCACGGTTTGTGGACTTCGGATCATCGTCAGAGCACCGGGCTCGAGTCCGGACTGAAAGAAGGGATCGTCAATCCACTTCACGTTATCGGCATAAGCAAACAGCGTTTCATCCCGCACAAGCGTGGGGATCAGGAAAACGCCGCGGGCTTTCATGGCCATGATGAGTTCGCTATCGACGGCCTGATCGCGAATGCTGTGGGCGAATCCGTCCAACCCCGCGGCGAGCAGCGATTTGGCGTCAGCCAGATAATATTCGTGCGCAAACACGCGGATATGCTGTTTGTGCGCCTCGTCGATAATCGCCCGGTAAATATCGGGTTTTATTTTGGTGCCGTGGCCCAACCCGTCGTCCACCCACATCTTCAAGTAATCGGGGTGATGGGTGGCGAGTTCGCGGACGTCCGCGCGCGCTTCCTCAGAGTTTTGCGGCCGGTAACGGTGGTCCGCCGGGTTCGATTTGCCGGTGTATTCAAGGAAGCCTCGGCCGGCGGTAAACAGACGCGACCCTCCTATCTTTCCAGCATGCTGATCGGCTCGTATCGAGAAGACCAAATCCTCGTCCTGGCCAAAGGACGCTACCGTGGCCACACCGTAAGAAAGATATTTATTGAGCTGCCTGGCGACGTTCTCCTCGGTGTAGTGCCCGGCCGCGGAATCGGCGCCATTGTTTGATAGCCCCAGGTGGCCGTGGAGATTGACGATTGCGGGGATGATCGTCTTTCCGCTGACGTCCTGAACGACGGCGTCCTTGGGAATCGAGACCGCACCGGCCTTTCCCGCAGCGACAATTTGGCTGCCTGCGATGACGAGCACGGAGTTCTCAATGGGCGGCCGACCTGTTCCATCAATGAGCCGCGCGCCTTTGAGCGCCACCGACCGTCCGTTAGTCTGAACGGGCGCCTGTGCGCCAGCACGGGGGCAAGCCATGCAAACAATCAGCATCACGAGGAACGCAGTTAGGAAAGCAGTGCGGACGGCAAAACGGTATGGGTACTTGGCGGCTTTCATCTTCTCGCCTCCTTTATTACCCGTGGATACTAGTGCAGCGCGGTATTAACGTCAAACCAATAGGCGACGGATGGGGCGGCAAAGACCGTCTGCCGTTCGCTCAAAAATGAAACGACAGGCCGATCACTATATGTTGCGAGCAATTCTTGTCATGGTGATGGTGGCAATCCTTCCCGGGAGGGGATGGTTGGGGCGGAGACGGCGGTGGAGGTTGAGGGGGAGAGGGTGGGGGCGGCTGGGGAGACGGTTGCGAAGGAGGAGGTGGATCGGGAGCCGGCGGGTTACTGGACGAAGCACCGGAATTGGATGAAGCAGAAGTCGGAGGAGTTAAGGAAACAGGCGAGACAGCGGATGAGGTTCCGGCCCGCGCACTCAAGACGGCAGCAGCAACTCCCGCTCCGGCAACCCCGACGCCGATAAGAATCCAGCGTGCATGGCCGTGCTTTTGCAGCGCGGCGGGCAATGTCTCCGTGGAAACCGGCGCGGCGGGAGGGACGGCTTGGGGGCTCATGGGAGATAAATTGCCTTGCGGTGAAATGCTGACGGACTGGCCCCCTCGGATAAAAATGCCCTTACCACCTTGCAGCGGAACGACACCCACGCTGCCACCTAGACAGGTTACGAGGAACGATCCATCTGAAAGCGCTTCAATATTGGAAGTGGACTGCTCGCCTTCCGCGACCGCTACCACGACCGAGCTACCCGCTCGCAAAGTAATGCCTGTTGCTCCGTTCAAAGAATTCATCACTACCTTGCCAAACTTCAGCTCCGCCGCGTATTGAGGTTCCCCCGCAAAGAAAATTTCGGTATTGGGAGAGATTCTGAAAGAACCGCTTGCAGTCAGATTAAACGTCGCGGTTCCGGTTCCGCTGGTCCGAAGGGCGTCACCGGCGAAAATTGTCGATTCGGCCGGCGCCGTCGTGTTATTGACGTCGACTTCGCCCGCCGTAGTCACCGAGCCGAGTGGCTGTCTTTGTTGCTCCTGTGGGAAAGCCGCGCCGCAAGCCAATGCGAAGGATAATAAGGACAGCGCTAACAGCCGCCGGAAAACAAACTTAGCATCGCAAATCCTCGCCGGTGGCTTTAGCCCTCCTTCGAGCATGGCCATTCCCTCCGCATGAGAGCAGATCGTCAAGAACTGAAGAACATCCGATGCGGATTTTTCTCGATCAGATACCGGTTTTCGTGAATCAAATAGATGCAAGCTCGTATGCCCCTGCGGAAGGGGGCATGTTTACGTCGACTTCAAAAATAAGAGCGCACCAAGAGTTGTCGCGAGTGAGCAAAGGACCAAAATAAAGATGAAAGGGCCGGCAACGTGGGCCTGGCAGGAGCCCTACGACGCGGTACTTCTCGAGAGAGATCCGAGTAAGCTGCCTGAACGTCTGGTCATGGCCGAGAAAGCAATCCTTCAGCGCATTCAGGAATTTCCCGATTCCATGAATGAACTTCCCGAGGGTCGAGCGCTGCGGGAAGCGCTCGATTGTTTGTACGCTCTGTGCCCACAAGAGCATCACGCTCCGGGGCAAATAGCGGATGAAGAAAGCTACCGCACGGCGCAGCGAAATTGGATGCGTTTCGCGGCCCCAGTTGGTCTGGTGTTAATCCTGTCACTGGCGACCGGCTGGGTCGTAGCAAGAAAAAACGCCAGGAATGACCCACAGGGAATCGGGGACTTCGAGGAAACAAACCTTTTGGTAAATTCCCGCACGGGCATCATGGGCGATCCCGCGGATCATCCGGCTGCCGAGGCACGTTCTCACCAGTATGATTTCAAGACCCGCCCTGCCCCGGAGGCGTTCGCCGCCAAAGGTCGCGATGCGCCTCTCCAAAACGCACCTTCACAAGAATCTGTGGACGATTCTGCGACGCGCACGAGCGCCAATCCAGCTATTCAGCCGGAACAAGAAGGCCAAAGCACTCCACCGCCTGCGATCGAGGCGCAGAAAAAATCCGACGCTCCCCGGGGGTCTGTTTCAGTCAGCTCCAGCACGTATCCTTCGATTCGCGTACCACCCGAATTAGCAGCGCCATCAGCAGAAAGCTTTCAAATCGGAGAGTCGATCTCGCGGACCGATCCCATCGATCCGGACGAGGCGGAGCGGCAGGGCATCGAAGGCACGGTCAAACTGCACGCCATCGTCGGCAAAGATGGCGCCGTGCAGGACGTCGAAGTGCTGAGCGGACCGTCGTTGCTGTCGCCCGCTGCAGCAAGCGCGGTTCGGCAGTGGCGCTATGAACCGACGCTGCTTGGCGATCAGCCGATCGAAGTTGGCGAAGACGTCACGATCGTCTTTCGGCTTGCAAACACCACGGCGAACTGACAGTCGACCACTAATTTTTCATCAGCCCTTGTAATCGCAGCGCGCCGGCAGTCGTCATCTTGCGCCGTACAAGTTCAGGCTGATACGCCTCTGTTGGCGAAAGGACGTGTGACCTCGCGGCCAAAGAGTTGCACGGACTTCTTTGGCCCATCTATAATGACTTCACTGAAGATTCAGGCGGTCGTGGCGGAACTGGCAGACGCACCAGCTTGAGGGGCTGGCGGTAGCAATACCGTGGTGGTTCGAATCCACTCGACCGCACC
>Ga0066691_10000543_pt1 | contig 12983 bp, 14 predicted proteins | sample GraSoiAngelo_140_FD_66671 | JGI IMG/M metagenome (GOLD analysis project Ga0066691, IMG submission 66671) | Grasslands soil microbial communities from the Angelo Coastal Reserve, California, USA - 14_0929_12_30cm | ecosystem: Environmental > Terrestrial > Soil > Grasslands | place: USA... | reverse complement strand
GGCGCGTGCCAGCCCTCTGGTGGTCCGCACGAGTGATTTAGATTCTGTTATTCGATCTCCGGGGGCAGATCATAGCATGGACATTGAAGTTTGAAACAAGTGTACCACCAGCCGGGCGGGCGTAGAAATCCACCCCACATGAGATAAAGGGAGTCATGCTTGGTTTCCCAACCAGGCTTTCTCGCAGTGCGTTACAAAAAGCGCAACGCTTGTATCTTAGTGCGTATACGGAGGTATCCACAGTGCCAAAAAGAAAGCCTTATGCCCGACCTTCCTTTAAAACACTTCGCCAAGAATTGGAGGCCCCGCAGTTTGAAGTGAAACCTCAGTACGTTACGGTGGTAGACAGCGACAGAAGGTACGTCGAAGTTTCCGATAGTTTCTGCCAACTTGTTGGATATCAACGTGAAGAACTGGTTGGTATGCGATACGACGACCTGACTGCGCCGAACACGAACGACATCCCGACTGTCTTTGATTTATTTCAAAAGCTCGGATATATGCACGGTATGTGGATGCTCGTCAGTCGTGAAGGTACCCGCATTTTGGTCCGATATGAATCATGGCTTCGACCTGACTCATACATCGAAGGGCACATGGAGGTCGTAGGTGCCGGGTACTGAAAGACACGCTCTGTCCCGCCACCGCAAAACTCTTTTGGGACTTGTGGAACAAGAAACAACAGAATTGTGCCTCAGAGCGCAACTTCCACTTGTCCGATAAGGCGACATTACCGGAACTTAGCGCGACTAGGCGGCCCGACTTGCTGAAACTCTCTGATCTTGGATCAATTAGTTTCCTGGTTTCGTATCGCCGAGGCGGCGTTACTGTTCCGTGGTAGTATCTCGTCCGTCCCCTTCCCTAGGTCGGTCGCATTTCGAATACAAGCCCACAAGGAGGCATGGCGATGAAGCGATTTTTTACTTTGGCAGCCCTACTCTTCTCCGCGACCCCGGCATTTGCAGGTCAGACCCGCACCGTGAATTGCGATGCAGGTCAGTCGCTAACCCTTACCCTGGCCACGCTCGTTAAATTCTTACCCGCGACAGTCACGGTCAAAGGGACTTGTACTGAGTATGTTCTCGTCGATGGGTTCAACAATTTAACTTTGGTCGGAGCGCCAGGCGCGACTTTGCAACAACCAAGCGAGCCACCCACCTCCGCCTTTGTACTTTCCATTGAGGCTTCGCGAAGTGTTACCGTTGCTGGGCTCGCTTTCCGCTCCCTGCCTTCCGTTCTTTCGAGCATCGGCATTGGCGGAGGTAGTAATGAAGTTCTGGTCCGAGACGTGACTACCGATGGTTCCGGAGGCATCTTCGTGTACGAAGCCAGCCAGGTGCGGCTGGTGCGGGTAACGGTCAACATAACCTCCAACTACGCGGCAATTTGGGCAGTCGATAAATCCGATGTGCACATCGTGGATGGCTTGTTACAACGTCCGGCGAACTCCAATTTCAACGCTGGCATTTTCGCGAGTTCGGGGCACGTCACCATGCAGGGCATGACGATTCGCGACATGCAGCAGAGCATCAACATCGACTCTAGCGGGGACGTTGATTTGGTTAATTTTGAGCCCGCTGCCGCAGGCATTGACGTTATCGTGGACAATCCATCTGGCACAAACTTTAATGGCGCCCTAGTGAGTGACAGCTCTTCGCTCAATTTGGGTAGTGCCAGACTCCGGATAAGTGACGCCGGGCAGCCGTATGGAGGCGACACCGGCGCGGTCTTCATTACCAACGGCTCCACCTTGAACGCGAACGCCAACCTTGTGGTCTCCAACAGCAAGGGTCAGGGCGTCATCGTGAGCAACGACTCCCACGCGCGACTGTCAGGCTCCAGCATTACGGGGGGTGCCCACGGAGGTTTGGTGGTGACGAACTTATCGACGGCCAGCGTGGACTTCAATTTCTTCGGGAATCCATCAACTACAATCACCGCGAACGGGACCGACGTATTCTGCGATTCCAAATCGCGGATTACTGGCGGAGCCAATATTGCGAATGCCATCACGGTGAATTGCAGTAGCCTGCTTCCCGGCAGTTACGAGAATTTACCCTAAAGAGGCCGGGTCGCAGTCCATCTTTTCGGTCAATTCGGTTACGCGCTTCCCGGGCCAGACAAATGCCGAATGCTGGCCCGGAACGGTGAAACTCCCTATGGACACGCGGGGACCAGAAAAAGTAAACTGCATTCCCCTTTCTCCTACCTGCAATTCATTCCACTTTGCAGGAGTTCTCCAATGCCAAGCTACGACTCGTTCATGTGCCCCACTTGCGAAGGTCATTTCCGCGTCATCTGGCCCGACCCCCTTCCGAACCACTACCATCTTTGCAGCAAGATCAAAATAAAATGCCCTGACTGTCACGATGTAACCGAACTCTACGATTTTCTTATCGACAGGATTATGCAGCCTCCAGACCCGAGTATTCCGACCGTTGAGGTGCTGTCTATTTCTCCGCGTGACCCGAACCCCGACCCTAACGCCCGAAGTAATTACTGGCACATGGTCTGGTCGTGCCGGGAGGCGAGATTCAGAGCGACGTATAGGCCGACGAAATGACAGAGGAGCGGAAGTTCGCCATTCTGTTTGCCGTAACGATTTTGGGTGCACGGAAGCTCATCGACGATTGACCGCGCTCGAACGCCGAGACAAATCGGACACCATCCGAAGAGATTCACAATTCTACGTTCTGTTTTCCATGTATGCTTTCGATACGTACTGTCGCTCGTAATGACACTTCTTCCGGTGAAGAAAATATAGCCGATGAAAGTTCCTGTGGGGAAACCGCCGCCAAGACGTACGTTGGTTGCTTCAAACAAGAGCTTGAACATGAGAAAGCCATTCACGACCTTCACAGTGGGGATGCTCTTAGTAGTTGTTACTTGGGCGTACGGCCAACAGGAGAGTAATAAGCCGAAGCCCGCTTCGACTTCGGTTCAGAATTCGGGTACTCAGAAAGATCCTCCCAGTTTGGGCTTCAACCACCTCAAAGATGTCTCACCCATTATGGACTCGGACGCCTGGATGGAGGAGCAGAGGTTGGAAAAACAACTTCCGGGCAATCAGTTCGTTCATGACAAACGTGCTATGCACGAAGCGGCTCTAATGAACGAATTCATGGAGGGTTTCAAGAACTCGAAGGAATGCAACGGCATCACGTTCTACTTGAAGACTGACAAGAAGCCCGACTTCGCCGTCCACATCATGGTGTCGGGTCACGATGACAAAACGGCTGGCGAGCAGTCGTGGACTTGGATGCTCGGCTATCTGAATGACCCGAGTCCCGCCGACAAATCAGGGCACGGCATGGGTGGAATGGGGATTCAATCAAACGCAAAACTCACAGCCAGGGATGTCTGTCTGACCGTCTGGGATGATGTGGACCTAAATCACTTCAAGAAGCCAGGCGGAAAAATAGAGTAGGAGGCAAGAACGATGGTGGAGGTCAAGAAAGTAATCGACATGCGGTCGGACACCATTTACAAGTCGTGCCCCGGAACGTATGGAAACTGAACGACCGAAAATTGCTTACCACTTTAGTCCGATCAATATCTGACAGGACGTACAGAGGTAGTAGATTGTGGGCGGTCTGGGAATGCGGAAGGCTTTAACCTTGGAGGTCCCATTACAGCGGTCGCATTTCACACCTGCCACACAAGAAACGAAAAATGTGGCACCCGCCAACTTTAGTTTCCAGTCTTCAATCTCCATGCTTGATTCTACCGCTTGACTCAAAGCGATGTATGAGGAATTGCTCGCTTAAAGGACCGATTCGGCCTGCTTCTTTAGCTTCGCTTCTTCCTGTGTCAATGCCGCCAAGATATTCATGAATCCTCCGAGCCGATATCCTCTCACGTCCAGGGCAGCGTGTTAAGCTCTTGCCGAGGAGGACGGTGGTGATGAATTACGAATCAATCTCTCTCTGGGTTGCGGTCGCGTCACTGATCGTCGCAATAACTGCACTCTTCGTGGCAATAGGAGCTAATCGGATTGCGAAGAGTTCGCTTTCGCAAGCGAAGCAGGTTGCGGATCGAGACCAAAGAGACTGGAGGCAGAGGAAGTGGTTCGATCTATATTTCAAAACAAACCAAGCCTACGACTTCCTCGAACGCTTCCAGGTTCTATACGAAAATCCGCCATCGGGCGCATCTGGCGTAGAAGAAGCCAGACGGGATTGGAACTCCTTGATGTTTCTTATACGGGAATTGCACACAATGGCAGTTGTGTTTCCTAAGAACGCAGCGATTGACGAACTCTTTGCGTCTACTGCGGTATTTAAGAACCGCGAGGAAGCCTTGTCAAAGGACCGTCTGGAAAAAATACGTAATGCCATGGAGGCGATACGCCAGCAGGCTTTGGTTGAACCCGCAGTGCTCGGCTAGACGCTCTACTCAAGGGCTTCGGGTGATTTCGATTCTCCGTCGCAGGCCGTCGTTCTTGCTATAATCCAGGCACTTTCCCACGACCCAACCTCCGTCAGTACCACAAAATGATAATAGCCGGGGCCTCTGGAAGTCCCGATGTACCAGCTTTTCTACGATGGTGATGAGCCGTCCAACCTACCGAATCTTCCGAAGCACAAGTCGTCTGATGTAAACCTGTGGGGTAGCACTGGCACGGATGCGCGATTTCTGAGCAAGCTTCGCCGTATGTTGGGTGAAGCCAACGAACAAGATCGAAAGACTATTTTGCTCATGACTCAGAAGATGGCCCTTCGCCACCTTCACGATTTTTCTTTGCCAATCCTCTCTCAAATGAAAAAGTCCCTCAAGTCCGTCAAGACTAAGCTTAGACTGACATCGACGCAGTGGGATTGTCCAGCCGCCGATTTTGCCGATGCCTCCTTCGACTAGACGCTCGCCAAAATCATGTTTTCTTATTTCGAGCTAAGCTCCCCCTTAGCCGCACCACCCGTACCATTTCATTTATCATCCTCTTCGGGCAATGTTCCAAAGTACCATTAACACGTTCTTACTTCCTGCTATATCAATCGCTCGCCCAACTCTCCTGCCAATCAGCCCGGCGGGCATTTAGACAAATGAACGTCGCTCACGGCGCGCCGTCTTCTCCCAAACGGTCCCGTGGACTACGCCTCGGAGGCTCTATGCGAGTGGCTCGGCTGATCCTTTCGTTCCTCTTGCTTTTCTTCTTCTCTCCACGTCTGAACTCACAACAACCCATCACGGCCGCGCAGCGCGACACCCAGGCTGTAACAGCAGTGCAAACTGCCATTACAGCGCAGGGGAGTCAATCCGCCATCGGTGCCATTGCCAACGCCGTAGTCCAAGGAACGATTGTCCCGACGCAGAGCTCAACCGTGAATGGCGGAAATTTCAAGTGGGAAAGCGACTTCAGCGAGTCGACTTACGAATTCCGCAGCGAAATGCAGATTGGGGGCACAACGAGGGTCTTCGCGACTGGCCATGGCAATCCAGCGTTTTACAACGGAAAGACAGTTCGGCGTTTGTTTTCGCATGTGGCGTACGCGTCGGTGCCATTTCATCTCCCTGCGGTTGTTCTGTTCCGTGAACTCAATGATCCGAACCGATCTTTGCAATTCGTGGGAACTACTACGATCAACGGGACTCGCGGCGTCCACATTCGCACTTATGTGGCTACTGGACCCATAGAGACTGAACTTTCGGTCCATCATTGGTACTTTGATTCTTCAACAGGACTTCCGGTACGGGTCGAATATCGAACCCCCAACACTCTCGATATGAGGGACAACATACCCGCAGCGGTGGATTTCTCTAATTACAAAGTCATCGACGGAATTGCTGTCCCGCTCACCATAACAGCCTCTGAGGATGGCAAAGTCGTGAGCACAGCTACTGTCTTAATTGTTACGTTCAATTCAGGAGTTTCGCCCACCGATTTCGATCTCAAGACGGGTGGTGCCCTGTGAAATTCAAGTGGGCAGTCTTCGTCGGAATTCTTGCGTGTCTTGGTTCGGGAGCTGCACAAGCGCAAACTAATCCGAACCTCGAAATCGGGTTCAAGCCATTCGGGTCATACGATGGCACCGATATTGACTCAGTAAATCTGTACACGGGCGATCTCACCGTGCATATACCGCTCTTCTCCTACCCACAACGTGGAACGCTCAGGAGCGAGTCCGTGATGTCCTTAAACACCAAAATGTTTAAGGTTTTTCAGAATTGCAACCATGTGACTGGAGTTTGCAACGACAGCTGGAGGTTGAATACGACGGGCCAGTATATGTTTCCGCTGGGCGTCTCGATCCGTAATACTTCTTTCCTGGGTCCTTATTGGACGTATAACACGACGTATAGTTATATCTATAGTACTACGACTTGGGATGGGGCCGTTCACCAAATGGCGCTCAACACTTCCGACAACACGACCTACGAAAGCACAGACAACACCGGTCTCTGGAACAGTGGCACCCGTGTTCTGCCCAATTACTTCGGAATCGTGAAACAACGCAATGGCGACCTGGCGTCTCAGGACACGAATGGCAACTATTTTTCTTCTACCACGGACACAATTGGACGTGCGCCGGGCAGCTCCACTTCGACAACCGATTATTCTGGCTGCGGGGGTCCTGTTTCCCAAATTACTTCGGCCACAATAAGCTCTTCTCCGGGGCCCAGCGGCACAACCACTCAAGTGAAGACCTGCATGGCTTCGATTAGCCTGAAGACAAAATTTCACGCTCACAACGTCGACATGCTCGATACCTACATCCAGGAGTACACGGGCAGCGCGGGTATGCTTCAGAGTGTTGTGGTTTACAACGGTACTTCCTGGGCGAGCAGCCCGGCCTGGACGTTTGAGTACAATGACAGAGATTCTACGGATACGCCGGACATAAACTACGGCAGTCTGACAAAGATTACTCTGCCAACAGGCGGAAGCATTTCGTATTCATACAAGACTTATTTCTTATGTGATTCGGACACTGTTGTAAATCCTGCGAATCGTGGCGTGATTTCTCGGACGATTAACGCCAATGACGGTGCTGGACCGCATACTACGACGTACGGAACCACGGTTGTCAACGGGTTCTTGATCCCCGTGCAAACAGACCCAGCTGGGAATGAGATTCTTCACACGTTCACAGGTCTCGGAGGATCTTGTTCAAACTATGAAACGAAAACCCAATACTACCAGGGCACTCATACCACGGGAACCCTTCTAAGAACCGTCCAAACCGACTACACCTACCAGCCAAACCACCAAGATGTCGTAGGGGACGGGGTCTCCACGGTCATCAACGTTCTTCCGATCCGAATTACGACTACGCTTAATAACAACAAGGTCTCGAAAGTCGAAAAGGACTACGATTCCAACCTCCATCTCATTTTCCATGGGGCCTTCACCGAGTCCTATGGCAACGTCATGGAAATGCGTGAATATGACTACGGTTCCGGAGCTCCTGGGCCTCTTCTTCGCAAAACGGACTACACCTACAAAGCGTTCGACACGGCCAGCTACCTCACGGCGAATATTATCGATCCGGTTTCTTCAGTCACTGTTTATGATGGCAGCGGAAACCAAGTTTCCAAAACAAATTACGGATACGATGAGTACACGCTTCAATCCTCAGGCGTCACCACCAATTTCACCCCTCCCCCTGCAGGAACGCCGCGCGGCAATCTAACGTCGGTGAAAAAGTGGCTCAATACGACGGGCGGCACACTCAACACCATTACGACTTATTACGATACCGGTATGCCGTATCGAGTTACCGATCCAGGCGGCCACACCACAACGTATTCGTACTCGTTAACTTACGCTGGCGGTTATTTGACCCAGACAAACTTGCCGGACACGAATTCACCAAACCTGGCTCACCACGTTATCAGTGGGCTGTATGATTTCTATACGGCAAAATTGACAAGTTTTACCGATCAAAACAGCCAAGCGACCCAGTACGCTTACGATTCGCTCTGGAGAATGACCTCGGCAACTTTCCCATCTCCAGACGGTGGCCAAACAACGTTTAGTTACCCAGATTTAGTCACGATCGAAAGAAAGAATAAAATCGACGGCACGCGGTGGACGGATATGTTTGTTCATTTCGATGGGCTAGGACGCGAGATTCGCCGCATCTCCGCCAACGACGAAGCCACACCCTGGGATCAAACTGACACATGCTATGACGTTTTGGGCCAGAAGCACTTCGTGACCTATCCCTATCAGGGAAATGGCCTGTCAGACTCTCAATGCACCAAGCCCGGCGATACCTACTCCTATGATACCCTTGGCCGGGTAACCGCCATCACCCATTCGGACAATTCCGTAATCACAACCACCTACACGGGAGCAGCCACCAAGGTGACAGATGAAGGCAATGGAACACGGAACCTCCAGCGTGTTTCGCAAGTAGATGGCTTGGGCCGATTGATCTCCCTTTGCGAAATTTCTTCCCTCACACTTCCGGTGGGATTAACGCCTGCCCCGGCAGCATGTGGGCAGGATGTTTCTGCGACGGGGTTTTTAACTTCATACTCGTACGACACACTCGGAAATCTCAAGACCGTCGTCCAGGGTGGTCTGAATTCGCGTACGTTCCAATATGACAGTCTGTCTCGGTTGACTAGTGGCTCTAATCCAGAGTCCGGCACGACCTCTTACAAGTATGATTCGGATAGTGCTTGCACGACCCCCAACTCCTTCACGGGACTTCTCATATCGAAGATGGACGCCCGGAGTATTCGCACGTGCATGCGCTATGACGCTTTGAACCGTCTCACGCAAAAGAACTATTCCGACGGTACGCCCACGGCAACGTACAATTTCGACGAGTCCGCAGCGAACAGTGTCACCTTGGCGAATACGATTGGGAGACTCTCTTCCCAGAGTACTGCCGCGCCCAATGCGACCGGCGAAGTGTACAGCTATGACCAGCTGGGTCGGATCAAAATCAATTCCCAGTGCACGCCGCAAAACTGCGGTACGTCCGTGTTTGCAGTTTCTTACGCTTATGACCTGATCGGAAATCAGACTTCGGCAACAAATGGGGCGGGAGTAACATTCACAGAAGCCTATAATCGAGCGAATCGTCTGCTCTCGCTTACCAGCAGTCTTGTCGATGCGAATCACCCTGGAACGCTACTGCAGAATGCGCATTACGGGTCATTCGGGCTAACATCGGATTCACTGGGCAACGGCATGAGCGACGCTCTGGGGTACGCTTCCCGCGGCTGGCTCCAGTCGGTCTCAGCCACTTCCGGAGGCACCACGCGTTATTCCTTCAGCCTTACTTTTGCCCCCGACGGTGACATCGCGACCGGCAATGACAGTGTTAACGGAAACTGGGCACACACGTATGACGATTTCAACCGGCTACTGACGGCAAATGCTACAGGTCAGGCCTATACATACGACTACGACCGCTTTGGGAATCGCTGGCACCAGAATGGACCGCATCCATCTTCGCTTGGCTTCGATGCCAACAATCGGATTGTGCCAGGTAGCGGCGTGACGTATGACGCGGCAGGCAATGTCACAGCCGATGGCTCGCACAGCTATGGGTATGATGCCGAAGGGCATCTATTCCAGGTGGACGGCGGTTCAGCGGCTTCCTACGTCTATGACGCGAACGGACAACGTATTCGCAAGACGACTGGAGTTTCTTCCGTTGACTACGTCTACGATCTTTCCGGTCACGCCCAAAGCGAGATGAACTCCAGCGGAAGCTGGAATCGCGGCGAAGTTTTTGCGGGGGGACGCCACGTCGCCACCTACGGCAACAACACGACTTACTTCATTCACTCGGACTGGCTCGGAACTGAGCGGTCACGGACAGACAAGTCGGGCAATTCCTATGAAACCTGCACGAGCCTTGCTTTCGGCGATTGGCTTACCTGCACCGGAGGCGACCCCAGCCCCATGCACTTCACGGGCAAAGAACGCGATGCCGAATCCGGCCTCGATAACTTCGAAGCCCGATACATGAGCAGCAGTATGGGTAGGTTCATGTCTCCCGACTTGTTAGGTGGGCATCAGGAAGATCCCCAAACTTTGAATCGATACATCTATGCGCGAAACAATCCCCTCAATTTCGTCGACCCTACGGGACTTGATTTCAACCTGGCATGCTCGACCGAAGAGAACACACCGACATGTCAAAACGGGTTGCAGGGGACTACGACCACTACGACGGACGCCAATGGAAACCAAGTATCCAAGTTTACTGCCACAGTGATCAGCAACGACAAGAACGGCAACTTGGTGGATAAGAACGGCAATCAGTACAACGCAAGCATAAGTGGTGCAGGCGTTTCGTTAAGTCAGGCCGGTAGCAACCAAACGGGCTCGCTAGGTGTGTTCATCAACGGGTCAAATCCCACGACTGTCCAAGACGCCGGAAACTTCCCGGGATTCACGTTTAATTTTACCTACAGCAACATAGCGTCCGGGGTGAACGCGGGCGGGACATTTAAATACAGTGGAAACTACGGAGACGCCGAAGCTGCACTCCTAAAGGCTGGCTTCCAAGCGTATCCCGGTGACGCGTTCGATCCCTTCCATCTATCATCGTATGGCAACGCGGCAGTGGATTTCAGAAGTCCCGGAGCAGCAGGAACAGGGGCTGGATCTGGACACTTCACAGTCTACGAGCCACGGACGATTCTTGAACATGGAATGATTATTCACCTAACTTGGACTACGCCCACGAGAGGCACTCTGCACCTAGGCGAACATAATGTCTATAATGGTGGTTTAATCGATCACACAATCGAGGTCCTGAAGTACCTTTTCCACCGATGAACAGCAAGGCCTCAGCGAATGCGTTCGGCTACGCGAGTCTCATCTGCTCGTTGTCGTTCTGGGTTTTGCTGGCTTTACGTCTGATACCGGGCTTCCCAAGAATCGACTTCTCATTCAACTACTGGCTTGCGATCTGGACAGTGGGCCTCGTACTGGCTTTTGTTGCTGCTGCACTCGGATCAGGACGATGGGCCTGGGCTGTTCTCTTGCCATTGGGGAGTTTCTTCCTCGTGATCGTACTCGTTCACCTGCGGGAGCCGCACTAATGCACAAAAAACATTCAGCTTGGATTTTAACTCTCTTGCTGAACCTCCTTTCTGCGGCCGTAGTGCCGAAGGCATCGGCCCAAGGAACCTCGACACTGGAAGAGCGAGCGCGATGGGTGGAGATCACGCACAAGCTGGAGAGCAATCCTTTGGACGAGAGTGCGAACAAGGACGGCGAATGGGCGCTCAACCGACTCAACGACGCGCACGACATTCACGTGCCGTTGTGCTCGTCGCTCCTAGTGGAACTTAACGACGCGAAGTACAAATATAGGCATGAAATCGTACGACAATACATGCTCGCCAGCGGCGCGTTCCTGATCGAGAATCCCACTAAAGCTGGCGACACGCATGCGATGAACGTAGCCGCCGTAGAAAGTGTCCTCAAAGTCTACAGCGCCATCCTCCAGCAGAAGTCGGACGCGAAGTGGAAACCGCTAGACGACCTAGTCAAGAAGCAAAGCCAAGGGAAACTGGACGACGCTCTGCGCAAGCAGTGTAAGTGAGGCGGGGTAGAGCTTATGGGCTGGTTTCGCCGATCACTGGTGCCCTGCCCTGTTGTCGTCCGTGGCGAAGGCGTGGAAAGCGATCCGCTCCCGCCTATCCGGGCCGGAGCCAAGTCCTGACCGGCCCGCTGTGGCGTTCTTCCCTTTAGCCGCCGACCCGGTCGAACTCCTCCCGCTCTCGCTTGCATAGTTACCTCCAGTGTTCCAGTCATCGACCCATCCCCGCTCGCTTGCCGTATAGGGTCACCTTGCCGTCAACCACGTTCGCCATGTAGCGGCCCTCGCTCAGGAACTGCGTCATCTTCCTCCCAGACCGTGCCATCTGTGCCCACTTGGATTTCGTTTTCCGGTTCTGCTCCAGCCCACGAATCTCGTTTCCGTCGAATACGAAGTCCACTTGCCGCAATCCGCGCTTGGGAGTTTTACGAACGGGGTAACGCTTTTTCCCAAGCTCGACGAAGTTGGCGTTTTCGACGAGAGTCTGCCGCCAAACCTCGATTAGTGTTTGCTCGAAGGAAGGATTCATTGCACGTTCTGATTCGAGAGCGGATTATACTCCGGACACGCCTGTTCGTTCGGGCAGTAATCAAGTACGACAACTTATATAGATATTAAGTCAGGCCCGCCCTGAAATGCCCAGACAATCGAGTTATGCCAAGACTCACAAACTCGACTCGGAGGAAAGCGTGAGAGCAAATTTCGCGGTCAAATCCGTAGCGCTAATGCTTTGCTTAGCGATTCCGTGCATGGCAGTACCAGCTAAGGATGACGGCGGCTACAACGTGATGTATGACGGCGGGTCGCTGCCCGGTTTGAAAGCCGGAAAGAAACTAAGGATGTACATTGAAACGAACCAAATCCGGATCATGGAAGGCAACACGCTGGTCACGACCCTTGTACCTTCCTCAGTCAAAGAGATTAGCTACGGCCAAGACGTTCATCGACGTATCGGGGCAGCAATCGGCCTCGCGGTTGTGTCCCTCGGGATCGGTGCGTTGATGGCACTCACGAAGTCAAAGAAGCATTATGTCGGCTTGACGTGGGCAGCGGGCGATGTGAAAGGCGGCTTTGCGATGCAATGCGACAAAAACGATTATCGCGGCGTCATCGCAGGACTTGAAGGCGTTACCGGCCAGAAGGCCGTTAACTCGGACGCAATGACCGTCAAGAACTAAACTCGCGGAGGCGTCGATCCATGATTTACTACGCTGAACAAAGAGTAGACGGATACGCTGTGATAGGCAGAGGCAACGATAGATCAGCGAACATAGACCTCACAGAAAGACAAGCAGACAGAAGGGCACACAATCTTGCGGGAGAAGATGGCTACGTGGGATGGAAGGGTGTCGCCGCTTTTCAAGAATGACCCTACCTTGTTACCGAGATTGAACCGGCGCAAGAAGCAGACGGTCCTCGGATGAATGTTGCTGTTCAGTTCTCACACACTCAATGCGCTAGTTTTGA
>Ga0066691_10000540_pt1 | contig 13003 bp, 10 predicted proteins | sample GraSoiAngelo_140_FD_66671 | JGI IMG/M metagenome (GOLD analysis project Ga0066691, IMG submission 66671) | Grasslands soil microbial communities from the Angelo Coastal Reserve, California, USA - 14_0929_12_30cm | ecosystem: Environmental > Terrestrial > Soil > Grasslands | place: USA... | reverse complement strand
CCACTGAACGGGCGCAACTACCAGAATCTTGTCTCTCTCCGTCCCGGCACGATGATCTACCCAGGCGGCGGACCCTGGACACAGAGCACCAACGGGATTCGTCCCGAGGACACCAGCTACATCGTCGACGGCATTACCAACGACGAAGCCTTCATGGGCCTCAGCGTCACGAACGCGGCCGCTGTCATCGGTGATGCCGCCACCCTTATACCGATTGATGCGATTCAGGAGTTCAATACGCAAGTCAATCCCAAGGCCGAGTTCGGCTGGAAACCAGGCGCGGTAACAAGCGTGGGATTGAAATCCGGGACCAACGACATCCATGGCACTGCTTATGGCTTTGGTCGCTCGGATTCCTTCGACGCGCGCAATTATTTCAATCCAGCGGGAGATCCAAAAACCCCCGTCGAACTCGAACAGTATGGCGGATCAGCCGGTGGACACATCATTAAGGACAAGCTCTTTTATTTTGGTGCATTCGAGGGCCAGATGTATACCGTTGGCAACTCCCTACCAGGACATGTCCCGACGACGGCTTCCATTGTCGGTGGCGGCGGTAACGGGTGTGTGGTCATCACTACGGGCGACTGCTCCATCAGCGTCGCCGATGCCACCCAAGACCTGATGGCGCAGAACCCGACCTTCGTGGTTAATCCGCTCAGCAATTACTTATTGGGATTCTACTCTCCCACCCCTAACACCGGGCAAGGGACGTTTGTCTCGCTCAACTATCCGAACGTCAATAGCTCAAAGAACGCCATCGGGAAGGTGGATTACCATGTCAACGACCATCACGCCGTGAGCGGCTCTTATTTCTTTGGCAACGACACCATCGTGGGGATGGACTTCTTCGAGCTCTTGCCACAATTCCGCACCAAGGTTCATTCTCGGGCTCAAGACGTCTCCGCCCACTGGGCTTGGAGTCCAAGTTCCACCTTGGCCAACGAGCTCCGCGGCGGCTTTACACACTACGTTCTCCAGATCCTCCCCGACGATATCGGTTTTCCCTATAAAATCAATACCGGCCTCTCCAATCCCCTGTTGAGCGGGATACCCGACATCAGAATCAATCCTTTTTCGCAATTGGGCGCCTTCCATAATTTTCCCAAAATCGTCGGGCCCGACAAAGTCTATGACTTTCTTGATCAGCTGTCCTACTTGCGTGGCAAACATGCCTTTAAGTTCGGTGGCGAAATCCGCGACGACCAGGTCCATCAGGCTACTTTCCGGGCTGGCCGAGGGCGGATGAGATTTGCTAATTTGGAGAATTTTCTCCAAGGTATCCCGGGGAACACGACTTTTTTGGCCGGAGATCCCACGCGTAATATCACTCAGTGGCTTTACGCCGGCTATGCTCAGGACGACTGGCGCATCACTCCCAAGGTGACGCTGAATCTCGGATTCCGCTACGAGCTACAGGGTGTTCCCAAGGAAGCCAAAAACCTGTTCGGAAATTGGGAGCCCGCCGTCGGCTTTGAACAGGTAGGCAAGAACATCAGTTCGATCTATAACAGAGACAACAAGAACTTTTCGCCTCGCTTGGGTGTTGCTTGGGACGTGACCGGGAAGGGCACCACCATCGTCCGCGCAGGAGGGAGTCTCATCTACAGCCTTCTGTCCATGAACGCATTCCTTTCCCAGCAGAACACACAAAATACCGTTACGCTCGGCCTTGGCACCATTCCTACTGGCGCGACGATTTTCGACTCCGCATGTCCGACCGGTTGCCCCGGAACCGGAAACATTTTCACCACTGGGGTCACCATCCCCGGATCCGGTCTTACCTGGAAGGATCAATCCACCGCGATCTATCCGTCCAACGTGACTGGCTTGGTTCAATGCGGCGACGGCCTCGGAACCAACCCCGGTCCTTGCGACACCTTTGCCATGAATCGCAACTTCCGTACTCCCTACGTTGAAAACTGGACGATTGGTATCCAGCATGCCTTTTCCAGCAAACTTTCCCTGGAGGCGACGTACGTTGGCAATCACGGCGTAAAACTCCTTGGTGTCGGGGATCTCAATCAGCCAGCCGTTGGGTCTGGGTGGAGTCCTGCGGAAATCACCGCCTGCTATCAATCACTCTATAATCCCGACGTTTGCGCTGCCGATGGTGGCGCTGAGGCAGCGGCCCGGCCTTACACGATCAACGGCAAGGCCCCCTACCTCGGATTCATCAACTACCTTTCGAATGCGTATGGATCGACGTATCACGGTTTACAAACTACTCTAACTGCCCGCAACTACCATGGCCTCGATTTCGTGGCTGGCTACACCTATTCTCATGCCTTGGACGACGCCTCCTCCAACTGGGTTGCTTTCCTTCCTAAGGACAGCGCCAATCCGGCCTTGGACCATGGCAGCAGCGACTTTGATATCCGGCACCGCTTTACGCTCTCCGTGACCTATACGCTTCCCGAGAAGAAAACCAGGAGCCAACTCCTGGAGGGCTGGCAAGTCAATACCATCATAACGTTACAGAGCGGTCAGCCTTGGGGAGTCAATGACCAGTCCTTTGATCTGAGCGGAACCGGCGATCTGGCTGATCGTTGGAATTTCTTTGGCAATCCCTCCGACTTTAAGTCGCAGGGACCAAATGGCCTCCCTTATGTCTCGCCAGCGAGCTTTACGGTTGATAGCGATTCCGCCTCGCCCACTCTTGGCAACGTTCTTGGCGTGGCAAGCGGAGCACCGGCAGGAGCGTCAACGTGTTTTGCTGATGCATCGTCGCAAGCTGCCAAGAATATGCTGGCCTTCGCCGGCTGCTATGCCAATGGCAAATCGGCGCTTCTTCCTCCGCCCTTCGGAACCTTTGGCACTATGGGTCGCAACATTTTCCGCGATACTGGCTTCCATAACGTCGATCTTTCCATCACCAAGAGCTTCAAGTTCGGAGAACGGTTGAAGGCGCAGTTCCGCGTGGAGACGTTTAACTTTCTCAACCACCCCAATTTCGCGAATCCCTATGGAAGCACGAGTGGTTACGGCCAGGGGGCAACTGGCGATCCGTCACAGGCTGGAGCCTTCGGCTGCGGCTGCGCGACCCCGGACAACGCTTCCTTCAACCCCGTGCTGGGCTCGGGCAGCAACCGCGCCATCCAATTGGGATTGAAGTTCATTTTCTAACCGCTGATGGCGGATGGAGGTCGGGAAGGGGCCGCACATTCACTCGGCCCATTTTTCCGGTATAAGGGGATACAAAGTTTCTTGGGAGGCTACAGAAACGATGAGACCCTACCCCTTGGCTACCACTGTGCTTGTTCTCGGCGTCATGCTGGCTGTGCAGCCTGGCCCGCGCGCCATTGCCGCCGCAGACGAACCATCGCTTCTCCAGATCGACAACGATTTTGTGCAGGCCGCTGCGAAACACGACAAGGCCACGGTCGGCAGACTGCTCGACACGGATTTTACTTGGACGGACGCGGACGGAAAGACGCAGGCTAGGACTGACGTCCTCAAGTCCCTGCCTGCGCCCGCACTTGGCAACGAAACGGGGGCGCAACTTAAGCCGCGCACCTACGGTCAAGTCGGCGCGGTGATGTCTGGCCGCGACAAAGTCCACGTTCTGCGCATCTGGGTGAAGCGTCCGGCAGGCTGGCGTTTAATCGTCTATCATGAGGTCGCTCTGGGTCAGCAGGCCGCGACCGCGCCAGGCTTCGGCGTGAATGACTGCCAGAATCCTTGCAAGACGGTGCCATTCAAACCGAAAACCGAAGCGCAACAGGCCATAATTGCTTCCTGGCAGGCGCTGGAGACGGGCGTTACCAACCATGACGCTTCCGCTTGGTCACCGCATATCGCTGAAGAGTTCGTCATGCTCGGCTCGACCAACGATCATCCAATGAGCAAGGCCGATCGCATCGCAACTCTCAATTTGCAGAAGCAAACCGGCCATGGTTCGGCGCCCGCCCCGCTGGTTTCGGCGCAGATGTTTGATTTTGGAGATGCCGTGGTGATGACCTGCCTCCATCAGCCGTATTCTGGCAAGCCGGTCCATGTGAGCCGCTTGTGGATCAAGCGAGACGGTCACTGGGTTATGTCCATCAGCTATCAAACTACGATTCAGGCTGCTCCGGCCCAAGCCAGCTAGAAATTGCTCGCTCGCGACCACCATCACCGGGAAAAGCGGAACGCGGCATGAAATGTCTCGTCAAGCACGCACTCGTTGGTGGCCTCGTGTGCTTCGCCGCCATCGCTGCTTTTTCAAGCAGTCACTCTTCTGCTTCCGGTGCCGATCAGGAAGTATTGGAGGCCGATCGTGCTTTGGTCCGCCTCCTTAGCTTGGGGGACAAGGCTTCTCCCCAGGACTATCTCGCGCTCGACGAACTCTTGGACGAGGATTTCACTTGGATCGATTCGAATGGAAAGAGCTTGATCAAGCCTGAGGTCCTCAAGAATTTTCCCGTGCTCGCGAACCCCGACGTTGGACTGCAGGAACACATCTACGGCCGCTCCGCGGTCGTGCGAGCGAATCGCGGCAGAGCGCAAGTGATGCGTGTCTGGGCCCGGCGCGCGTCAGGATGGCGGCTCATGCTTTACCAGGAGGTCACATTGGTCGTGAAGTCGGAGCCGCCCGTCGCGGACGGAGCGGGAATCAGCGACTGTGAAAATCCTTGCAAGGACATCCCTTTCCACCCAGAGACGCCATCCGAGCAGGAGGTAATCGCTTCGTGGCAGGGAGTGATGAGAGCGATGGCGCACAAGGATGCCGATGCTTACGCGCCACTGATTGCTGAGGAGTTCACAGCGACCGACACGCATCATGACCGGGCGTACAGCAAGGCCGACCGCATCGAGCAAATTAACAAGCAGAAGCAGTCGGGAGTCCAGTCTGTGCCGCCGCCTCTAGTGTCCGCCCGCATGTTCGACTTTGGCGATACGGTCATGATGATCGCGCGCGAGCAGCGCGCGAACGCCAAAGCCTATTTCAATACACGCATGTGGGTGAAGCGTGAAGGGCGCTGGCAGATGCTTTTCAGTTTTAATACCAGGATTGAGTAGAATGCTCCAATGGTGAAAACAAAACCCGTCAAAGTGGGCATCGTGGGGCTTGGCCGCTGGGCCAAGGTGCTGACTCGCACCTCCACCAATTCACAAGAAATAGAAATTGTCGCTGGCTACAGCCGCTCCGAAGAAAAACGTCAGGCCTTCGAACAGGAACTTGGCGTTCCCTCTGTCCCGGACATGAAGGCGATGCTCTCAAACCCCGAGATTGCGGGCATAATCCTCACCGTTCCTAACGAGCAGCATCTTCCCGTTGGCGCCCAAGTCGCCAAGGCCAGGAAGCACGTCTACACCGAGAAACCCATCGCCAGCACGCTCGAAGACGGATTGAAGATCGCGGCTCTAGAGCAGCAGTACGGAATCACCGTTACCGTAGGTCATAGCGCGCGATTGATGGCGGGCATACGCCAAATCCGGGCCGCGATCGACAGCGGTGAGCTGGGCCGCATTGCGTTCATGGAAGCCAACTTCTCGAATGAGCGCGCGCTGGAGCTCACTCCCAAGGCCTGGCGCTGGTACAAGGACAAAGCGCCGGGAGGGCCGCTGTCACAGTTGGCGATTCATCAGTTCGACGTCCTCCATTATCTCGGCGGAGAAGTCGTCGAGGCCAGCGCGATGGCCGGTAAACTTTCTCCGGTGGGTGCTGAAGTCGACGATCAGTCCATGACCCTTCTTAAATTCGCAGATGGCAAGGTCGGCTACGTCGGATCGTGCTGGACGTCGCCCGGAGTTTTTTCCGTGCGGGTGTTCGGCTCTAAGGGATTGATGCACTATGAGATCGACTTCAATACCTGGGATACTCCCGGCCAACTCCACAAGAATGCGACACTTTACATTCAGCGAGGCAAGCATGGCTACGCCAAGCGCCAAGAGCTGCAGGTCCCGGAAAGCGACATGTTCCGAACGGAGCTCGAAATGTTCGCCAATAGCTGCAGGACGGGAAAGCCCAGCGAATTAAGCGCGTATAACGGGAATGTCGCCGTGGCCATCGTCTACGCAGCGCTGCGCTCCATCGAAACAAACGGCCAGTACACGCTTATAGCGGATGTAGTCAGAGAAGCCCAGGCGCGCGTTCGAGAAAGGATCCACGATGTTGCCTAGCCGCTATTTCATCGATTTGACGCAGCCGGAAATCGCGGCGCAATTGAAGAAGAACCCGCTCGTCATTTTGCCGCAGGGCAGCGTTGAACAACACGGTCCTCATCTCCCCACCGGCACCGACATTTTTGCTTCGAGCGTCATCGCCCATGCCGTCGCCGAGCGCATGGACGGGCTCGTGTTGCCGGGAGGCCCGCTCGGCGTGACCCCATTGCACATGCCCTTCGAAGGCACGATCACGCTCACTCCGGACACCTACATGCGAGTGGTCACGGAAACATGTGCCTCCACCGCGCGGCACGGCGCAAAATATCTTCTGATCCTGAATTGGCATGAGCTCAATATCCCGCCCCTCGGCGTCGCGGCCGACTTGCTCCATCGCGAATACGGGATGACCGTGCTCACCGTGCAGGCCTGCTTCGTTGCTGAAGACATGTTCGGAAAGGAATGCGGCGGACTCACGCACGGCGGCGAAATCGAAGCGCTCGCCGTCCTCGCTTACCGTCCCGATCTAGTGCACTTGGAGCGCATCGATTATTCCTCGGACCACACAGATGGGCACAAGATCGATGCGCTTCGGCGTACGCGCAGTTTTCAGCCGGTCTTGTCCGATGTACGTTCCATCGCACCGACCGGCTGGTATGGCACTCCCCAACATGCCAACGTGGAGAAAGCGCGCCGCATGGTGAACGATGTTGCTGACGCGATCGCCAAGCAGTCCGTGGAAATCTTCAAACAACTCGACAAGCTCCAGGGCGGGATCGCGGAAATCAAGCAATCGAGCAAGGTGCCCTGATGGCGCGCGTTTTCACCCAGGCGGAAGCCAAGCGCCTTGGACTTCCGGGTCGCAAAGCGCTGGAGATTGTCTCCGGAGAAAGGGGCGCTCTTGGTGTTACGTTGCGGCTCGCCGAGATTCCCGTGCCCCAGCCTGGTGAATCGCTCCGCGGCCCGCATCGGCATTGCGACCATGAAGAGTGCATCTACGTCTTGTCCGGCAAAGGCACGACCTTCGCCGACAGTGGCGAATTCCCGCTCAAGCCCGGCGATACTGTCCTGATTCCTCCCGGCGAGAAGCACGTGACCCGTAACACCGGCAACGAACCGCTCCTTCTCTTGTGTTTTTTCCCCGTCGCCGATATAAACAAGGGCACTGCAGAGCCCGGCGTCTCTTCCCGTACTTCTCATCGGCCATGACCATCGATGTGCTCTGTTTGCGCCCCGAAGCCGATTTTCAGCGTGCCGGAGCGTTACCGCCCGCCACGCTCAAAATCGTTTACCGCGCTCCCGATGACCCCGATGTTCCGGAATTGATGAAGCAAGCCAGCTCCCTGGTGATTCCCGCCGTTGGCCCCAAACTTCCTCGAGCGCTGTTCGAAAACAGCTCCATCAAGTTCGTCCAAGTCACCGGCGCAGGTCTGGACCGGCTCGATTTACCCGCTCTAAAGCGCCTCGACATTTCCGCAGCCAATGTCCCCGGCGGGAGCAACACTGCCGTGGCGGAATATGTGGTCACGGCCGCATCCGTTCTTCTGCGTGGCTTGGCATGGGCCGACGCCGAAATCCGCGCCGGCCGCTACCGCGAATTTCGGGCGCGCATGATTGCGGACAATCTCTCCGGCCTCGATGGCCTGGTCGTGGGCATCGTGGGACTCGGTGTGATCGGCCTGGCTGTGGCCGAAGCGTTTCAGAAGCGAGGCTGCCAGCTCTGCTACCAGGATCCCGCTCCGAGAGATCCGCATGCGGCTGAATCGCTCGGCGCGAAATCCGTTTCCCTCGACGAATTGTGCAAATGGGCTGACGTCGTCACCTTGCATGTGCCTCTGCTCCCTGCCACGCAAGGGCTTGTCGGGCAACGCCAGCTCGCAGCCATGAAACCAGGAGCCATCCTGATTCAAGCCTCCCGCGGCGGCATCGTGGACGAAGCGGCCCTCGCGGATTCTCTCAAGTCCGGCCATCTGGGTGGCGCTGCAATCGACGTTTACTCCCAGGAACCCCCCGCGGCCGATAGTCCGCTCCTTGGGCTCGAAGGTGATGCCGCACGCCGCGTCCTCTTTACTCCACACGTCGCGGGCGTCACCCGCCAATCCACGGCCTTCCTTTTGCGCGCTGCTTGGCGCAACGTCGAGCGCGTGCTCATCCTAAACGCGCCGCCACTGGACCGTGCCTGGTGAGAGGAGCAATGAAATTCTCTCTACGACTTCAGCCCATCCTCTGGAACACCCGAGATCTTCACTCGTGACCACCTCCTTATCCACCACGCCGCATAAGCCCTGGTACTCCATTCTCTACGTGCAAGTGCTCATCGCCATCCTCAGTGGCATCCTGATCGGCCATTTCTCCCCAAAGACCGGCTTGGCCCTCAAGCCTCTTGGCGACGCCTTCGTCGCCTTGATTCGAATGATGATCGCCCCCGTGATTTTCTGCGTCGTCGTGCAGGGCATCGCCTCCATAACCGATCTCAAGAAAGTCGGCCGCATCGGCATCAAAGCCTTGCTCTATTTTGAAGTCGTCTCCACACTCGCCCTCATCGTCGGCATTCTCGTCGCAGGGTTTTTTCATCCCGGCGCCGGCCTCAACATCAATCCCCTATCACTCGATCCCAAAACGGCCGCCGGCTATGCCAGCCGAGTCAAGGAGATCGGTATCATCGCCTTCCTGCTCGCCATCATCCCGCGCACCTTCGTTGATGCCTTCTCCACCGGCGACGTTCTCCAAGTTTTGCTCGTCTCCGTTCTTTCCGGCTTTGCCGTCTCTCTGCTGGGCGCTCGCGGCGATTCGCTCACCCGCGGCATCGTCATCCTTAGCAAGGTCATTTTCGACATCATCCGTATCATCGTCCGCGCCGCCCCGCTCGGCGCTCTCGGCGGCATGGCCTTCACGGTGGCCAGTTACGGCGTCGCCTCGCTTTCGAATCTCCTTAAACTGGTCGGCACCTTCTACGCTACCAGCTTGATCTTCATCATCATCATTCTTGGCGCTATTGCGCGTTTCGCCGGCTTTTCCATTTTTCGCTTTATCGCCTATATTAAGGACGAACTCCTCATCGTCCTCGGCACCAGCTCCTCCGAAACGGTCCTCCCGGACATGATGCAGAAGCTGGAGCGCCTCGGTGCCCCGCGCGCCATCGTCGGCCTGGTCTTTCCCACTGGCTACAGCTTCAACACCGACGGCACCAACATCTACCTCACCCTCGCCACGCTCTTCCTCGCACAAGCGACGAATACGCAACTCGATTTCAGGCAAATGGTTGGCATCCTTCTTTTCGCCATGATCGCCTCCAAAGGCGCTTCCGGCGTCACCGGCACCGGCTTCGTCACCCTCGCCGCCATCCTCGCCTCCATCCCTTCCATCCCGATTCAGTCGCTGGCCCTTCTCGTCGGCATCGACAAGTTTATGAGCGAATGTCGCGCCCTCACCAATGTGATCGGAAATGGTGTCGCCACCATCGTGGTCAGCCGCTGGGAGAAAGAACTGGACCGTGCCAAGCTCCGCGAGGTAATGGCCCATCCTCTCGAGAACGGTGAAACCAAATCGCCCTAGATGGCGTTACAATACCAGCCATGCCGGTCTCATCGCCCGCCCGCCGCAACTTTCGCAAGCAACAAGGAGGTCCTGTGCAAGCCACGCTTCTCGATCGCCGCAGTTTTCTCCGTGTCTCCGCTGTTGCCGGCGGAGGCATCCTCGTCGCTCTCCATTTCGATCCCGTCGACAAAATCTTTGCCCAGGCGCCGCAGGCCCCGCCCGCCGCCTTCTTGCCCACTGCGTTCCTTCGTGTTGCCACAGACGGCATCGTCACCATCATGTCCAAGAATCCCGAAATCGGTCAGGGTGTGAAGACTCATCTCCCCATGATCATCGCCGATGAACTCGACGTCGACTGGAAAGACGTCCGCGTCGAGCAAGCCGATCTCGACGAAACGAAATACGGCCCTCAGCGCGCCGGTGGCAGCACTTCCACTCCCACCAATTGGGATCCGCTGCGCCGTGTCGGCGCTGCCTGCCGTCAGATGTTCGTCGCTGCCGCTGCGCAAACCTGGTCCGTCCCCGAATCCGAATGCCAGACCTCTTCCGGCCGGGTCATCCATCAGCCGACAAAACGCACTCTGACGTACGGCGCGCTCGCCGAGAAAGCGGCCGCGCTGCCCGCGCCCGATCTCAAGTCCGTCAGGCTCAAGGATCCCAAGGACTACAAGATCATCGGCCAGTCCATTCACAGCGTGGACAACGCTTCCATTGTCACTGGAAGAAATCTCTACAGCATCGATTTCAAAGTTCCGGGAATGTTGTATGCGGTCTATGAAAAATGCCCGGTCTACGCCGGCAAGTTCATTAGCGCCAATTTCGACGAGATCAAAGCCCTGCCCGGCGTCCGCGATGCCTTTTCAGTGGATGGAAGTTCCGATCTGCTTGGCTTGCACTGTGGCGTCGCTATCGTTGCCGACACCTGGTGGCAAGCCAACAGCGCCCGCAAGAAATTGCGCGCCAAGTGGGAGGAAGGCCCCACCGCGCAGCAAAGCAGCGAAGGTTTTGCCCGCCGCGCCGAGGAACTTTCCAAACAATCGCCCGCCATCACCCTCCGCACCGACGGGAACGCCGAGAAAGCTCTGCAGTCTGCCGCAAAAACGGTCGAGGCTGCTTATTCCTATCCCTTCCTTGCGCACGCACCCATGGAGCCGGAGAATTGCCTTGCCCATTACCACGACGGCCAACTCGAATTCTGGTCGCCCAGCCAGACACCTGAAAATGGCCGCCTGCTCGTCTCCAAAGTTCTCAATATTCCCCACGACAACATCATCGTCCACTTGAAGCGCGCCGGCGGCGGATTCGGCCGTCGGCTCACCAATGACTACATGCTGGAAGCCGGTGCTATTGCTAAGCATGTAGGCGTCCCCGTCAAACTCCTCTGGACCCGCGAGGACGATTTTCACCACGATCACTATCGCCCCGCCGGGTTCCATTTCCTCAAGGGTGGCCTCGATGCCTCCGGCAAACTGATCGCCTGGCGCAATCATTTCGTTAGTTTCGGGGAAGGCGAGAAGTTCGCTCCCTCCGCAAGCATCCCCGGCAACCAGTTTCCCGGCACATTTCTACAGGACTTTTTCTTCGGCGCCTCACTTATGCCTCTCGGTGTTCCCACCTACGCTCTGCGCGCTCCCGGAAGCAACGCCTTCTCCTGGGTCTTTCAATCTTTCACCGACGAGCTCGCCCACGCTGCGGGAAAAGATCCTGTCCAATTCCGCCTGGATCTTCTCGGCGCGGCTCGCGTCTCCAGCGTCTCGCCATCTTCCAATCCCGGCGATGTCGATCTCGACGCTTCTCGCATGCAGGGAGTCCTCAAGCTCGTCGCGGAAAAATCCGGCTGGGGCGCGCGAACGCTCCCGAAAGACACGGCCATGGGTGTTGCCTTCCAATTCGCGCATCGCGGCTATTTCGCCGAAGTCGTCGAACTCCGCGTCGACGCCAAGAAGAAAATCAAGGTCAACAAAATCTGGGTCGCCGGCGACGTCGGCAGCCAGATCATCAATCCCACCAACGCTGAAAATCAGGTCCGCGGCGGAGTCATCGAAGGGCTGAGCTCCGTCATGTCCTACGAAATCACCATTGACGGAGGCCGCGCCGTCCAAAGCAATTTCCACGAATATCCCCCGGTCCGCATGAACCAGGTGCCGCCCGAAATCGAAGTTCATTTCCTCAAAACAGACAACTCACCCACCGGCCTCGGCGAACCCGCTCTCCCGCCGGTTCTTCCAGCGGTGTGCAACGCCATCTTTTCCGTGTCTGGCGAGCGCATCCGCTCGTTGCCGCTCACGAGACACGGCTTCTCCTGGGCCTAGCGATTTCGGACTCTGTAGCTTGGCGGCAAGCTCGGTTGCCAACTCGCCATTCACTGGCAGCGGTCAGCGGGGCTGTGCTGGATAGTTTTCCTGAAACCAGGAAATTGCGCTCAAATATTCGTAAATCGCTCGAAAGTCATAAGCGGTCATATGTTGATGAATGGGCCATGGCATGCTTTGCAGAAAATCTCCGTCAGATGGGAGGGAACGCCACCGCCCTCCAAATCTTTTCATCCGAAATATCTCTTCCGGATGCGTCTTTGCCGATTCCCCGTCCCACTTGAACATCCCCGAGTACCGCACGCCGCCTTTAATAATCCAGAACAGCTGATAGTCAGGCTTGCGCGGAGGATGGAGGGCAAACACCGGAGGGCTAGGATAGAGAGAGTTTTCCGCTTCGCGCTTGGCGGCATTGTTCGGATCACCTTGGCAGCCCGCGCAATCGCCTTTGAAAAGCCTCATTCCCGCCATCAAGTTTTCTTCTGTGGGCGCGATCGGGTTCACAAGATGCGGTGCGTGCCGCGCTGCCGCCCGATCGAGCGCCAGATGCGCGAAGACCTTTTCAGTGTGCGGGGGGTGGCGTTCGCGTTCGTCGGCAACCATCCGAGCCAGGCCGCCGCAAATGCCCCGCGGCAAGCGTCAGCATCCCCACCACGAATCCCAGAAGAAATTTACGCATGGCACCTCCTGGGCCCTCGGACGCTGGGCGCTAGTTCTCTATCTAATGAACGTGTTTTAGAGCCGTGGCGATCAGCTTCCTTACTTCTTTATTTCGTTGCCTCATTACTTCCCGTATCTAACTTTCTCACTAAATACGGAATAATCACCTGCCGGAAGATCACCGGATCAGGCCACACTTTCACCTGCCGTCCCAGGTGTCCTCCCTGCGGATTGATCCACGCCTCCTTGGGAACGTCTCCGCTGCTGAGAAGCAAATACGTGTCGGAAATCGGAACCTGCGTGTCCAGAGCCCCGGCAATAATCAGCATCGGCGCCATCGGCTTTCCAAGCAGACCCTGCGAAACCAGCGACATCTTCGGGAAAATGTTCGCCAGGTCATCCACCGT
>Ga0066691_10000538_pt1 | contig 13030 bp, 9 predicted proteins | sample GraSoiAngelo_140_FD_66671 | JGI IMG/M metagenome (GOLD analysis project Ga0066691, IMG submission 66671) | Grasslands soil microbial communities from the Angelo Coastal Reserve, California, USA - 14_0929_12_30cm | ecosystem: Environmental > Terrestrial > Soil > Grasslands | place: USA... | reverse complement strand
GACGGTATGAACCCGCCTTACGTCAATACGAAGGGTGCCCCGTATCTGAACACCTTTCTGGTGTTCGTTCCCGTGATCGCGGTCCCCGCCGGCTTTACAAGCGAGAACCTGCCCGCCGGGCTCACCTTTATGGGAAGGCCCTACGAAGAAGGAACTTTGATAAAGCTGGCCTACGGGTACGAGCAGGCGACGCACCATCGCAGGCCTCCCAGCACCACCCCGACACTTCAAGGCGAGCCCTAGATAACCAATTCCAACACAGAGTGCATTTCGAGGATTTCTCTTTCCACCGGATGGGTGGATGTGCACTTAGGTCGGCGGCGCGATTTGCTCAACACCAATTCCCCTAATGCTTGCTCCGTGCCACAAAGAGTCAAAAGGATGTGGTGGCTGCGCGACTCACCGTTGGATCCGCGTTCCTACTTCCTAATGAATTTTCTGACATCGCCGAGGAAGTCGGCCCCGTATACGTTGCCCTGGAAATCGGTGGTGACACCCTCAGCCATGCTCGAACCGCTGGGGTATGGGTACGGACACGGATCGGGAATGAAGTATTTGACCGAACCGTCCTTCGCGCTTCCGATTCTAATGCCTCGTTGGGCACCCAAGTTATAGCCATAGCCAGTCTGCGCAAGTCCGGATTGTCCTGTGTTGGTCCGACCGTCCCTCGATTCTGAGTCGGCGACATAGATTACATCGTTCTTGTCGATGTACATGCCGCTCGGTCGTCCAAATTGGAACCACTGGGCGATGAACTTGCCGTTCTGGTCAAAGATCTGAATTCGGTTGTTCTGACGGTCGCCAACGAACAGCCTGCCTTGGGAGTCGAAAGCGAGAGTGTGGATCACATCGAATTCACCCGGGCCCATGCCTTTCTTCCCCCACGTCTTGATGAATTTCCCGTCCTTATCGAACTTCATGATTCGGGCGTTGCCAGTAGCCGTGCCGCCCCCGTTGTGTCCGTCGCCAACGAAAATTTCGCCGTTCGGTGCGATCGCGACGTCGGTCGGTGCATCGAATTGGTCCAGACCAGGTCCGGCGACTCCCTTTCTGCCGAGTGTCAACAGCACCTTCCCGTCCTGATTGAGCTTGAAGACCTGATGTCCCCCATTGTCGGCTAGCCACAGGTTTCCTTCTTTGTCCACCGACAGTTTGTGAGGGCTGACAAACATCCCAGCGCCAAACGCCTTTAGCAACTTGCCAGATGTATCAAATTGGAAAATCGGGTTGATATTTGCACTCGCTCCGGCGCAGGTCGTGCCCCCGGCTCCGGAATTGCCACATCGGTCCACCACCCAGATTCTGCCGTCGGGACCAGTGCTAACGCTCGCTGTCGATCCCCACTTTCTTCCCTCGGGCAACTGTCCCCAACTCACTCCAAGCTGATACGAATTGGGGAGGTCGTTGCGCGCGCCAAGCATCGACACCGGCGGAAGTTTGACAGGATATTGACCGGGCGGAAACTGCGGAAGCACATTCCCAGCGCCAGGCTGGCTACCTCCTGTACTGGCTCCGGCGGACGGTACGCCGCATGACTGGGCCAGCGGCCCAGGAGATCCACCGTCGGCGTTGAGTCTCTCGGCGGGCATTACTAAACCTCCGATTGCAACGAAAGTGAGGGCCGCAACGCCGGATCGCAGGGAACTCCGTTTGAGTCGGCTTGTGCAAGACATCGCAACCTCCTTCGCGGAGACTTTGTGCATAGGCCGGGAACTCGTTCTTACTGCCTGGCCGCCCGCGATTGTACATCTAACCGTCTCCTTGGAGCCGTTTCCTATCCCCGCGACTCCGCGGTTAAACAGCGGGGAGAGAGAGTCGACCCCCATGCTTGGGTGCTTGGAGGTGGCCATCTAATGGCGACTGATTCAAAAGGCAACATCTACAGAGCGCAAACCAACCGAGGACTTCAAAAATTGATGTTTAAGGGAATGGCGCCGGCGAGCCGATGAAGAAAGGATGAGAGTCGTGGCGGCGAAATTGGTGTTGCTTAGAGCCCGGCGGCGCGCACGTCTTTCATTTTAATGCCGGATGAATGGCTTGAAGCCGGCCCTTCCGAGTTCGCCTAGTGCGATTCGCGCCGACTTTTCGTCCGCGTATGGGCCTACGTGGACCAGGTAGAACGCAGCGTCCGGAGAGGTAATGATAAACGCGGGAAAATTCTCTTGCCGGAGGCTTTCGGCCAGCTTGCCGGCGTTGGCCTCCTGTGCGAACGCCCCGACTTGCACAAAAAGCGCGGCGCCTGAAAGTGGAGGCTTCCGCAGCGTGCTATCGGCCGCAGAAGCTTCTGGGGCGGGCGGTCTCGCCGCGTTCGCGTTGGCGTTTTTTGGCGTGGCTGTGCTCGACGATTCTGGAGCTGCTTGCGTCAGTGCACCGTCGATCTCAGATTTCCCAACAGGCACATTGCCAACAGCAATGGTCGCGGGCGCGACGGCATGCGGTTTGCTTTTCCCGAACGTTCTCGCTAGCCAACTCGGCCCCACACCGACGTACCGGAGCAAGAGTATCGCGATTATTATCGCCAGAACAGACACACAGATTGCCCTGAGGGGACCGCGATTCTGCCCCTCAGAGGAGGACTTCTTCGGAGACCAGAGCGCGTATCCGCTGGTTTCAGGCCAGGAGATCTCAGGATGAGGGGAAGCACCGGCCCTGGGTTCGAGATCTGTGCTTGTTCCGTTTGAGACAGGGGCGCGAACCGCAGTGTCCTTACGACTGCCAAGTAGTCGATTTGATTCATTTAGCCAGCTTCGGATCTGCTCGTGCATACCCGCGGACAGCTGAGTAAAGCGCAAGCCGCCGGTCTCCTTCGCTTCGTCGATCCATACCAATTCGCCGACACCTTCGATTCGGTTGGAATTGACCGAGAACCAGAAAGGGACTGGCCCGCTTGGTTTCACGGGAGCGACGGCGTGGAAGCCGAGGCCTCCCTCAGAAATATTCAGCACAATCGCGCCGTTGGACGGCAGCCCGACATAGCCGAGTTGTCCCAGGATTTTCCGCTCACTCAGACGACGTTCGTGTTGCATGGTCACAGTGCCGCCTCAAACAGACTGATCGAAAAGTCCTTGCATGTGGAGAGCTCACCCATCCTCTCCGCCCACTGCGGCTCATCCAATCGCGGTCTCTCCGGTCTTTAACGCCGGACAATATATACTGCGTGCTTGGATGAATCTACACCTCCCGGTAACTTCGACGACGGCACGCCGCGCGCTCGCTCTCAAATCCTCAGGGTGCTCATGACCTTTCCGCCCGGGCCGCCGCCATTCAGCGATCGCCGGCAGCGCGTAAGTACCTGGACTCCCATTTAGCTACGGTTTTGAATTTTGGCGCGCCACACCCCTGAACCAGCGCGCTTTCATCAGCCCTTCGCGAGCAATAACACAACGGCCGTAAGTGCTATAATCCATCGCCTAAAGCCTAGAAAAGGAGTGAAGAATATGTCGCGGACACTGTTCCGATCCATTTCGGCCCTCCTCGTCATCGTTGCGGGATTGAGCGTCGCACCGCGGGTCTCAGCGCAGGTCTTTGTCGAAACGCCCACGCCAGGACAGTTCTCCCGTCAAGGGCAGCCTTCGACCCAGAACGGCGAATGGCCGGGCAACATGGGGGACGTCAAAGGGACCAGGTACTCGCCGCTCGATCAGATCAACGCCTCCAACTTCAACAAGCTGGAAGTCGCCTGGCGGTTCAAGACCGACAATTTCGGACCGTTTCCCGAATACAAATTAGAGGGAACGCCTCTGATGGTGAAGGGCGTCATCTATACGACCGCAGGAACGCGGCGATCGGTCATTGCGCTCGACGCAAAAACAGGCGAGCTGATCTGGTCGCACAGCCTGCGTGAAGGCAAGCGCGCCGCGGTTGCGCCGCGCCAATTGTCGGGCCGTGGCGTGTCGTACTGGACCGATGGCAAAGGCGACGATCGCGTCATTTACATCACGACCGGCTATCGCCTGGTGGAGCTCAATGCCAGGAACGGCTCAGTGATCGACTCGTTTGGCACGCACGGTATTGTCGACCTGAAGGTCGGCGTGATGAAGGGAAATAACCAGCAGATCGATTTGGAGACGGGCGAGATCGGCGTGCATTCGACGCCGACGGTGGCACGAGACACGGTGATCGTGGGTTCCTCGATGAGAGAAGGCGCAACTGTTGAAACCCACAACAACACCAAAGGTTTGGTTCGCGCGTTCGATGTGCGGACGGGAAAAAAGATTTGGCAGTTCAATGATATTCCCGGGCCGGGTGAGTTCGGCAACGACACGTGGCTGGAGAAATCCTGGGCTGACAACGGCAACACGGGCGTTTGGAACCAGATCACTGTGGATGAAGATTTGGACTTGGTCTATTTGCCGGTCGAGACGCCCACGTCGGACTATTACGGCGGCCACCGGCCGGGCAACAATCTGTTTGCCGAGAGCGTGGTCTGTCTCAATTTGAAAACCGGCCAACCGAAGTGGCATTTTCAGCTCGTACACCATCCCCTGTGGAACTTTGACATATCCACCGCGCCGATCCTGGCTGACATCAACGTCGGCGGCCGGGCGATCAAGGCGGTGGCGGTGCCGACCAAGCAGGGCTGGCTTTACGTTTTCGACCGCGTGACCGGTCAGCCGGTTTGGCCGATCGAAGAGCGGCCGGTGCCGCAGTCCGACGTCCCGGGCGAAAAAACCTCACCGACGCAGCCGTACCCGCCAGACAAGCTGCGCTATGCACGCAACTTCTTCAACACTCCCGATGATCTGATCGACTTCACTCCGGCGCTTCGAGCCGAGGCTGTTGAGAGAGCCAAGCGGTACCGCTGGGCCGACACACCGTTCAACCCGCCAATGCTCGGCGACGTCAAAGGCATGCTGGGCGCAATTACGGTCGGCACTGCCACGAACTGGCCCGGCGGCGGCTTCGATCCCGAGACGCACATCCTCTATGCGCCAGCTGGCAATACGCCTGGCGTGAGATCGCTCGTTGCGAGCCCGCCGGGATTCTCAGATATTCGGTACATCACGGGAACCGCCGGGCGGCCGGTCGTCGAAGTCTGGGGACCCGGGGACTGTTGCGCCGCCGATTCAGGGCACCACTCGCGCGCAGACCTGCCCGCAGTGCCTGGAGCATCCACAACTTCTGGAGCGCATTCGCCTGCAGGCGACGCGGCTGCTGGTCCTCCTCCCGATGAGGGCGGTGGTGGGCTGAATATCGAAGGGCTGCCTATTGTCAAACCGCCGTACGGGATCCTCGCGGCGATCGATCTCGATCACGGTCAGCTTCTGTTTCAAGTGCCGCACGGCGACACACCGGATAACATCCGCAACCATCCGGCGTTGAAAGGTCTGCACATTCCAAAGACGGGACAGGCTGGCACTTCGGCCGTTGGATTGGTGATAACAAAGACGCTAGTTGTGATGGGCGATCCACAGATCACGACGACGCCGGAGCATCCGCGGGGCGCGATGCTGCGAGCCTACGACAAGAAGACGGGCCAGCAAGTTGGGGCCGTTTTGATGCCCGCTATTCAGAGCGGAACCCCAATGACCTACATGCTGGATGGCAAGCAGTATATTGTAGTGGCCGTCAGCGGCGGCGCCTACACGGGCGAGTATATAGCGTACAGTCTACCGAATTAGGAGCGAAGTCGCTTTGCGGCCCGTGCGAGCCGCTGTAAGTATGTGTATTCGCGGCCGCACTGGTGAGCACACTCGTGATGAAAATAAAGAGCGCAATTCCGGCCCTTATCCTTGTAGCAGCAGTCGCTTTTTGCTCGTCAGCGCGTGCCGAACAGACAACTCCCTCCCAACAAGCGCCGGCGACCTCCGCGACGGAGCCGGCGCAGTCCGTCTGGGATGGCATCTACACGGAGGAGCAAGCCAACCGGGGAGCGACGCTTTATGCGCAGAGATGTGCTCGCTGCCACGCGCCGGACCTTACCGGAGGTGAAATTGCACCAGCGCTGAACAGCGCTGAGTTCAAGTCTAACTGGTACGGCCTCTCGGTCGACGATCTCATGGAACGGATCAAAGTTTCGATGCCGCAAGACGATCCGGGAAGCCTAAGCCGTCAGCAGACCGCCGATATCCTGGCATTCGTCCTATTCAAAGACGGTTTTCCCGAGGGCAAAACAGAACTCGCGCGTGAAGCCGAGGTCCTGAAGGCGATGCGCTTCGAGGAGAAAAAGCCGGAAGCCGCCGGCGGTGAGGAGACACCAAGGTCGCCGGACAGAGCTGACAATCAGGCCGGCCACGGCAGGCGAATCGCGGTGGCTAACGAGCATGCGTCAACCGTGCAGTTTTTTGATTTGGCGACCGGGGAACTCCTTAAAGACATTTCCACTCTGAAGCGTCCTCACGAAATGGTCATCGATCCGGAGGCGGGTGTTGCGTACGTGAGCATAGCGTACAAGGATGGCCCTTGGGATCAGTACGAGAGCCCAGGAAATCAGATCCAAGTGATCGATTTGGAGAAAATGGAGGTCACCAGCACGATCGATATTACGCCGCACTGGGCACCACACGGGTTGGCGCTCGATCGAAAGAGCGGTCTTCTGTACGCCTCCTGTGAATCGAACGGAGGTGAAGTGATTGTGGCGGATGTGAGGCAGAAGAAGGTGACGGGTTCGGTAAGGGTCGGCGTGCCGCATCCGCATTCCATCGCCATCGTTCCCTCGCTCAACAAGGCCTATACGGCGAATAAAGATATACAACACATCTCCGTTGTCGATCTTAAGGAGATGAAGCCTCTGCAGGACATCCCGGCCCCCACGGGTACGGATGGCATTATCGCTACGCCCGATGGGAAATACGTTTTCGCTGGAAATTTTAAGGGCACGCAGTTGCTGGTCGTAGATCCCAAGAGGGACGAAGTTATTAGGACGATTCCTTTTGATCTGCCTCCGAGTACATTTGCGCTTTCCCCGGATGGCAGCAAGCTCTATATAACCTTCCACGATTTGGGCACCAGGGACGGCAAACAAGTTTTGGACCAACCCGGCTTCGTGCAAGAGTTCGATGTAGCGACTCTGAAGGCAGGGGCAAAAATGGAAGTGGGCCATTTCCCGCTCAACATGACGGTGACGCCGGATGCAAAGACTGCGATTGTAGACACCACGGCGGATGGCGCCATCGCAGTCGTCGACCTCGCACAAATGAAAGTGATTCGCAGAATCAAGACAGATGAATGGCCGCATGGAGTTGTGGTGTTCTAAACGCGATGCGCCTAGGTCTTGGACTGAGTTGGCCCTCAATCGTTCCTGATTCTCCCTAAGAACCTGACGGCGGTAGACTCGGCCCGTTCCGGATCGGCGGGAAGCCCATCGGCTTGTGCCTCGTCGGCCGGCATAACCCGTCTTCCCGCATAGTCTCCGGCGAGAAATTAGAGATGTGAAGGCGGGTGGCGCGTTCGGAACGCCGCAGGTGTCTCCCTTCCTTCAGTTTGCGACTAATGGTAGGTTCCAGAGGTGCGGCCTTCGTCCTGCGGTGGCACCTATGCACGAGAGCTTTGTATTTGCGGACCTTCGGGAGCTGTTCGCGAAAGCGAATGAAGAGAAGTCTGGCGATCAACTAGCCGGCATTGCGGCTCGTTCGGAGCGGGAGCGGGTGGCGGCGAAGCGCCGGCTCGCCGACCTGTCGCTCAATGAAGTTCTTCGGCAACCTCTGATCGGTCCAGATGACGATAACGTTAGCCGCTTGATCCTTGATACGCATGACGCGGACAGCTTTAAGACGATCAAGAGCATGACTGTAGGCGCGTTCCGCGAATACGTCCTTGACGACGCAACCGGTGAAGCTGAACTGAAGCAGATTCAGCGCGCGATCATTCCTGAGATCGCCGCCGCTGTGACGAAGATCATGAGCAACAAGGATTTGATCTTGGCCGCGGCGAAGATTCGAAACGTCACGCGTTGCCGGAATACGATGGGCGAGCGGGGCGTCTTAGGCATCCGCATACAGCCAAACCACCCCGTCGACGATGTCGGAGGCATTCTACTGGCCGCGTTCGAGGGGCTGCTCTACGGCTGCGGTGATGCGGTAATTGGCGTAAATCCGGCCTCAGACTCAGTTGGAGCTGTCTCCTCGATTCTGCGCGCTCTCGAACGCCTGGTGGATGCTTATCACGTTCCAACCCAGAGCTGCTGCCTGGCGCATGTGACGACACAACTAACGGCGCTCGAGAGCGGCGCGCCCGTTGATTTGTTATTTCAATCAGTCGCTGGGACGGAAGGCGCAAATCGAAGTTTTGGCATCACGCTTTCAATGCTGGCGGAAGGCCGGGAACGTGTTCTTGAACATCACCGCCAGCGGGATGTGACATGGAAGGGCGAAAACGTGATGTACTTCGAAACCGGCCAGGGCAGTGCGCTTTCCGCCGACGCGCACCATGGCGTGGATCAATTAACACTGGAAGCGCGGGCGTACGGCGTGGCGCGGGCGTTCGACCCCTTCCTGGTAAATAGTGTGGTCGGCTTTATTGGGCCGGAATACCTCTATGACGAGCGGCAGATCATTCGAGCGGGTCTCGAAGATCATTTCATGGGCAAGTTGCTGGGATTGCCGATGGGTTGTGATGTTTGCTACACCAACCATGCAGCCGCAGACCAAAATTCCGCGGACAATCTTCTGATGCTGCTTACGGCCGCCGGATGTAACTACTTCATGGGAGTTCCCTGCTCGGATGACGTGATGCTGAACTATCAATCTACCAGTTATCACGACGCATTGGCCGTGCGCAGAATATTCAATTTGCGGCCGGCACCTGAGTTCCTGACGTGGCTACGCGAAACGGGAATCTACCGGGATGGCCAACCCATACAGTTGGACTCCTCCGCCAGACTACAACTTTTGCGCGGATTTGAATCATCATTGCAAGGAATTGCGTGATGCCTGAGGAAAAGGACGAGGCGGTTGGTGCCGCAAGCTGGCCTGAAATCGTGCGGCGGATTCAGGCGCGGACACCAGCGCGGCTTCTGGTTGGACGCAGGGGAGCAGCTTATCCCACCGCTACACAGCTCGAACTGCGCGAGGCGCATGCTGAGGCCCGGGATGCGGTCTGGGCTGAGATGGACATTCGCGGGATTTTTAGTGGCACCTTTCTGAACCAATGGAAGTTGTTCGAGGTTTCGACACAAGCCGCCGATAAACAAGAATACCTGTTGCGGCCGGACCTTGGGCGCCATTTCGCAGCTTCGGCGCGCGTTGAAATTGTAGATCGGTGCTCGAAGGGCAGCGACATTCAGGTTGCTATCGGCGATGGTCTCTCGGTGGCGGCAGTGGCGGCGCAAGTTCCTCGATTAATGCCTCTTCTTTATCACGCCGCGAATAAGCGGGGATGGACCGTCGGACAAACGCTTGTTGTTCGGTACTGCCGCGTTGGAATCTTGAATGAAATCGGCGAATTGCTTACGCCGAGAGTTGTGGTGCTCTTGATTGGCGAGCGCCCGGGACTCGCTGCATCGGATAGCCTTTCCGCATACATGGCCTACCGTCCCGACTCTGCCCATACCGATGCGAATCGAAATCTAGTCTCCAATATCCATTCACGTGGGCTGAGCCCAGAGGATGCGGCGGATCGCATATTGCGTCTGGCGGAACTGATGACGCTCGCGCGGACGAGCGGCTGCCACTTAAGGGTTGACGACCCGAATCCGAGGCGCACAATTATTGGTGCGGCTACAACCCCAGAGCGCCAAGCATAAGCACACGAGCCGGAACCATGCCACGAAGAGGAACTAGACCGATTGAGCCTTTTGCATGAAAACTGGCGGTTCATCGGCGCTGGGCCCCCAACTGGCAGGCACCGCGACGTTGAGCAGCCGCAGGTACGCGCTGAACTGGCCGCGATGCTGCTACCAGTGGCTGAGCATGACGTCGCGTAAAAACTCCGCTCGAGCTTGGGCTACGACTTTCCTTCCACCGGCAGCCATCATCTTGTCACCATTTCCGTAGAACAGCTCAGCTCCGTTGTGCCCACTCCGGTAGCGTGCCGCCGTAGCTCGCGCCGCGACCCTGTTCTTCAGAATGGCCTTGATCTCAATGTTCGAGGCCATATTCTAAACCAACGAAATAGTGTCCACATCGAGTGCCCCGCAGAGCTGGTCGCGAAGTGGCCGTAAGAGTTTCTCTGCAATTGATGAACTTGTTACTTTGCTGCGACATCGCTTCAGATGTTAGTTTTTGGACGCCATCCCTTTGAACGTCAGTTTTTGTAGTCCGGACGTGGTCTGAGCGATATAGAGATTGCCTTTCGAATCGGTCGCGATCTCATGGCCCGGCCCGATTATCCCTGCGGGGTCGATGTTGCCCACAATCTCCAGCGTCTTGCGATCGACAATGAAAATGCCGTTGCCGCCGCCCACATAGAGGAACTGCTGGTTCGTGTCTGGAGACAGTGCGAGATCGCGAGCAAACGGTTCGTTGTTTCTGACCAGCTGCTTTAGGAACTTGCCGTCTTTGGTAAACATCTGGACGCGCCGGTATTCTCGATCAGCCACATACACCGTGCCGTCATTGGCCACGCGGATGGCGTGTACGATGCTGAACTGCTGAGGTCCCGGATCCGAGAAGCTAGTTGGCGTATTCACCGCGCAGTGGTCATCGTCCGTCGGCTTGTTGCCGAATGCGCCCCACATCCGCTTGAACTTGCCACCATCCGCATCGAAGACGGCGACGCGGTGATTGCCGTAACCGTCGGCCACGAACAATTCGTTAGTCGGCGGATAGACCCATTCATCCGCCGGTCGGTGCAAATTCCCCGTGTCGGCGTTGCCCTTGCTTTGATTGCTGCGGCCAATCTGCATAACAAACTTGCCATCTTGCGTGAACTTTAAGAGTTGGTCATCGGCAACCGGCTTGAGCCCTGGCAGGCCATTCGTGGGGCAATTGTTTCCGCCAAGCCACACGAACCCCTTGTAGTCGATATAAATACCGTGCTCGCGTTGCGGCCATTCATAGCCATTGCCATCACCGCCCCAGGCCTTGATGTAATTGCCCGCGCTATCGAAGACAATCACCGGCGGCGCAGCCATAGGTGCCTGCTCTGGCTTGAGCGTGCGCGGCCGGTGCAAGACCCAGATATGGTCCTGCGCATCGATCGCAATGCTCGAGGCATCTCCGAGCTTCCATTGGGCGGGCACCTTCGGCCACGCGCGATCCACCTCGAAGGTCGGTAGACTACGCCCTTGTGGCTGAGCGGCTTGAGCCGAAAATGCCGCACTCGCAAGCCACTTCTCTCCCAGTGCCGCAGCGATGATCAACGCACTTAGAACTGCCCAGTTAGCCCCCTTGCGTTTCATGGCTTCCTCCTCAAATTGTCAGTTACCGACCAGCCGAGTGAGCCGCGCTCTCTACCACACGCCCGGCCAGGGCTTGCCGACGAGAAACGCGGGGTTGGCGCCCTTGCGCGGCGTGTACTTCTGGACTCGGCCGGTTCTCACTTCGGCAGTGTACAGATTGCCCTCTTTGTCGGTGGCAAATCCGTGCACGCCCCACATGCACCCCTGGCACGTGCCAAATGTTCCCCACGAATAGAGGAAGTGTCCGTTGGCGTCGTAGGCGAGGAGCTTGTTCGATCCCTGGTCGGCGGCCCAGAGAATATGGTCGGAGCCCATGTAGATGCTGTGAATGTTCATCGGCGGGCGCGGACCGAAATCCCACTGGTCCAGAAACGTGCCGTTTTCGTCGAACACTTGCACGCGGCCGTTGTTGCGGTCGTTCACGTAAACGCGCCGCGTGGTCGGGTCGACGGCGATTCCGTGCACGCTGTTGAAATAGCCAGGACGTCTTTCGTTGGGAGGATTGCCCTTCAATCCCCACTGCAAGAGTTTCTTGCCGTGCATGTCGTACTTGATGACGCGCGTGCCGTCGTAGCCGTCGGCCAGATACCACGTGTTGGCGTCCATGAAGGCCATGAACGTCGGCCGACTGAAATGCGTATCGTCGGTGCCTGGCACGCCCGGCGTGCCCAGCGTCAGGATGCGCTGCTTGCCGTCGTGCGTGAACTCGGAGACGAAGTGATTGTCGGCATCCACGATCCAGATGTGCTTGTCCGGATCGTAGGGGCTGATCTCCACGTCATGCGGCCGGCCCCATATTTTGTCCCATTGCGACCAGTCTTCGACCATGTTGCCGTTGCGATCGAACACCACAATGACGTGCTCCCATCGCCAATCAACGCCGGGGCGGCCCTCGCGCCCATCTGTGACGTCCGGACAATTTGGATTCTTAGGCAGCCCGGCAGGGTTGGGAATGCCGCCACAGCTTGGGGTAGCGCTGGCGGTTTCGCGCAGAGGTACGCCGGGACCCACGGGAAATTTAATGCTGGGCCCAATCTCAGGAAGCCACTTGGTTTTCAGCCCCGTCGGAAGCACAGGCAGCTCGCCTTTCTGCGTTACAAACACACGATCGGGACCCTCGGGAAAAACATCGGTGGCCTGTGACCAGGTCCACGCCTCATGATTGGGAAGGCTTTCCGACAACGGCTTCGGCCAGTTCTGTACGGGGTCGTAAGGGCCGAAGACGTCTTGTCCGCCCTTCAGTCCGGGGATGGCCGCGAAACCCTCCCCAGGCGCCTTCTTCTGCTGTCCCTGGACGATGCCGAGCCGGTTACTCACCAGGATGAACGCGAGCAAAGCCATGCATACAGCCGCAATCTTTAGCGTACGTCCTTTCATATCGGTGCCTCCGCGACTCCCGAATTGAGAGCGTCACTTGCCAACAATCGTGCCACACTCCGCGAGCAGGTTGGACACGTGGCAGACTTGAAAGACGGTAAACTGCGCCAACCATACGCGCTGCTACACCTTCGAGTCAATTGGAGGCAACACCGTTAAGGCGGCCCCGATAAACCCGTTTCTTCTTCAGCGAAGCCAATGAAGCGAAAAGTATGCCTGAGGGCCTGGGATTCCAGGCTTTCAAAAAGGCTGGGTAGGAGGCTCGCACCGTTCCAATTGTCCACCACGCCCTCACCGTTCTCCTCGTGATAATCGATCTCCTGCAAGCGAATGGTGCCGCCCAGGTACAATCTCCGGTACTCCCAATCCAGAACG
>Ga0066691_10000533_pt1 | contig 13069 bp, 12 predicted proteins | sample GraSoiAngelo_140_FD_66671 | JGI IMG/M metagenome (GOLD analysis project Ga0066691, IMG submission 66671) | Grasslands soil microbial communities from the Angelo Coastal Reserve, California, USA - 14_0929_12_30cm | ecosystem: Environmental > Terrestrial > Soil > Grasslands | place: USA... | reverse complement strand
GAGGATGGTGGAAGTTACATGGCAAAAACGGAACAGATGACCAAGACGAAGAAGGCGCCTGCGCAGGTATCGCCCTCAGTAAACGGCTCGAGGCTGGACACGAGTTTTATCGGCCAGCCGCACGAGTGGGATCCGCGCCGGCTGTACAGCCAGACGGCCGCCGATTGGCAATATCGAGTGGATTTTGACCGGCTGCGCAAGGAACGTTTGGCGAAGCTGCAGGAGCAGATGGTCGCGCAGGATCTCGGCGCGCTGGTCCTGTTTGCGGGAGCGAATATACGTTACGCAACTGCTTCCTATCAGGGGAATTGGAAATACAACATCAACATTCGCTACGCCGTGGTACCCAATGGCGGCGAGCCGGTGCTTTTCGAAACGGCGGGGTCGGATTTGCAGTGCGCCAAGATCGACTTGCCGTGGATGGAGGGTCGCATCCGACCGGCGATCACCTGGCAATGGGCGGAAGGCGCCGTGCCGTACATGGCGGGGCGCATGGCGGATAGCGTCGTAGAAGTCCTAAAGGAGAATGGGCTGGCCAAAGAGAATATCGGCATCGATAACCTCGACATGCCTGCGCTGGAAGCGTTCCAGAAACACGGCCTGAAGATCGTCAATGGCTGGCCGGCTGTCTCCAAGGCGCGCGTGGTGAAGACGCGCGACGAAATCGAGCTGCTGAAACAGGCCTCGAGCATTGGCGACGCAGCCATGTGGCGGATCAAGTATGAATGGCTGAAGCCCGGAGTGCGAGAGCGTGAGATCGAGTCCAAGGTGCACGAGTTCATGCTGGAACGCGGCTGCGAGATCATTTACGACATTATTGTGGCCTCGGGCGGAAATACCAGCCCGTATCGCCGCTGGGCCACCGACAAGCTGATCCGGCAGGGCGATCTGGTGATCGTGGATATCAACGCGGTCGGGCCCTCGGGTTACTTCATCGATTTCGTGCGCTGCTTCAAGTGCGGCGGCGCACAAGGAATGAAGATGACGCAGAAGGAGATCGATCTGTACCGCGAGGTCTACGATTCAATGTACGCGGGACTGGAAAAGCTGCGGCCGGGAAACACGACCGCGGACGTGGCGGCGGCCTTCCCTGAATACGACGACGATAAGTACGGGACCGTGACGCTGCAACAGTTTGCCCACAGCATCGGGATCACGCTCTATGAGGGTATGTGGATCTCCCGCGCGTACTCGCTGAAGTATCCCGCCGAGATCAAAGAAAACATGTATTTCGCGATCGAGACGTTCGCGGGACATCCCAAGCTCGAACAAACCGCCCGGCTGGAGGAGAATGTGCTCGTTTCCGCTAAGGGACCGGTGGTGTTCACGCGCATGGAACACATGGAAGAGGCCATGAAACGTTAAATGGCCCAGCTACAAGTAGCCGTTTCCGATTCCGTATTTCCGAACCTGGACCCTGCGCGCGCCGTTTTGTCTAAAATCGGCGCGCAGCTGAGTCTGGCGGAGGAGCCTAAAACCGAAGCGATTTTGCGGGTGGCCAGGGACGCAGACGCGCTGCTGGCCACCTACGCCAAGATCACGGCGGAGATGATCCGGCAGATGACGCGCTGCCGGATTATTTCGCGCTTTGGAATCGGAGTCGACAACGTCGATATTCCCGCGGCAACTGAACGGGGCATCCTCGTCACTAAAGTCCCTGACTACTGCATCGATGAAGTTTCCGACCACACCATGGCTCTCCTGTTGGCGGCGGTGCGCAAAATCCCGTTCGCGAATTCCATGGTACATGCGGGTAAGTGGGAGATGCCGGCGGTCGTTCCGATTCATCGCCTGCGGGGAACCGTTTTGGGCCTGGTGGGCTTCGGGAGAATTCCGCAACTGGTGGCTCCGAAAGCCCAGTCGTTCGGTATGCGCGTGGTGAGCTTCGATCCGTATATTCCGAAGGACGCTTTCGAGAGCGCGCGCGTCGAAAGCCTGGAATTCGGAGAGCTCCTGAAGATATCCGATTACATTTCGATCCACAGTCCGCTTCTGCCCGAGACCCAGGGATTGTTCAATGCGGATGCCTTCCGGCAGATGAAGCCGCACGCATATTTGATCAATACGGCGCGCGGGCCTATCGTGGACGAAGCGGCCTTGGCACACGCGCTCGATGCGGGGCAATTGGCCGGCGCGGCCCTGGACGTCATGCCCAAGGAGCCTCCAATGGATTCTCCACTTTTCGGGCGGCCCAACGTGATCATCACACCACACACGAGCTTCTATTCGGAAGAGTCCCTGGTCGACTTGCAGACCAAGGCGGCGGAGGAAGTGGTCCGTGTGCTTATGGGCGAAGCGCCGAAAAATCCCGTGAATCCGGAGGCGCTGAAGGCAAGGCCCCAAACGAGCCGGGCTTAGGCTCGGGCTTAGAGGCTTAGAGAGATTCATATGAAGGCAATGGTCCTGAGCGCGCCGAACGAACTAGCCCTGGGAGAAGTTGCGCGGCCCGTAATCGGCGAGGGCCAGGTGTTGGTCCGCGTGACGTACAGCGGGATTTGCGGAACCGACTACAAGATCTATAGCGGCGCCATTCCCGTGCGTTATCCCCGCATCATGGGCCACGAGATGATCGGCGAAGTCGTGGAAACCAGCCCAGGCGCGGCCGTGCGGCCCGGCGATCGCGCGATCATCGACCCGGAACTCTATTGCGGCGCCTGCTTCCATTGTCGTATCGGGCAGACGCATCTTTGTCCCAACGGCATGCTGCTGGGCCGCGACGCGAACGGCGGCTTCGCCGAATACGTAACGGCTCCGGCGAGCCACGTTTTTCCGCTTCCCGACTCGATCGATAATCAAACCGCGCCTTTGATCCAGGTGCTGACCACCTGCCTGCACGCGCAGCGGCAGATCAATATCTTTCCAGGCGAAACCGTGGCCGTGCTGGGTCTCGGCGTGACCGGCCAGTTACACGTGCAGTTGGCCAAGGCGCGGGGCGCCACGGTGATCGGGATTACGCGCAGCGCCGAAAAGCGCGCATTGGCGCTGCGGCTCGGCGCGGACCTGGCGTTCCCCGGAGGCGAAGAGGCCATCCGGAAAGTGCGTGGGGCCACCGAAGGGCGCGGCGCCGACGCAGTAATCGAATGCACCGGAATGCTGCCGGTGCTGGCCGATGGCATTCACATGGCGCGGTCCGGCGGCCGGCTGCTACTTTTCGGCATCATAACCGCCAAGCAAGGAGAACTGCCTTTTTACGACCTCTACTTCAAAGAACTCGCCCTGATCAATGCACGGGTGGCCAAGAGCGAGGATTACCCCAACTCGATCGCGCTGGTACAACGCGGAATGGTCCGGCTCGAGCCACTGGTGAGTCACGTAATGCCGCTCGGCGAATTGAAGGCTGCGATCGGCATGCTGGGCTCCGATAACGGCCAGCGCATGAAGATTATCCTGGAACACGCCTGATCTCGCACCCGCGCGGGGGCCACGGCGCACGCTAGATACCGCTGTTTCGTGCAGCGCAACTACTTGAATGCCTGTGCGCCCCGGAACGGGATAGGCCTCGATAGCGGCGAGGTTCAAGGCGACAAAGCCAACGCCGTCCTAATTCAGAAAAATCCGTAACCGATGTCCGATCCTGTCTTTGGCCAGGTTTGCAGTTGCGTTGGCCGGGTTCGCGGCCCTAACATCCCATTAATGTCTGCCTCAGGAGGGTCCCCATGAACGTCGCCGACATTATCCGTACGAGGGTTCAAGTGTTTGCTATCTCGGAGGAGACGACGGTGCACGAGGCCGCGCGCTACTTGCGCGAACGGCAGGTGCGGGCAGTGGGCGTGCTGGATGGCGCAGGTAGACTTGTGGGCGTCGTCTCACAGAGCGACATTTCGGATAAGGTAGCTGCGGAAAACAAGTCTGCGGGGATACACGTGTCTGAAATCATGACGCGCGAACTGGTGACGGTGATGCCGGATATGGCGCTCGACGAGTGTTTGCGCCAGATGGAGAAGCACGGCATCTTTCACCTCCTCGTGGTTGATGACCAGGGCACATTTCGCGGCATGATTTCAGTAACGGATCTGCTTCAGGTGATCGCCTCGGACCAAAAAGCCCGTGCGGACATGCTGGAATCACTTCTATTCCCGCAAAGATAACGCGTCGTCAGAAGTAGATCTCTCCACCCTGCCACGGACCATTGTGCAGGCCAACGCGTTCGTAACAATGGGGTTTAGTCGCCGACGAGACACTTGGGCCAGGCTAAGCCGTGCTTGTGTCGAATCGATCCATTGGCCAGGCGAACAGGCAGGACAGGCGAAGGACAGCCGCCTACGCCCGGGTCTTGTTGTGTCCCAACCTGCACGTTGTCTAAATGGGCAGCGTTGCTCATTGCCAAGGCTTGCTGCCTGCACCGTGGTCGTATAGGCTCCCAATGTGCGGAGTAAACCAGGAAAAACCGCGCTGCGAGTCTGCATCTTATCGCCGCATCCGCTGGTGCTGGCCGAGTTTTCCCGCGCACTGGCGCCACCTGGCTTCCAAACGGCGACCCGTCACTTGGATTCCATGCTGGGGCCTGAACTGCGCAAACTGGCGCTTCCGCGGGCGCCCGTTTACGTAGTCGACGCCCATGCTTCAGCCTCCGCCACGGCAGCTCTGATGGCGAATTTGCTGGAGCGTTCGCCTTCTGCGCGGGTGCTGATCGTGGCGGAAAAGTTCAGCAGCAATGAGAGTCATGATCTGCTGCGGCTCGGCGCCAAGGGTTTGCTGACCTACGGAGAGGCTCGCGAACAACTCCCGCGGGCGCTGCCGCTGGTGGCCAGCGGCGGGTTCTGGGTTCCGCGCTCGCTGCTTTCGGAATTTGTCGACGCCATTATCAACAGTTCGCGTGGCCGGCGAGTGAAGGTGGAAAGCGCCGCGCAACTGAGCCGCCGGGAAACAGAAGTCCTCGATTCCCTCCTCGAAAATCTGGCCAACAAAGAGATTGCCAGCAGGCTGAATATCTCGGAGCGCACAGTGAAATTCCACGTTTCCAACCTGCTGAGCAAGTTTGGCGTGCGACGCCGCGCCGACCTGATTCTGCTGTGTTACCAACGCCGTAAGGCCCCCTGAAGGGCGCCCGCTCCAGCCGCTCACGCTTCTCTTCGTCCCGCCAGTCCTGATATATTCGACCCCTTTCCTTATTTAAGAATCAAACCAGGGAGGAGCGTCACTTAACATATGCCGCCGGAGCGCAAGCCAGAGTATTTCAAGGGCACAGAATTAAAAGTCGGGGTGATCGGATGCGGCTACGTGGGATTGCCGCTGGGTCTGCGATTTGCCGAAGCCGGCCACCGCGTCATCGGTTTCGATACCGATCCCAACAAAATCAGCAAGCTCAACGAAGGCCAGAGCTATATCGGTCACATACCGGGCACGAAGATTCAGCAGCACGTTCGCTCCAAACACTTCTCCGCCACCAGTGATTTCTCGCGGTTGGCGGAAATGGACGCGGTAGTCATTTGCGTGCCAACGCCACTCGATCAGCGCCGCGAACCTGATTTGTCCTATGTGGAACAGACGGCGCGCTCGATTCAGCCGCATTTGCAACGCGGGCAGCTCATCGTACTGGAGTCGACGACCTATCCTGGGACGACCGAAGAACTCGTGCTGCCTATTCTGGAGCAGTCAGGGCTGCGCTGCCCGATTGCCCACGGTTCCGACGCCGAACATGTCGCCACGGATTTCTTCCTGGCATTTTCTCCCGAGCGCGAAGATCCCGGAAACAAACAATACGGACTAGCCCAAATTCCCAAGGTCGTGGGCGGCGTGAACCCACCCAGCGGACGCGCTGCAGTCTCGCTGTATGCCCAGATTGTGGCTCGCGTGGTGCCGGTTAGCACGACCCGCGCTGCGGAAATGACCAAGCTGCTGGAGAATATCTTTCGCTGTGTAAACATCGCGCTGGTCAATGAGCTCAAGCAACTGGCTCTGCGCATGGGCATGGATATCTGGGAGGTGATCGATGCGGCGGCCACTAAGCCCTTCGGCTTCATGCCTTTCTATCCCGGGCCAGGGCTGGGCGGGCATTGCATTCCCGTAGATCCTTATTACCTTTCCTGGAAAGCGCGCGAATATGATTTCGCCACGCGTTTTATCGAACTGGCGGGTGAGGTCAACACGGCCATGCCGTATAACGTCGTCGAGGCCATCGCTAATGCGCTCAACGACCGGCAGAAAGCACTCAAGGGCTCGCGAATTTTGGTCCTTGGCGTAGCCTACAAGAAGGACGTGGACGATCTGCGCGAGTCGCCAACTTTAAAGATCATGCAGTTGCTGATCGAACATGGCGCGCGGGTCGACTACAATGACCCCTACTTCCCGCAACTTCACAAGATGCGGCATTACGACTATTCCCACATGCGCTCCATCGACTTGACACCGGCTAACCTGACTGCCTTTGATTGCGTGGTTATCGCCACCGATCATTCTTCCTATGACTATCAGACGATTGTGGATGCGGCGCCGCTCGTGGTGGACACGCGCAATGCCACGCGGCGGATCGCAAGAAACCGCAAAATCGTGCTCTGCTAGATTCCGTTGAAGAGAGGCAGTCTCTATGTGCCGGAAGACGGCTCGAATTTCCGGCGGCGTTCAAGCACCGCGGCAGCTGTCCAGTTAATCATAGGAAATTATGAGCCTTCATACTCTTGCGCCAATGCGCGCGCTCGCCTAGCTTGGGAGTCGTGAACACTTGGTCCACCCCCGGCCCCGACAATCGACGCCGCAGCCAGCGCGTAATCCTTAGTGTTCCCGTAAGCGTCAGCGGCGACGGCCCGAAAGGAAAATTCACGGAAGAGACAAAGACTCTGGTTGTGAATGCGCACGGGGCGCTGATTACCTTAGCGGCTAAGGTTTCGCAGGGTCAGCAGATGGAATTGAAAAGCGCTTCAAATCCTGAAATGCAGTCGTGCAAAGTGGTGTATATCGGCCCGGCGGTGCAAGGTCAGACGCAGGTGGGCGTTGAATTTACCAAACCCGCGCCGCACTTCTGGCACGTGGCTTTTCCACCCGAGAACTGGACACCGGTCGCCGATGAAGGCGAGCGCGGCGTAAAGGGTCCGGTGAAGGGTCCGGTAGCAGCTCCCGTAAAGACTTCCAAACCCTGATTAGTTCTTCGCTGTCATTTCCAAACGCGCCGTACCAATGGGCAACTCCGTCTCCACCAGCACTGGTGTGCGCGTGGCGTCCTGTGCCAGCCAGACGGTGAAGTGTGTGCCGGTGAGTTCCTGGCCGTGATCGTAAACCCGCACGCTGATCTTCGAGGCGGAAAACTGCCCGGCGGGGACGGTCGCCTGTTCAGAGGCAGATTCCAGATGAGCCACCACATCGTACAGGTTCTTTCCGTCGAAAACGGGCGCGCGCAGCTGCGGCGCACTCTTCCAATCGGCGGCGCGGAGCATGTAAAGCAGACCGATCGGATCCCGCGTGCCGGGGGACACGCGGGCCGCGGTGACGTTGGCGGGGGCGGGAGAGCCGTCGCTGATCAATCTCCACGAACTGCTCTGTTGTTTGCCCTGCTCGTGCACGTACATCTCGTATTGAATAGAGTTGAGCTGCACCGCATCGGTGTAGGAATCCAACTGATCGTCGAGCGGATAGAGGATGTGCATTGCATCAATCGTCTGAGCCAGGGCGCGGAAGTGCCAGGCCGCGCGGCCGAAAAAATCGCGCCGCTCAACGACGGCAAGTTGGATGGTGGCTGCATTCACAGAGAATTTCGACCAAATCACTCGAAAAGAAAGGCGCTCGCCGGCACTGAAGGGAACGGCAGCGGCGCGCGTTGGTCGTTTACTGGTTGCAGCCGATGCCGGCCGGGCGGGACGCCCCGACTGGACTGCCCCAACTAAAGACGCGCCGAGAATGAGAATGCCAGCGCTCGCAAAGATTGCGGCCGTTACGCCGGACTTCTGTTGACGATCCCAGATCATAGTGGTGTTGCCAATAGCAGCACGGTTGTTTTCAAATCCTCCAATTCCTTTGCAACGCGCCCGAAATCCCTACCCTAGGCCCAAACCCCTACCCTAGGAAAGACTAGTGGAAAAATCAAGCGGCTGCCAGGAAATCTCGCCCAAACGGCCGCATATGCCCGGGGGAACAAATTGGGGATTGCGCGGCGCGCCGACACCGGTCCCGACGCAGCGGTGCCTTGGGTCCTCCAATTCGTGATTAATTATCGCTTGATCTCGCTGGATCGCAAACGAGCCGGATGCTCACCGCTGGTGGAAGCGTGAGCTTTCCGGGCAGGTCGTCACAAATAGCTGCTTGCGCTATTAGCGCCGCCGCGGATGGGTAGCTTGCTGGTCGAGGTGCGCAGCGAGTTCCGTGAGGCTATGGACGAGCAAATCAGGCGGATAATTTGCGAGCTTCGCATTGCCGAGGCCGTAGGTCACGCAACAAACCCATGTGCCGGCGTTGCGCGCCGTCTGCACGTCAACCTCGGAATCCCCTACGAGCATGACTTGCTTGGGCGCGGCACCAAAATCCCGCAGCAAAACACCCATTCCCGCCGGGTTGGGTTTTTTGGTCTCGAAACTATTGCCACCGTAAATGTAACGGAAGTAGGATGCTAATCGCAAACCCTCGAGAATCTGGCGGCTGAAACGGACAGGTTTGTTGGTGAGGACGGCCATGGGCATGCCGTCGAAGGCGGCCAGGCCCTCACGCACACCTGGATAAGTCACCGTGTTGTCCAGCATGTGTTCGCGATAGTAAGAGAGAAAAAACGCCACCGCCTGCTGACATTCTTCACGATTGGCGCCGGGCCCGAGCGCCTGTTCGATCAGGCGCGACGCTCCCTGCCCCACATACCCGAAAATCTGATCGTGCGGCAGGGGCGCACGGCCCATCTCTTTGAGGGTGGCATTCACCGAGAGAGCGAGATCAACGGCGGAGTCGATGAGCGTCCCATCAAGATCGAAGATGAGGACGCGAACGTCCGCGAACGGCGCTGGGTCAGAATTTGAAGTCGTGTGCATGGAAAGCAAACCTTCATTTTAGTCGAAAAGGCGCCGGCGCCGCCCTTCAAGTGCACGGGAGTTTCTTTGAATGCCCTGGGAGGGCTGTTAATATCACTCCTTTTCCCAGCACATGGGAGGCAACCCTAGTTCATGGCAGAGATTTTCCCTTTTCACGCATACCGCTACAATCTCGCGCGAGTGAAGCTCGCCGACGTCGTCACGCAGCCCTACGACAAGATCACCGCAGCGATGCAGGAACGTTATGCCACGGTAAGTCCCTACAACCTGATCGCCGTGGAAAAAGGCAAGCCTTCGCCGAAGGACTCCGCCGCGGATAACGTCTACACGCGAGCGGAAAAAGCCCTCCAGCAATGGATCCGCGATGGCGTGTTGCTGCGTGATTCCCGGCCTGGAATTTATGTTTATTTCCAGGAGTATGCAATGCCGGGGACAACGGAGCGGCGCACGCGCAAAGGCTTCATCGCGCTGGGCCGCCTGGAGGACTATGCCGCTCACGTCATTTTTCGGCACGAGTTGACGCATACCGGGCCCAAGGCCGATCGACTGGAGCTTCTGCGCCACACCCGCACGCACACTGGGCAGCTTTTCATGCTTTATGACGATCCGCAAAAGCGCATCGATGGCATGCTGGATCAGACTGTGGCGCGTTCCCGTCCCGACGAGGCCAAAGACGAACATGGTGTGGTGCACCGCATCTGGCCCGTATCCGATCCCCAGATCATCGCCGACGTAGTGCGAGCAATGGCCGCTCAAGAACTGGTCATTGCCGACGGGCACCATCGCTATGAAACGGCTCTGGCCTACCGTGACGAGTGCCGCGCGAAAACCGCGGGCCGCGATCGCAATGCTCCTTATGAAAAGGCCATGATGGCGTTTTTTAATACGCATGGCGAAGGACTGGTGATCTTGCCGACTCACCGGCTGGTAGCGAATGTGCGCTCATTCGATCTCGACTCATTTCGCAAGAAGATATCCCCCGCGTTCGATGAGGAAGACTACGCGTTCGGCAGTGAGGCTGCCCGCGCCGCGGCCTACGAGCGATTTCAGCGCGATCTCATGGCCAGCGGAGACAACGGAAGGGCTCTCGGAATGTACGCCGGCGGCAGCTTCGCTCTGCTTCGTCTCCGGCGCGACGCCGATTTGCAGAAATTGATGCCCGATCTATCGCCGGCACAACGCAAGCTCGACGTCGTTTTGTTGCACCGGGTCCTGCTCGAGGATGGCTTGGGCATCACGCCCGCCGCGTTCACCGCCGAGCAAAACATCAGCTATGAGCGAGAGATAGGCGCCGCTGTGAATGCGGTGGACCGGAAGCGGGCGGAGATCTGTTTCCTGCTGAATCCGGTGGGCGTCAACCAAGTGATGGAGATCGCGCTGGCCGGTGAAGTCCTGCCTCAGAAGTCGACAGATTTCTATCCCAAATTGCTGAGCGGCCTCACACTGTACAGATTGGACTAAGCCCGCTGGTTAGTGGCCGAAGCTGCTGATGGCCGCCGACTCCGAAGGATAAACGTCAAAGACGGTGAGCAGCTTCGTTACTTGCAGAATTTCCTGGAACTTCTTTCCGAGATTCGAAAGCTTGAGGGATGCGCCTTGAGTGCGGGCGCTATGGTGCGCCGCGACCAGCGTGCCGAGCCCCGCGCTGTCGATGTAACTGACGTTACTCATATCCAAGACGATTTTCTTTTTGCCGTCCGCCAGCATTTTCTTTACTTGTTCCCGCAAGGCGTTGCTCTCTTCGCCGAGAACAACACGCCCGTCAAGCCCCACCACAGCGATGCCATCCACTTCGCGCACATTGATTTTGAGTGCCACGGTTCGATCTCCTTTGGTTGGGTTGCAAGCGCTCGAGCCGATGAAAACATTGCCGGGCACCATCGGGTCGCCACTTTGATACGCAAGTTCAATAATAGTCCGAACAAGACATATAATAGCCGCATGTGGGGCAGCGCAACTTGCACTTATGAGCCTCCAGCCGAGCCGCACACACTGGGCAGAAACTGGACGGATTTTCGTTCTTCTCTTCCCGCTGCCTCGTTTCGAGGCCGGAATCGGAAGCAACGTGCTCAGAACTGGTTTGTCTGGATAGCACGAGGGATACGTATATAGCACAGAAGGGGACGAATGGGGGAGTTCCGCTCTTGCCACGGCGCAAGAGGAGCTTGCAACCAAGGGACCCAAGAGAACATCTCTTCTGACAGGTGGTTCAGCGTCCCACGGTCAAATGGCTAAAGCGATATACAGACTCGGATACGTGATAGCGCTGAGCTTCGGGGTTGCGATATCGGCCTCGGCGCAGGGCCGCGGGTTTTCAGCGCCTATGCGTGGGTTTTCGGCGCCGGTACGCAGCTTCTCAGGATCGCAGCGCGGAGTTTCAGGGCCCGGGCGCACCAATAGCTTTAGGCGGGGAGTGTTCCCGCTTGTGGGTACGCCGCTGAATCCCAATTTCAGACCGATCCGCGGCGTACCTGGCCTCGGTTTCGATTTCGAACATCTCGCAGCTATTGAGCGGCCATTTCGAGACCGATTCGGACGCCAACACAAGGGCCTTTTTTTCGCGCCCCTCTTCTTTGATGCGCTACCCCTCTACTATCCCTATGATTCGGAGGCGCCTGATTACTACGCCGAGGCAGAACAGCAGCCGCAGTTCCTGAACCCGCCGCAGCCGCAGCCGAACGTAACGGCCCCAGCCGAAACCGCGCCGCGAGAATCTGCAGCGCCTCAAGCTCCGCCCCCGCCACCCCCGGAGTTGGGGCAGTTGATTCTGGTGCGCGGCGATGGCCAGGTTCTGCTGGCTGTGGCCTTTACTGTCAGGAATGGTCAACTTACCTACATCACCAACGAGGGCAGCAGACGCTCATTTCCCGTCGGCGAGTTGGATAAAGACGCGACGCGGCAAATGAATGATGCCAACGGCACATCAGTCTCGATTCCCAATTAGCTCTTTCCAACTCGTTCAAAAGCCTTGAAACGGAGCTCAGCTCTTGCTGGAACGGAAGGGTTCCGGCATGTAGAAACCGGTCTCAGGCAAGCCGGCGCGCTCAAATTGTACGGTGGTGTGATGAATGCCGAACGCATGCGCCAGCCGCGCGCACACCTCGGCCAAAATTTTCTCGCTTTCCTCCATGTGCATATCGGGAATGCGAACGTGGCAAGAAAGCGCGTGATCGCTGGCGCCGAGTGTCCAAATATGGATATCGTGCACTTCCTGTACGCCGGGAATCTCCAAAATCGCACGGGCTACTTCGGGAAGACGCATTTGCCGGGGCAATCCTTCAAGCAAAATATGCGTGGATTCGCGCAGGATTCCGATACTAGACCAGAAAACAAAACCCGCAATCAGCAGCCCGAGTGCCGGATCGAGCCACAGTGCGCCGCTGACGCGGATGGCAAAAGCGCCCGCGAGAATGCCGACGTTGGAAAGGGCGTCCCCAAAGTTATGTACAAGTAGCGCCCGCAAGTTCAAGTCCCTGCGGCCGCGCACGAGGCCCAGACTAATTCCGCCATTAATAGCCAGAGCGAAAACCGATAGGCCGATCATCCATTGCTCATGTACTGCGACAGGATGTCGAAAACGATCGAAAGCCTCCCAGAACAAAGCCAGCGCCACGAACATCAGTAAGAGGGAATTTGTGAAGGCCGCGAGAATGCCGGCGCGGCGATAACCGAACGTCCTCTCCGCATCGGCGGGACGCTCAGCCCAATGCGCGGCGATCCAAGAGATCAGGATGGTCGGGACATCCGAGAGGTTATGAACGGCATCGCTCACAAGAGCGATGGAATGCCCAAGGTAGCCACCGAGGAATTCCGCCGCTACCAGCGTGAGCGTGGCCAGCAGTGCCACAGAAAGAAATCCAGGGGCGAGCTTTTCGTGTGAGTGCGTATCGCCGCTGTGGTGCACGTGCATGGAAGCCATTCTACTTCACACCTGCGGGGTGTGTACTGGATGCATCTTTCGGGCGCGAATACGCGGATGGCGTCCCGGTTAGCGCCTATCACGTTCTAGGCAACCGCCCGCCGAAAGCCATTTGACTTCCCCGCAAACTGGCGCCTACTATCCATTAACCTTGTGTTTACGAAGGGTTTCCGGCCAAGGCTCAGCATAATAAGAACCTAGCGGC
>Ga0066691_10000527_pt1 | contig 13113 bp, 12 predicted proteins | sample GraSoiAngelo_140_FD_66671 | JGI IMG/M metagenome (GOLD analysis project Ga0066691, IMG submission 66671) | Grasslands soil microbial communities from the Angelo Coastal Reserve, California, USA - 14_0929_12_30cm | ecosystem: Environmental > Terrestrial > Soil > Grasslands | place: USA... | reverse complement strand
TTAGTAATACCACTTCGAGGACACACCCCGGGAGGCGGTTAGAGCGAAGGCTCTAACCGCTTCTCTCCTTTTCAGCGCAAATTTTCACTTCTAATGGTTTTCTACTATCGCTTCGGGCGATTTTCTGGAAAGCTTTGCAACGCCGCTTCTTCATCGGGAAATTCAGGGAAGACCTGATAGAGGTGCGTAATTTTGAGAACTTCTTCGATTTTAGACGACAAGCCGATTACTTTCATCTGCCCGCTTTGTTTGACTACGGAAACGTAAACGCGCGCGAGCTCGCCGATCTCGAGCTATCCAGATACTGCAAATCGGTCAGGTTCAGGATGATGTCCTTGTGACCCCGCTTCAAAAGTGCGGAGATGGAATCGCGCAGCGCTCCGGTTTCGAACGAGGTCAACCGGCCCGAGACGTCCACGAGCGAGACCATACCTGCCTGACGAATCCGGATTGAGAAATTTGCAGTCACGGTTCATGCCCTATCTGCCGGGCGCATTATTCTACTTGCGGAACGAGGAAGAGGGCGGAAAAATTACGAGGAAGAAAATGTTTGCGGAAAAATGCGTTGGTTCAGCCACGACGATTGCCGCGCGGCAAATTTCTACTGACGCATCACGATGCGGAGTCCGTGCCGCCAGCTTTCCGCGAGGCCAACGCGAACGATTTCAAGATCGGATGAGAGATATTTCAGGAGTTCGTCGGTGGTGGGATGAAATCGCAACGCGGGCGCAACCAGGTAAACGAGCGGAGGAACTTGCTGCAATTCGACACCAGGGAAATAGCCGTAACGAGCGATCTCTCCGCTATGCAAATGGCGCCGAATGCGCAGCCAATAGTCGGCGGCCTGCAGGGGCAAATAGATGTGCTCGCTGGCTTTCAATTCGATGATGGCGAACCTTCCCGAGCGCGTGACGGTGAGGAGATCGAGAATCCCGTGTTCGCCGCCGGCGTTGGCGAAAACTTGAGCGTAGACGAAGCGCGGATCGAGCGCGGCATCCACGCGGGTGACATCCTCGCGAACGATGGATTCCAGCCAGCGTTCGGCTTGCGCGCGGTAAAGGGGATGGCGGGTATCGCTGGCGAGCGGTTGGCGATGCAATTCAAGGTCGTGCAGGAGACGGTTCAGAGCGGGGCGTGAGGCCGCGTTGAGGTCCTCGCGAACGTCGCCGATGCCGAAAGACACGCGCCCGTCAGCCCAACGGGCAAACGGAAGGCCGCGAAAACGGAGCCAGACTTCACTGGATGGCGTGACCGGATGCATCGTCGCGGCGCGCGGGGCCAGGGCGAGAATCTCCGCGAGCGCGGGCCGCGCCCGACCCAGGAGCGCCTGGGATTCGCGGCGCGGCACGAGCCCGGCATCCAGATTTGCCGCGCGCCGCGGATCGATCTTTTCCAGGGTTTCGAGCGCTGGATCGCGCTCATACAGCTCGACCGGGCAGTGGGGCTCGAGTGCGGCGAGACGGCGCGCAATGGTGCGGCCGGCGCCCTTGGGAAGAATCAGGCGCAGAGCTCCGATCGTTCCTCGCTGATTTCCCTGGCGCGCTCGCGTCAACCAGAGCAGCGCAAACGTGAGGCTGTTGTCGGCCGTGTCGGCGGACTCGCCGTCCGGCACTGCCAGCAGAGCGACCGAAGCGGACCCGCGCCGGAGAAGTCCCCGGGCGTAGTTCCCGGAGAGAGAATGCTCGAGATCCGGAGAAACGGTCAGCGATTCCAGGGTTTCATCCGGGAATTGCTCGGCAAGGAGACACGCCAGCCGATCGCGAAACTCTCCCCGGGACAGCTCGCTGGCGCTGCGCTCGAAATCCCTGCGGATAAATTCCAGACGATCCGGTTTTGACCGGCCAAAGCGTTCCACCGCGAGCGCCAGCCGGCGCTCGGAATAATCGGTGATGGCGAGGACTCGTCGCGTGAGATTGAATCGCTCGGACCACAAATGAAGCAGCGGCTTCTCACCGGCGCCGCGCACTTCCCAGGACATACCCGAGAAGGGAGCGACGTGGCCGCCGTTCTCGCGCACTTCGACGATTCCGGAGGCGGTGAATTCCTGAAGGCTGGCCTGCAATTCCGTGGCAAATTCCACGTGCTGAATTATAAGGGAAAGACGTATCACATCAACTATATATTTCAGGAAATACGTAAAAGTAAGAATTGAAAATTAGCGGCCGAGCATCAGCCGCTGGACCAGGGGTTCCGGAAGGCGGGCCTGGCGCATGCGTTCCTGGACGGAAGAGATGTCGTAGGACACGCGCCAGAATTCAACGGTTTGGTGGTCGAGGTCCGCGATGGCAAAGGCGGCTCGCGGATCGCCGTCGCGCGGCTGGCCAATCGAGCCGGGATTCAGGAGATAGCGGCGCGGCGCTTCAATTCGCAGTGCCGCAAAGGATTCGGTTGGGCGCGGATGAATTTGGAGAACTTCAAGCCGCGAATCTTGATAAGAAAAGCCGCCCTGGTGATGCGTGTGACCGAAGAAGGTGACTTCGGCGGTGGAATCCAGGAGCCCGTCGAGCGCCTGCGCGGGCGTGAAGACGTATTCATCCTCATCCTGAAACGCGCCATGAACGAGTACGATGCCGTCGGTGGCGAGGGGACCAGGCGGAAGCGCCGCAAGCCAGGACAAGTGCTCCGGTGTAAGTTGAGCGCGCGTCCAGTCCACAGCCGCTTTCGCGACCGGATTGAAGTCGTCCGTGGGCATAACGCCGGCCACTGCTTTGTCGTGATTACCGCGAATGGTCTGCGTGCCGAGCTTGCGCAGGCGTGCGGTGACCTCATTGGGATCCGGGCCGTAGCCGACCACATCACCGAGACACACGGACTGTTCCCAGCGGCCCTGGGCTGCTTCGAGTACCGCGTCTAGTGCTGTAACGTTGGCGTGAAGGTCGCTGAGAACGAGAATCCGCATCCGGGGTATCCATAAATTGACGTTGAGTATCGGTGACAGAGTATAGATGAACAAGCGAGGCGATGCACGGTGCATTACAAAAAGGCTGCCCTACCTCCGACGCGGCGCGCGGGAATTGGTCATCTGGGAAAACAATTATTTTAGGAGATATTTAGAGACAGAAGAGGGCACAGCCGACTGTCGAATCGCGGCGGCTTACGTTTGTGAGACGGGGCGAAAAATTTGAGGCCGAAGCGACGAAACATTCGCGAGGCGCCACTCGTCTATAGAGGTGCAGTCCGCTTCGCGGCTGCTCTGGGTGAGATTCAGAAAAAGCCCCGCGGTGGCAGCCGCGGGGCTATGACACGCAGTCTTTCCGGCCGTTAGTCCAGGAAGAAGAGGTGTCTTCCGGGCGAGAGTACTCGCCCGCAGCGCGCGTGTCAACTCCATCTAGCCAGCGGCAGCCTGCTGTGCGACTGACTCGATCCTAACCGAAAGGAAGTTGACACGCATGAAAACCAAATTGTTTTTCCGCAGTATCGCTTTGCTGGCCGCCATTGCTTTGACGGTACCGGCATTCGCGAAGCCTTTTGCCAAGACGATCAACATCTCCCAAAACGCAAAGCTGGGCAAGTCCGAATTGAAAGCCGGTGAATACCGTTTGCGGATCGAAGGCACGAAAGCCACCGTCCAGAAGGGCAAGGACATCGTTGCCGAATCCGAAGGCCGCTGGGAAGATCGCAGCACCAAGTCCTCCTACGACTCCTTGCTGGTCGGCGAAAACGGGCAAGTGAAAGAAGTTCGCTTCGCGGGCCAGACCCGTGTTTTTGTTTTCAGCGAATAGCCGGGGAGATTCCGTGACTCCTTTCCTTGGGACGAGAGGGAGGCTGCTTTCTTCGGCGGCCTCCCTGCTTGTCGCCTCCCGGTAAACCACGAAATATCCCTTTCCACGCGCGAATTAGCGAATCAACATGCAGTCGCCGTAACTGTAAAAGCGGTAGCCCGCCTCAACCGCATGACGGTAGGCGGCAAGAACCTGGTCGCGTCCCGCGAAGGCAGCAACGAGGGCAAGTAATGTCGAACGCGGCAAATGAAAGTTTGTGAGCAGGCCTTCCACTACGCGGAACGGAAAGCCCGGGACAATGAATAATTGTGCGTCGGCCTTTCCAGCGACTACAAGACTTGGCGAGCCCGCATTGGCAGCGCGGCGCGCGGAGTCCTCCAGCGCGCGGACCACGGTGGTGCCGACAGCGAAGATGGGCCTGCCGGCAGCGCGCGCGGACTGGATGCGAGCTGCAGTGTCTGGCGGAATTTCATACGCTTCGGCATGCATCACGTGGCCTTCCAGAGTTTCGCTATGAATGGGTTGAAACGTGCCGAGGCCTACGTCCAGAGTCAGCTCGCAAATCTCCGCGCCGCGCGCACGAATTTGCTCTAAAATTTGATTTGAAAAATGCAAACCCGCGGTTGGTGCGGCAACGGCACCAGGATTTTTGGCAAACACGGTCTGGTAGCGCTCGCGATCCGAGATTTCGTCGGCACGATCGATATACGGCGGCAGCGGCACGTGGCCGAGGCGATCAAGATGTTCGCCGATGGCGTGTTGGCTGTGAGAAACGAATCGCAGCGTGCGCAACCCGAGTTCCCCCCGTGCCAGCACCTCGCACTCAAGTTCGCCATCACCAAATAAAACGCGTTCACCGGTATGCATCTTTCTTCCCGGCCAAACCAGTGCTTCCCAAGTGTCGGAAGCGAGCTGGCGAGTCAGAAGGACCTCCACCTTGCCGCTAAGATGCTCGGACCGCGAGGCCCGGGAGGGAGGCTGGGAATGAATCCCGGCGCGCCTCCCGAAGAGCCGGGCAGGGATGACGCGCGCATTGTTGAGGACGAGCAGTTCGTTACCCCGAAGAAAATCGAATACTTCAAGAAACAAATGATCTTCGAACCGGCCGGTGGCCCGATCCAACAAGAGAAGTCGCGAAGCTTCGCGGCGATCCAGTGGCCGCTGAGCGATCTGCTCCTTCGGCAGGTGATATTCGAGTTCATCCAGTTGCATGGAGCGTGGAGTCTAGCAGCAATCCCCATAACAACAAGAAAGGAAAGGAGAAAGCTCCAGCTTTGCCGATTGGGGTAGCCGATTGACAAGAATAACGAGAATGCGTGCGCAAACGCTTCCGCTATAAGCTGCACAAAATTAAGAATTTAACTGTAACAGAAGAAGGTCGGAAAAATACTTGACAATATTAGGCGCATATTTTATTATATGGGCGCAGTAATATTTTGGGGGAGCAAAATGAGAACACTTACAAGATGGGAACCCTTTCGCGGGGCAACCAGCCTACAGGATCAAATCAATCGCGTATTCAAAGACGTTTTGGAGCGGACGGGAGAGGAATCCAGCCTAACCGCATGGGCCCCTGCCGTCGACATATACGAGACGGAGCATGAATTGGTGGTGAAGGCCGATCTCCCGGACATTGATCCCAAGGATCTGGACATCCGCGTGGAGAACAACGTCCTGACGATCCGCGGGGAGCGCAAGTTCGCGAAAGACGTGAACGAGGACAACTACCTGCGTGTCGAGCGTTCCTATGGTACGTTCTCCCGCAGCTTCACGCTGGCGAACACCGTGAACGCCGAGGCGATCAAGGCGGATTACCAGAACGGCGTGCTGACGCTGACTATCCCGAAGCGTGAGGAAGCCAAGCCCAAGCAGATCAAGATCAACGTGGGAACTCAAGCGATGGCCGCTGCCGCAGCGAAGTAAATTGCGAGAAACTGTGGTAAGAGAAAGGGGCTGGCCATCGCGCCAGCCCTTTTTCTGTGGTGGGCGCTGGAAATGAGGTTGCTATGTTGAGATTTGAAAGAATGACGGTCAAGGCACAGGAAGCCGTCCAGGCTGCGCAGGAAGTCGCTGCCGGGCACGAAAACCAGCAAGTTGAGCCGGTGCACTTGCTCGCGGCGCTGGCTGCGCAAGCCGATGGCGTGGTGCCGCCGCTTTTGGCGCGCCTGGGAATTCGCGGCGAACTTCTGGCGCAGGAAATTGAGAAGGAGATCGCCAAGCTGCCAAGAGTGCAAGGCTTCGCGCAGCAGCACATGGGCAAGGCGTTGAACGAGGTTCTCGAGCGGGCCTTCAAAGAGGCGGCCAATTTCAAGGATGAATACGTTTCGACCGAGCATCTTTTCCTGGCCATTGCAAAGCAGGAGCGCGATCCTGCAGGTCAACTTTTGAAACGCCAGGGAGCTTCGCACGAAGCGATTCTGCAGGCGCTGACAAGTGTGCGCGGAACGCAGCGCGTGACTTCGCAGAATCCCGAAGCCACGTATGCATCACTGGAAAAATACGCGCGCGACCTGACGGAGCTGGCGCGGCGACAGAAGCTGGATCCGGTCATCGGACGCGATGAGGAAATCCGGCGCGTGATGCAGATTCTGGCGCGGCGCACCAAGAACAATCCCGTGCTGATCGGCGAGCCCGGCGTGGGGAAAACGGCCATAGTGGAAGGGCTGGCGCAGCGCATCATTGCGGGCGACGTCCCTGACGTTTTGAAAACCAAGCGCCTCGTGGCGCTGGACCTGGCGGCACTGGTGGCGGGCGCAAAGTACCGCGGCGAATTTGAAGACCGTCTGAAGGCCGTGCTGAAAGAGATTACCGAAGCCGAGGGACAGATCATTCTGTTCATCGACGAACTGCACACGCTGGTGGGCGCGGGGGCGGCGGAAGGCGCGATGGACGCCTCCAACATGCTGAAGCCGGCACTCGCACGGGGCGAGCTGCGGGCAATCGGCGCGACCACGCTCAACGAATACAAGAAACACATCGAAAAAGATCCCGCGCTGGAGCGCCGCTTCCAGCCGGTGCTCGTCGAGGAGCCCACCGTCGAGGATACCATCGCGATTCTGCGCGGATTGAAAGACCGCTACGAGGTACATCATGGGGTGCGGATCAAGGACGCTGCTATCATCGCGGCGGCTACGCTCTCGCACCGCTACATCTCGGACCGGTTCCTGCCGGACAAGGCCATCGACCTCATCGACGAAGCCGCAGCCAGCCTGCGCATGCAGATTGATTCCCTGCCCGTAGAAATCGATGAAATCGAGCGGCGCATCATGCAGTTGGAAATTGAGCGCCAGTCGTTACTGAAGGAGAAGGATCTGCATTCGAAAGAGCGCCGAGCTCAGATTGAAAAAGAACTCGCGGTGCTCAAGGAAGATTCGAACGCGAGAAAAGCGCGCTGGCAGGCGGAGAAGGAAGCGATCAGCAAGATTCGCAAGTTGAAAGAGCAAATCGATCAACTGAAATCGGAAGAACTGAAGTACGAGCGCACCGGTGAATTGGCCAAGGTAGCGGAAATCCGCTACGGCAAAATGGCCGCGGCAGAGCGCGAGCTGAAGCAAGCAGAGGAACGGTTCGCTGGGGTGCAAAAGGGCGCACCCATGCTGAAGGAAGAGGTCGACGAAGAAGATATCGCCAAACTCGTGAGCAAGTGGACGGGAATTCCCACGGGGCGCTTGCTGGAAGGCGAAGTGCAGAAGCTCGTGCACATGGAAGAGCGGCTGCGGCAGCGCGTGGTGGGACAGGACGATGCGCTGGCGCGCGTTTCGAACGCCGTGCGGCGCAGCCGTGCGGGACTCTCCGACACCAAGCGGCCCATTGGCTCGTTTATTTTTCTGGGCCCGACCGGCGTGGGGAAAACCGAGCTGGCGCGGGCGCTGGCGGAATTTCTCTTTGACGACGAAAAGTTGATGATCCGCATTGACATGAGCGAATACATGGAGAAGCACAGCGTCTCGCGGCTTATCGGCGCGCCTCCGGGCTACGTTGGATATGAAGAAGGCGGCCAGCTCACGGAACAAGTACGGCGCCATCCCTATTCGGTCCTCCTGTTCGACGAAATCGAAAAGGCGCATCCCGATGTGTTCAACGTGCTGTTGCAAATTCTCGAAGATGGCCGCTTGACGGATGGCAAGGGCCGTACAGTGGACTTCCGGAACACCGTGCTGGTAATGACCAGCAACGTGGGCTCGACGGCCATCTTCGAATTGTCCAGCAAGGATCCGGAGCTCGCGCGGAAGGAAGCGATGGATGCATTGCGCGCATCGTTCCGGCCGGAGTTTATCAACCGGATTGACGAGATCGTGATCTTCAATCCGCTCGGGAAGGAGCAGTTGAAGAGCATCGTCGGCATGTTGCTGAAGAATGTGGAGAAGCTGCTTGCGGAACGGAAGATTACACTGGAGCTGACGCCCGCGGCGCAAGAGTTCTTGCTGAGCGAAGGCTACGATCCGGCATACGGCGCGCGGCCTCTGCGGCGCACGATTCAGCGGCTGATTCAGGATCCGCTGGCTCTGCAGATTCTGGAAGGTAAAATTCTGCCGGGCGATCACGTGCGCGTGGACCGCGACGGGCAGAAGGACGCCATGCGGTTCGAGCGCATGCCGGCGAAACAACCCGCCGCCGCCGCGCGAATCTAATGGATACAGGCTGAGCGGTGCCGGGGCACTCGCCCGTTTCAGCGAAAGAGGTAAGATTTAGGGTTGTTCGGACGTAACAAAAGATAAGGGGCACAATGAGAGTTATTCGCACTACTTTTCTGCTGGGAGCGCTTACGCTCTTCCTAATGCTGGTGGGCCAGTACGTCGGCGGGCGAAACGGAATGACTCTCGGCTTGGGAATTGCGATCTGCACGAACGCGTTCGCATATTTTTTCTCGGACAAAATTGCCTTGCTCTCCAGCGGCGCGCGGCCTGTTTCGCGGGAAGAGTTGCCTCGGCTCTACGCAGTGATGGAGCGCCTCGCGGCAAAAGCGAACTTGCCGGTTCCGAAGCTGTACGTAATTCCGGAAGCCGCGCCGAACGCCTTCGCAACGGGCAGGAGCCCGCGTCATGCTTCCGTTGCCGTGACCGAAGGTTTGTTGCAACTCATGAATGATGACGAGCTCGAAGGCGTGATCGCTCACGAACTTTCACACGTTCGAAACTACGATATTTTGATCAGTTCCATCGCGGCGACACTTGCGGGAGCCATCACCTGGATTGCGCACTGGGGTGCGTGGTTTGGGGGAGGGAGCCGCGACGATCGAGATCGTGGTGGCGGCTCCGGCATCCTCGGTCTGCTGCTGTTTTTTCTGGCGCCTTTCGCCGCATTGCTGCTGCAACTCGGCCTTTCGCGCCAGCGAGAGTTCTCTGCAGACGAAACGGGGGCCCGGATAGTGGGCCAGCCCTATGGCTTGATGAGTGCGCTCCAAAAGCTGGGGGCTTACAACCAGCGCATTCCAACGACTTCGCTTTCCCCGTCCACCTCGGCGCTCTGCATCGTCAAACCCTTGTTTGGTGGTGGCATGCTGTCCTCGCTCTTCAGCACCCACCCGCCGCTGGAGGATCGCATTGCCGCACTTCGAGAGATGAGCACTACACCTCTGCGATAACGATTATTCGCGGAGATTCTGCGCACTTCAGCCCCCGGGAGTGCAGTCCTTTTCGAGAAATTACACACTGCCAAATCCGTCCCCTCTTTGTCACTCTGCATAAACATTTGATTTAACAGCAGTTAATCCACCAGACCGGTTGGACGAGATTGGCGCAAGAAGTGCACGTCCAACGACAGGTCATTTGTCGTTGCTGGGGACCTGAGGGATGGGGGCTATGAGCTGTAGGGACACTATCCATTTGATTTGTTGGTACTTAGAGGGCCGTCTCTCGCAGTCTGTGGAGACTGAGATTCAGCGTCACTTGGAAACTTGCTCGGACTGTCATCTCGTCCTGGACGCAGCGGTCAACACTCTCGATCGCTATTTTACTACCGAACGACCCTCAGAAGTCGAGCCAGCGATTCAAGCCGCTTAGTCAGTGCTGTATCCAAATCATTGATGTATAAGAGTTTGCTTCTTCCTTCTCTTCTGCTCCAAGACCTGTCGTGTAGGTCCAGCTGTGGCAAGTTAGTTGGCCCAACCCCATAGTCGCTCGCCAATTGCAAAATTTACGTCTGCGAAGGAGACAGCGTAATCTTTACTGGTTCTAGTACTAATATATCCTGTCTTTCTGGTGCGCCCTGGCTCTGGTAAACATAAGATTCTGCATGCTTTAGTGCGTATTCCTGTGGCTTTTGGCCTTTGGTGGCGTGGGTGCACAATACCAGGGTACAGGGCGAAAGCCAAAAGGAGATACGAAGTATATGAGCGACTTTCACGATTCGACCATCGCGCACACAACCGGCACCCCCCGTTGGGTCGGGCTGGCAGTGGCAGTGTTGGGCGGTATCTCGCTACTCAGCCTGGGCATAGGCTGGAGCGCACTCAATCAAGCCCGGGGCATCGAACAGAACACACAAGCCTCTATAAAACAGTCCAATGAGGCATTGACTCAGCGACTGGCGAAGGAAGACGAAATCAACCAGCAACTGCAGAGCGACGTGAAGGTGGTCACGGATAAGCTAAACGTTACGCATGCGGATCTGGTCAAGGCGCGCAAGCAGAACAAAAATGCGACCGTCGCGGTCGATCAGAAAGTCACCAACCTGGCGACATCCGTGAAGGCTGAACTCGCCACCAAGGCGAACAGCGAAGACGTCAATCGGCTGAACGGCGATGTCACTGGCGTGAAGAGCGATTTGGACGCCACCAAGAACAGCATTCAGATGGCGCGCAGCGAAATGGGCACGCTCATCGCGCGCAATCACGATGAAATCGACCAGCTCCGCCGCATGGGGCAGCGCGATTACTTCGAATTCACCGTGCAACGCAAGGGCGGCGCCACGAAGGTCGGCACCATCCAGATCCAACTGAAGGACACCAACACGAAGAAAAACCGCTACACCATCAACGTGCTGGCGGATGACAACAGCTTCGAAAAGAAGGATCGCTCCGTCAACGAGCCGATCTTCTTCTACACCGGCGGGACCCGCGCGGCACTCGAACTGGTGGTCAACAAGGTCACCAAGTCGACGGCTTCGGGCTACCTAAGCGTGCCAAAGGCAGCGGGAGCCGCTTCGGCAAGCACAGCAACTTCCGGACAGTAAGCAAGTTTCACTCGAGTTGGTGATCAACTCTTGCGGAGCACAGCAATCAAGGGGGAGGATTCCAGAGAATCCTCCCCTTTTTTTCTTGCAGCTCATCCGGGAATAAGAATTCGCCGTATTAGGTCTTATTAGGAAGAGTCTGGACACTGGACCGCCGCTGTGCCAAGCTACTGGGCGGCCCGGCGAATCATATACCGCAGTGCATTTCTGGAGGGGGAACTCATGAAAATACGATTTGCAGTGGCAATCGCAGCGACGCTATTTGCGGGGGCACTCGCGATGGCGGCGGATGGTTCATGGACCGGCTATATTTCGGACAGCCAGTGTGGAGTAAAGGGCGCGAAAGAAGGCCAAGGCGACTGCACGACCAAGTGCGTCAAGGAGCACGGCGCCAAGTACGTGTTCGTGAACGACGCGGACAAGAAGGTATACGTAGTCGACGCGCAGGACAAAGTGGCGGCGCATGCCGGACATCACGTGACCGTAAAGGGCAGCGTGGAAGGCGAAACGCTGAAGCTGACCAGCATCGACATGGCACCGGCAGCCAAGTAATTTTCCAAGAAATTCTCCACGTCGGGCGCCCCGATTCCTTCGAGGCGCCCGTTTTGTTTTGTGTCGCGATGCATTTCCGTTACGATGTTCACTTACTATGTCGACCATTCTGATCCACGCCGGCCGCGCGTTCACACCTACAACTGAAATCAACGAGGCAGGGATCCTGATTCGGGAGGGCGTGATCGAAGCGATCGGCCCCCGCGCGGGGATGAGCCTGCCTGCGGGAGCGCAGGAAATCCGCGCTACCGAAAGGACGGCCGTCCCCGGTTTCATTGATGTTCACATTCACGGCGCCGGCGGCCACGACGTCATGGAGGGCAGCGCGGAAGCATTGCGAGCGGTCACCCGCAAAGTCTCTCAATTCGGCACCACCTCCTTCGTGGCCACCACCGTCACCGCCAGCACCGATCAAACCCTTCGAGCGGTCGAAGGCATCGCCGCCTACATCGCACGCCAGAGTGAATCCGAAGAATCCCGCGCCGAAATCCTGGGGATTCATTTTGAGGGACCGTTCATCAGCAAGGAGCGCCGCGGCGTTCATCCAGCCGAGTGGATTCAACCGCCATCGGCGGCAACGTTTGACAAGTTTCTGAAAGCGGCCGCCGGCAACGCCAGGATGATCACCATCGCGCCGGAAGTGCTGGGCGCTGCCCCGTGCATCGACGCCGCACGAGAAGCGGGCCTGGTCGTTTCGATCGGGCACACCGACGCTACCTACGAACAGGCTCGTGCGGCCATGGCTCGTGGAGCACGCAGCGCTACTCACGTCTACAACGCGATGCGTCCGTTTTCCCACCGCGATCCCGGGGTCATCGGCGCCGTGCTCACTTCGCCGGAGATCAATGCGGAGCTCATCGCCGACGGCGTGCACGTCGAGGAAGCCGCCATGAAACTGCTTTTGCTGGCCAAGGGAGCGGCGCACGTCACGCTGGTGAGCGACGGGCTCTCCGCGACGGGCATGCCGGACGGAAAGTACATGTTGGGCGGGTTCGAAGTAACCGTGAGCGGCGGTGTCTGCCGCAATGCCGAGGGAATCCTGGCGGGCAGTACGCTGACGCTCGACCGCGCACTGCGAAATATCGTGGCCCTTGGCGCATCGCTGCCAGATGCGGTGCGGATGTTGACGCTGAATCCGGCGACGCTGCTCGGGATCGAATTAAGAAGGGTTCGCTGCGGGTGGGCGCGGATGCGGATATCTTGCTGCTCGATGAAAGCTTGCATTTAACGGACGTCTGGGCGCGAGGCGTGGCACTGAATTAGGTGGGACAGGCATTCCTGCCTGTCGTCGAGACTTCCCAAATCTTAGATGGACAGACAGGAATGCCTGTCCTACAACTGCGGGAGGGATTCCTCATCTGCAAGTCAAAATACAAACAGGTCATGTAAAAAGGAATTTTTGCAAGTATCAAGGATTGAGGGGAATGTTGAGTTCGGCGGCAAGTTGCTCCGCATCGAACGGGCTGCATGCAAAATAGCGGCCACCAACATCGAACGTCGGAACTACGCTCTTGCCGTCATTTGCTTTGACCACGATCGCTTCCGCAGACTCGTCTTCCTCGATGTTCACTTCGCGGAAGCTCACCCCGCGTTCTTTCAAGAAATTCTTCGCGTGCCGGCAATCGGGACACCAGTTCGTGGTGTACATGATAATGGATTCCATACT
>Ga0066691_10000524_pt1 | contig 13133 bp, 12 predicted proteins | sample GraSoiAngelo_140_FD_66671 | JGI IMG/M metagenome (GOLD analysis project Ga0066691, IMG submission 66671) | Grasslands soil microbial communities from the Angelo Coastal Reserve, California, USA - 14_0929_12_30cm | ecosystem: Environmental > Terrestrial > Soil > Grasslands | place: USA... | reverse complement strand
ATGATCGAGCACTTCCAGGCCGTCGTGCGCGGCGAGGTCGAGCCGCGTCGATCGTGCGCCGACTCCGTCGCGCTTTTAACTGTCTTGGAGCGCCTGCGCGAGGCGAGCCTCTCCTAGGGACGCGGCGGCGCCGACCGTCCGTGGCTTTGAGCTCCTTGCGTGCTACGAGGTCTTGGCGAGCTCCATCAGCCGGCCGAGCGTGGCCAGCCGGGCGTCGAGTGTCGCGCCGGCCGGCTCCACGCGCAGTGTGGTGAGACCGCTGGCGCGGTAGACGCGCAGCCGCTCGCGCACCATGGCCTCGGTGCCGAGCAGGTTCGCCTTCACGGCCATCTCATCGGGCACGCGGGCGGCGGCCTCGTCGCGCTTGCCCTCCAGCCAGAGGCGCTGCACCTCGGTGGCGGCGTCGGCGTAGCCGGCGCGCTTGAAGGCGTCGTTGTAGAAGTTGTGCTGACGCGAGCCCATGGCGCCGAGGGTGAAGGCCAGACCGGGCTTGCGCGCGGCCACCAGCCGCTCGACGTCGTCACCGAACGCGACCGCGCCGCCGGCCTGCAGATCGAGGTGGCCGAGCGTGCGTCCCGCGCGCGTCGCGCCGGCCTCGAGATGGTCGAAGAAGATGCGCGCGTGGTCGGGCATGAACGAGGTGCCGAGCCAACCGTCGGCGATCTCGCCGGTCAGCTCGAGGCCGCGCGGTGAGAGCGTGGCGAGATAGATCGGGATGTCCGGACGCGGCTGGGCCGAGGAGCGCAGGGCCTTGCCCTCGCCGCCGGGCAGCGGCAGCTCGTAGACCTGCCCCTTGAACGCCACGCGCTCACCGCGCGTGGCCCGGCGCACGACCTCGACGATCTCGCGCATGCGCGTGAGCGGCCGATCGAAGCGCAGGCCGTGCCAGCCCTCGATCACCTGCGGCCCGCTCACGCCCATGCCGAGCACGAAGCGACCGGAGGACATCGAGGCCAGGCTCAGCGCCGTCATCGCGACGAGCGCCGGCGTGCGCGTGCCGGCCTGCATGATCCCGGAGCCGAGCCGGATGCGGGAGGTGCGCGCCGCCATGAACGCCAGCGGCGTCGCCGCGTCCAGGCCCCACGACTCGTGCGACCAGACGAAGTCGACGCCGAGGCGCTCGGCCTCGGTCACGTACGTCGCGGCTTGTTCCCAGTGCTCGTTGGCCTCGAGGCGCAGGCCGATGGCAATGCGCATCAGAAGGCGCCCGCCACCTTGGCGAGCTGTGCGGCGTGATCAAGGTCGTGCAGCCGGATGAACAGCAGCGTCTCGCGCCAGTTCAACGCGCCGAAGAACGGATGCGGGATCGTGGCCTCGAGCCGCGCCATCGGAGGCGCGCTCCGCACGCGCTGAAACAGCTCGGCGCGGTCGCGCTCGAGCAGCGCCCACCATTCGGCCATCGGACGCGGCCTGGTGTCGCGGGCGGCGACGTCGCGCGGCGCTCCGGGCGGCTGGCCGTCGAGAATGCGCACGATGGCGGCACTGAAGTGTCGGCCAGCCTCGACGACGTGCGCCATCACTTCGTTGGCGCTCCACTCACCGGGCGCCGGCGGCTCGGCGAAGCGTGCCGGGGGCACGGCGGCGGCCGCCTCTCTGAGCTTGGCCATCGCCTCCTGCATCTTGCCGATGAGCTGGTCCGGCGAGAGCTTGGCGCCCTGGGCCGTGAGGTAGCTGCGGATGCGCAGCGTCTCTTCGCTGGTCATGGCCGCGACTCTAGCACGAACGTCTGGGCGCGCTGGCCACCGCGCCGGCCGTCTGTCGAAACTCGGCGTGGAGCGCGTCGATGGAGTCGCGATCGCAGTGGAGGACGTGCTCGACCGTTTCGCGGATGGTCCAGCCGCCGTCTTTGGGCTTGGTGTCGAGCTGGTCGTCGGCCAGACCGAACAGCGCGGCGATGAGCTGGGCGCGCGACGTGTAGTAGTCGGCGAGCAGGGCCGGCAGGTCCTGGTTGCCCCAGCCCGGCAGGAGCTGGAGCTGGTCGCGGACGCTCCAGATCTGCCCGGTGTGTTGCTTCTCGTGGATGATGTTGTGTATCAGCAGATCGCGCGCGGTCCCGCCCCGGGCGCAGCCGTGGCCGCAGGGTTGCTGGAGATAGTCCTGAGGCAGGTCGTAGAGAACCTCGAGCGTCTCGTTGAACGAAGCTTGGAGACGTCGAATGATCGCCTTCACGTCGCCGGTCTTCGTCGTGAGGTCAGGCATGCGAGTCCTCCCTGAGCTCGACGTGATACTGCGAGAGCAGAACGCCACGCTGACGGGCAGACGATACCTGAAGGCGTGAAGGCTCGCAAACGGCGAGACGGGCGGACTATTCTTTGTTGCCGGCCACGACCAGCACCGATCGAGGCCTTGACGCCTCCTGTCGCACGGTGGTCGACGGCGACGCCGGAGTCCTCACTCTCGCGTCGTCGTCCCGCCACGCGTGGCCGAGCTGGAAGAGGCCTTCGTGCTCTCGATCGGCCTCCGGGAAATCGGGCCGCGCTCGGGAGAGGGCGATTTCGAGATACGCGACGATCTTGACCCGATAGTAGCGTTGAATGGCTACCGCAGTCCAGCCGATCAGGCCGGCGAGCCAGCCGGTGATGGTCGCGACCCAAGCGGGATCGAGTGAGGCGATCAGCGGCGAGCCCCACTTCGTTCGGGAATTCCTGACGCGACCTTCCGCTCGCCGTCTCGTGGTTGCGTGGTGCCGACGAACCGAACGGGTTCTTTGCCGGCGACGGCGCTCGGGGTGATGACCCAGGTCCCGCCGCACGAGCCCTGCGCGACCTTTCCGGCGGTCTTCGAGTCGACCATATATGTGAAGCCGCTGCCGATGGCGCCCAGGATGCAGAAACTGGCCTTCACCGGGGCGTACACCAGCGTGCCCAACGCGCTGCCCGCCCCGTACGCCACCTGCTGACCGTCGTCGGCCCAGCCAGCCAGCGGCAGCCCGAGCGTCAGGGCAACGAGCCCGATCGCAACCGTGCGTTTCATAGCCTCATCCTCCGTGGCTCAGCCGAGCTGCTCCGTAGACGCCTGGTGCTCAGCTCGAGCACTTCCTCAGCAGCAGTCGCCGTGCCACGCTGAGGGGGGTTTCGGAGGTGGCAAAATCGGTCGGTTGGAGCATCGTGATCGGTGGCCGCGGATGTTCTAGGGCAGACGCCGTGTAAGTTGTGCCCGGTAGACCGTGTAAGATCTGCGTCTCGAGGAGGATGACGTCGTGACAGCAGAGCCCAACGCACAGGACAAGCCGTTTCGACTCGACGAGGCAACGATCGAGGAGCTGCACGAGGCCATCCAGTCGGGGCGAACGACGTGCGTCGCGGTCGTTCAGCACTACATCGACCGCGTGCGCGCCTACAACGGCGTGGCCAGCGTGCTCGTGACGCAAGACGGCGCCCCCGTGGCAGAAGCGAAGGGCGCGGTGCGGGCGATGGCGGCGCTGCGCTTTCCCACGGAAACCGTCAAGGCCTCCAGCGTCCTGCCGGATCTCCACAAGTACAACGGCCCGCCGCTCGAGTACGGCCGCATGGAAGCGACGGCGTCCGATCCCGACGTGATGCAGCAGTACGGGATGATCGTCGGCAAGCCCGATGCCAGGAAGGTGAATGCGCTCGCCACCCTCAATATTCGGGGAGAACGATCGGTGACCTGCCGAGGAGATTTCGACCGGCACCCGTCGGCGGGGCCGCTGCCGCCCGACGCGCCTCCCGTGTGCGAGATGTTCCGCAGGCTGCCGGACGCCCTCGAGCGGGCGGCCGAGCTCGACGCGACGTATGGACGCAATCCCGACCTCGAGAAGATGCCGATGTACGGCGTCGTGTTCTCGTTCAAAGATCCGTTCGACACGAAGGACATGCGCACCACCGCCGGCGGCGACGCGCGCTACGACATCGACTTCCCGGCGCGCGATCACGTGCTGGTCGAGCAGCTCCGCGACAAGGGCGCGATCATCTTCGCCAAGGCCGTCAACACCGAATACAACGGGCGGGCTGGAAATCCCAGCGGCCGCAACGCGCCCGGTAAGGTATTGCCGTCGACCCTCGGCTACCAGCGCAGCACCTGGGGCGGCAATCCCGCGAACCCCTACGACACGACCCGCGCGGCCTCGCTCGGCTCGAGCTCGGGGTCCGGCGTGTCGGTCAGCGCCAATCTCGTGATGGCGAGCCTCGGCGAGGAGACGCGCGCGTCCTGTCGCGGCCCGGCCAATCACAACGCCGTGGCGCTCATCCTGCCGCACAAATCCATGCTGGGGTTCAACGGCGGCGCGATCGGCGCCGACATCTACTGCGACCGCAGCGGCATCCTCTGTCGCACGATCGCCGATTGCGCCAGGGTGCTCGATGCGTTGAAGGATCCGGTCGAGGGCTACTACGACCCGCGCGATCCCTACACGACCGTGCCGCGCTCGTCGGTGTTGAGCACCCCGTACGCGAGCCACGCGAAGATGTCCGGCGCGCCGGGGGCGCTCAAGGGCGTCCGCATCGGCATCGTCCGCGAATCCATGGGGTACGCGGCCGGGTCGAAAGCCGAGGAGCCGATCGTTACCGCCGCCGCCCGGGAGATCAAGTCGGTCCTCGGCGGCCGGTTGGGGGCGACGCTCGTGGAGTCGTCCGATCCCCTGTGGAAGCGTGACCCCGACGTCGAGGCGATGACTACAGATTTCAGACGCGCGCTCACGCGGCTGGTGCCCATCGTCATGCCCGACCTGTTATTCAGGCTCGGACGGGACGGTCGGCCGCTGTTCAAGGAACTCGCCGCGGCGATCGTGCCCACCGAGTTTGCGCCCGGGAAGATCTTCGGCACCGGCACGATGCAGCCGATCGACTATTGCGTCGCGCTGGCGGAAGGCCGGATCGCGCCGCCCGCCAACTTCGATATCGCGACCATCCAGGAACAAGAGCTCGCGATGGCCTTTCGGTTCCACGTCCCGCAATACCTGAGCCGCCGCTCGGCGGACTGGAAGGCGCGGGGATTCACTGAAACGCTCGTCGACTTTGCGACGCTCAACGCGCGATCCAAGTTCTGGGGCGATGATGGCCGCGCGGCGTTCAAGAACTGGGAAGAGGTGACCGACCCGCGCAATCCTCTGGGCCAGCGTCAGGGCGTCAACGAACGCATCATGCTGCGCGAGCTCCTGCGGCGGGTGGACGTGATGGTCATGCTCGAGAACCATCTGGACGCGCTGGTCCGTCTGCACACGCCGTTTCCGCCAGGGAAGATCGGCGGCGCCTACCAGCCGGGGCTGCCCGGCAATCTGCGGCTCGAGACGTTCTACGGGCCGAACGCGGGACTGACGGAGGTTCTCATCCCGGCGGGCTACGTCACGACCGTGTACGATCCGGTCTTCACGCTCAGTCCCGACGGCACGCGCTACGTGCCGGTCCCCTCGGACACGCCGACCACCATTCCGGCGCCCGGGTTGCCATTCTCACTGGTGTTCCGGGCCGAGCCGGGTAGGGAGGATGTCCTTCTCAAGATCGCCTCGGCCTACGAGGCGGCTTCGACGCGCCGCGTTCCTCCGCCTGCGTTCGGCCCGCTCTAGGCCCGCAGCGCTTCGACCAGATCCCCCAGCCGAGGCAGCTCGTCGAGGCGATCGACGAGTCCCTCGACCCGCGCGACCCCGGCCGCACTGAGCACCATGCCCGCCAACTCACGAAACTTCGCCCGGATCTCGCCTTCGCCATAGGGATCCTGGTAGTCGCCGCGAGCGCTCTCGCGCAGCCGTGTCACCTGGCGGCCATCGGTGAAGGTGACGGTCACCCGCGCCGGCTTGAGCCGGGGCACATGGGCGCTGAGCTCGGGATCCTCGCGAACCGTGACGCGCCGGCGAAAGGCACCGATCGCGGGATCGCGCACGACGTCTTCGGTGAACGCGTGATAGCCCGCGTTGCCGCGCAGCACCAGGGCCGCGGCCGCATGAGGCAGCGAGTACTTCGCCGCGAAATAGTTGATGGGGTTCGGCTCGCGCATGTTCGCGGCGAAGCGGTACGTCGCGACCTCGATGCGCTCGATGCTCGCGGGATCGGGTCGCACCTCCGCGAGGATCTCTTCCAGCGCGTCCAGTGCCGCGTAGATCGGATTGCAGCACGCGCGCAAGCGGAAATAGTTGCGAGCGATCTCCCAGCGGTGCCCCAGTTCTTCGGTGACGGCCTCCGCCCGGAAGCCCTCGCCGACCAGCTGCCCGAAGGCCTCTTCGATGGCGTTCGGCTGTGCGGCGACGCCGGCGAGCGCCAGCTCGGGCGCGAGCGCTCCGGCGAAGCCGCTCATCCCGCCGGCGACGTTGAGCGCGGTCGCGCCCGCCACGGCGTTCGTGTAGCCGGGTGTGAGCACGAGTGTCGCGCCGATCCTGAGCGCCAGGCTCATCTGCGCGCCGGTCATCGAGCGCAACCGTGCCCCGGCCGCCACGGCCCCCAGCAGAGGCGCCTGGCCGTTCTGATGGGCTATCGGCCGCGCCGTCAGCCCCGCGCCGAGTCGAGCGGCCACTTCGTAGCCGAAGATCAGCGCGGCCAGGGTTTCCCGACCCGAGCGTTCCAGCCATTCGGCGCTCGCCAGCGCCGTCGGCAACACCTGCACGGCGCCCTGGCAGGAGACGTATCGATGGCCCTCGCACAGCTCGATCGAGCGCCCGGCCAGTCCGTTGAGTAGCGCCGCCGTGCGCGGATCCGTCGCCGGCCAGCCCGGCGCATAGACCGTCGCGCCCCGACCCCCGGTTGCCGTCAGTCGCGCTCGCACCCCGGCGACTTCGGCCTGCACCGAACCGGCCAGAATCACGCCCAGCGTGTCCAGCAGCACGAGCTTGGCGTGCGCGCGCACACCGCTCGGGATCGTCTCCCACGGCGTCGCGGCGGCGAAGTGCGCCAGCTCCTCGATGGCTTTGCCCATGAGGATTCTCCGTTGGTCGAAGCGAGAATGACTGGTGGCAGGATGATACCGGTTTCGAGGGGGACGCTCGCGAGCGGGATGAGAGACCCGCGTCAGCGGGCTACGAACGAAGACTCGGGCAGGCAGCGGCTCTTGCGGGCCGCGGACAATCCCTCAAGTAGTCTCCAGTCCTCGACCGAGAGCTCCTCTCCGTCGGGAGATGCGGCGCGCACGCTCGAGGCTTCGAGCTCGAAGCTCTGAAGCGCGAGCTCGCGCTGCCGCTCGCACGATGCGGCGGACTCGAACGCGCGGATCCGCCGCCAGTTGCGCACGGGAGCGGCGGTGTCCTGTAACGCATCGAGCACGGCTTCCGTGCGTGCGGCTGCCGTAGGGATGGCGAGTATCCGGTAAACCTTGGTGACCAGGAGAGCTTGTTCGTTCTGAGGCAGGCTGTCGACCGCCGCCCGCACCTCGGCCTCCGAGTTCGCGCCATAGACCTTCATCAACGCGCGCTTCTGGGGAATGTGAGGTGGGACCACCAGCAACCAGCCGCCGCCGGCTTGTGCGACAGCCTCGGCGACGAGGGCGATCAGAATCGCGACCGTCGCGAGGATGGTGGGACCGGAGCGCGGCGCTAAAGGCTTGATGGACGGGTCTCTCCTGGGCGGCTGGACGAGCAAAAACCCGGCCAGCGTGTCGCCCAGGACAATCAATAGGTTCGGAATCGGTGGAGGGCGCCGCTGCTGACAGAAATGGTCTCTGGGTGCCCGTCTGGCGCTTCGCCGGCTCCTGCCGTATGTTCTGACCCCATGAAGTTCGGAAGCGTGTCGCGGAGCAGAGCTCCAAAGGTTCGCGGGTAGGAGGTCACCATGCCACGCATGACGGGCAATCGCTATTTCGCTGAAGCCGTGCACGCCTACGGCGTCACCCACGTCTTCTTCGTCCCGACGATCATGCTGCCGGCGATGGCCGAGATGGAGGACATGGGGATTCGCCGCGTGGTGACGCACGGTGAGAAGGCCGCGGCGTACATGGCCGACGCCTACGCGCGCGCGTCTCGACGCCCGGGCATCTGCCTGTCTCAGACCATTGGCTCCGCCAACCTGGCGGCCGGGCTGCGCGACGCCTACATGGCGTGCTCGCCCGTGCTCGCGTTGACCGGCGGCGTCGACGCCGCCTCGCGCTACAAGCATGTCTACCAGGAGATCGAAGACTTCCCCATGTGGGAGCAGGTCACCAAGGCGAACTTCCACGTGGATGCGCTCGAGCGGCTCCCGGACCTCTTGAGACAGGCCTTCCGCGCTGCGACCAGCGGAGCGCCGGGCCCGGTGCACCTCGAGATGTCGGGCACGCACGCCCAGGTGCTCGAGCGCGAGGGCGAGTTGACGCCGCTCTGGGAGGAGCGGTTCATGCGTGTCCCGGCGTTCCGTCCCGAGCCCGAGCCCGACGCGGTGCGAGCCGCGGTGAACCTGCTGGCCCGGGCCGCGCGGCCCGTCATCCTCGCCGGTGGCGGCGTGATCTGGTCGGGCGCCGAGGCCGAGCTGGTGAAGCTGGCCGAGCTGCTGCAGATCCCCCTGGCGACGTCGCTGAATGCCAAGGCCGCGCTGTCCGACGATCATCCATTGAACGTGGGAGTGCCCGGGACCTACTCGCGCTGGTGCGCCAACCGGGTTCTCTCCGAGGCGGACCTGGTCTTCTTCGTCGGCAGCCACGCCGGCGGACAGGTCACCGCCAACTGGCAGGTCCCCAGGCCCGGCGTCGCCGCGATCCAGCTCGACATCGATCCCGAGGAGCTCGGCCGCAACTACCCGCTGCAGGCGGCGCTGCTCGGCGACGCGAAGGTGACGCTGCAGAAGCTCATCGCCGCGGTGGGCTCGCCGCGCTCACGCGGTGAGTGGTTGGGCCGCGCGCAGAGCCTGGTGCGCGAGTATCGCGAGGAGTCCGATCGCGCGCGCGGCGCGGACGCGGTGCCCATCCGCCCCGAGCGGATCTGCAAGGAAATTTCCGACTGGCTGCCCGAAGGCGGCGTGGTGTTGTCGGACACCGGCCACTCCGGTATGTGGACCGGCCAGATGATCCGGCTGACGAGGCCGGGCCAGCGGTTCCTGCGCTGCGCGGGCTCGCTGGGCTGGGGTTTCCCGGCGACGCTCGGCGCCAAGTGCGCGCTGCCCGATCGGCCGGTGATCGGCTTCTGCGGCGACGGCGGCTTCTACTACCACCTGGCCGAGCTCGAGACCGCCGCGCGGTTCGACATCAACGCGATCATGCTGGTCAACAACAACTACGCGCTGAACCAGGAGAAGCACCTCTTCGACGACGCGTACAAGGGTCAGCAGCGGGGCCGCGCGAAGGAGATGTGGCACTTCAGCCACGAGGTGAACTTCGCGAAGGTGGCCGAGGCCATGGGCTGCGTGGGCATTCGGGTGGAGCGCCCGGAGGACATCAGGTCCGCGCTGGACAAGGCGCTCGCCGCCAACAGCCCGGCCGTCGTGGAGGTCATCAGCGACGTCGACGCCATGTCCAAGCGCGCGTGGCGCCCGGCGTAGCGGAGAAGAGCCGTGGGCGAATTCGACGGAAAGATCGTACTGGTCACCGGCTGCGGGCGCGTGCGCGGGATGGGCCGTGCCATCGCGCTCGCGTTCGCCCGGGCGGGCGCCGACGTCGTCGCGACCGACATCGCGGCGGGCGGGACGCGGAACGAGAACGAGGAAGGACTGGAGGAGATCCGTCTCGGCTGGAAGGGCCTCGACAGCCTGGCCGGCGAGATTCAAGGCTTCGGGCGTAGCGTCCTCACGCTGGTGGGCGACGTGAGCCGCGCCGCCGACGCCGAGCGGTTCGTCGCGGAGGCCCTCGCGCGGTTCGGCCGCGTGGACGTGCTCGTCAACAACGCGGCCGCGCCTCACGGCGCCGATCGCCGTCTGCTGTGGGAAGTGCCGGAAGAGGCGTGGGACCTCGTGCTCGACGTCAATCTCAAGGGCACGTTCTTGATGAGCCGCGCCGTGATCCCGCCCATGCTCTCCCGCCGCGCCGGCCGGATCATCAACATGGCGTCGGTCTCGGGCAAGCGCGGCACAGCGCGGCGCGGGGCCTACACCGCGTCGAAGTTCGGCGTGATCGGGCTCACGCAGGCGATGGCGCAAGAGCTGGCGGCGCTCGGGATCACCGTGAACGCGATCTGTCCCGGCAGCGTCGACACGAGCCGGCGCGAGTCGACCTCACGGCGCGAGCGCGCGCTGGCCGAGCGCGATCCCTCCGCCCCGGTGCTCGGCCTGCCGCCGACCGGGCGCATCGCGCGTCCCGACGACATCGCGCGCCTGGCACTGTTCTTCGCGTCCGAGCAGTGCGATCACATCACCGGCCAGGCGTGGAACGTGGACGGCGGAACCGTGATGCACTGAGATCCCAAGGCTGTTTCAGGGGAGACCCTATGTACATGATCGCCGGGCATGAATTGCACCACCGCAACAGTATTCGGGAGAATTATCGGTCGTGAGAGCTGGCGTGAACCGGCGCGTCTCGGCGACATGAAGCCGTTCCGCTTTGGGATCAATGTGCGGGACGCCTCGGCGCGCGCCGAGTGGCAAGACAAGGCGCGCAAGGTCGAGGGGCTCGGCTATTCCGTGCTCCTGGTGCCCGATCACCTGGCCGCCATGCTGGCGACCATACCCGCGGTGATGAGCGCCGCGGACGTGACGAAGAGCCTGAGGGTCGGCACGAACGTGCTCAACAACGATCTCCGCCATCCCGTGGTGCTCGCGCGCGAGGCGGCGACGGTGGACGTGTTGACGGATGGACGGCTCGAGCTGGGGCTGGGCGCGGGCTACATGCGGATCGAATACGATCAGGCCGGGCTCCGCTTCGATCGAGGAGGCATCAGGGTCGAGCGGCTCGCCGAGTCGGTGACGATCATCAAGGGCTTGCTCGGCGGGGCCGACGTCAGCTTTGCCGGCCAGCACTATCGAGTCACGGGCCACCGGATCCATCCACGCCCCATCCAGCGGCCCCATCCGCCCATCATCATCGGCGGCAACGGCCCTCGTCTCCTCACCCTGGCGGCGAGTGAGGCCGATATCGTGAATTTCACCGGCATCACCTTCACGAGCGGCGGTACCGTGCCCGACATGAATGGATGGAAGGTGGCGGGCGTCGATGAGCGCATCCGGCTGGTGCGGGGAGCGGCCCGTCAGCGGTTCGATCGTCTCGAGCTGAGCGCTCAAATCCAGCGCGTGATCGTGACGGATCACCGGCGTGAAGCGGCCGAGGAGCTCCAGAAGAGGTGGACGGGGCTCAGCGTCGAGGAGATCCTCGAGGCTCCCTACGTGTTGATCGGCACCGTGGACGAGATGGTGGAAGCCCTTTACGCGCGCCGTGAGCGCTGGGGGCTCTCCTACTTCGTCACGTTCGAGCCTTACCTGGACGTCTTCGCCCCCATCGTCGCAAAGCTCACCGGCAAATGAGACCGGGCTCCGGTGATCACTTCGCCGCGGGCCGCCACCCGATGCGCTCGGCGTCGACCGTCACGCCGAGAAAGACGATCGCCATCTCATCGGTGGTGCCCTCGCCCCAGCCGACCGGCCGCGGCGGACGGCTGGGCTGGCGGAGATTCGCGGCGGAGTTGTCGAACACCGCGACCATGTCGATCCGCGTGCCACTCGGCAGCGGCACGGGCTGAGCTCGGGGGCTCGAACATATCACGCCGTTGACTCCGCCGAGAATCTCTTTCACCATCCGGCGTGAGGAGCGCGACTGCGTGGATTCCGCCAGTGCACTGCGCCAGCTGAACGCGTCGTGGCCGCAGACGATCGCCGCGATGCACGGGTCTGGCCGCAAGGCCGTGCTCGCGATCACCGGCGGCGGCAGCGGCGCGATCGCCGAGCTGCTCCGCGTGCCTGGCGGCTCGCGGCTGCTGCTCGAGGCGCTGGTGCCGTACGACGCGCGGGCGCTGACGGAGTTCCTGGGCTTCGAGCCGCCGCAAGCCTGCAGCGTCGAAACTGCCGTCGCCATGGCGCAGCGCTCGCGCGAGCGTGCGGCGAAGTTCGCGCCGACGGGCGCGCTGCTGCTCGGGCTCGGCGCCACCGCGGGCCTCGTCACCGATCGGCCTCGGCAGGGCGAGCATCGTTGCCACATCGCCGTCGCCTCCACCACCGGCACCGAGGTCTCCTCGATCGTGCTGGCGAAAGGGCGGCGTGACCGGGCGGCCGAGGAGGATCTCGTGGCCCGCGCGGTCGTGCTGTGTCTCGCGAGGGGCTGTGGGGTCGACGTGCCCTCGCCCGAAATCCTGCTCGGCGACGACGAGCGCTACACGACGGGGACCGCCGCCGGGACGAGTGATCCGATCGACCGGCTGATCGCCGGAAGCCTCGACCGGGTGACGGCGTGGCCCGACGGACGGCTGGCGTCCTCGGCGCCGGTGCCGGGCGTCGTGCTGGCCGGCTCGTTCAACCCGCTGCACGAAGGACATCTGCTCCTGGCGCGAGTGGCCGAGGGCATACGGCAGCAGCCGGTCGCCTTCGAGATCTCGGTGACCAACGTCGACAAGCCGCCGCTCGACTCCGGTGAGGTGCGCAGCCGGCTCGCGCAGTTCGCGGGACGGGCGCGCGTCGAGCTGACGCGGGCGCCGACGTTCCTCGAGAAGTCGCGCCTGCTCCCCGGCGTCACGTTCGTGGTGGGCGCGGACACCGCAGAGAGGCTGGTGGCCCCGCGCTACTACGGCGGAGACGACGCGCGAATGACCGAGGCGCTCCAGGAGATGGCGGATCGAGGTAGCTCGTTCCTCGTGGCGGTACGGGCCGACAGCGCCGGCCGCGTGCGCTCGCTCGCTGACGTCGCCGTCCCGCCGCGCTTCGCGCAGCTGTTCACGTCGATTCCCGAGACCCGCTTCCGCCTCGATTCTTCCTCGTCCGACATCCGCGCGCTCCGGCGCGGATAGGAGTGTGCCGAGGAGCGCCCCGGCGGAGCCGGGGCGTGACGAGCGTGTGGGGTTATGGGGGCCATATCGGGGCCCCCATGTTCAATCAATCCCGCCAGTGCTCCGGAAGGATGCTCTGCACGTCCGTGATGCCGCACTGCTCGGCCATCCACCGCTCGCTGTACAGACCGTCCTTGTAGAGCGATTGCTGGGACTCGTACACGGTCACCTGGCCGCGTAGTGCTGTGGCCAGGGGCCCCAGGGCCGGGCCGTCGAGCAGGGTGCCCGGCGCGCCGGCCATCAGGAGCGTCGCGGCGGTCACCCCGGGTGCGAAGCCGAGAAGGTCGTAGTGGGCCAGCGTGCGGCGGACCGTCTCGGCGCG
>Ga0066691_10000522_pt1 | contig 13145 bp, 8 predicted proteins | sample GraSoiAngelo_140_FD_66671 | JGI IMG/M metagenome (GOLD analysis project Ga0066691, IMG submission 66671) | Grasslands soil microbial communities from the Angelo Coastal Reserve, California, USA - 14_0929_12_30cm | ecosystem: Environmental > Terrestrial > Soil > Grasslands | place: USA... | reverse complement strand
TGGAGACGTTCTGCGGATCGCATCCGTAGGCGACGGTATAGATGGTTCGGGTTTTCATCGCGTTCAGGATAACTTCGACGTTATACACGTAGCCCGTGACTTGCCTCAGGTCATGATACAGGCGCGTGGCGTAAAAACCTCCGCCCAAAACATGATTCCCGAGCTGAAGCGGATAGTAGTCGGGATCAAACCGAGTAATGGGAATCGTCTCCGAGAGATTTACGGAATCCTGAAGCTGAGTGGGATCCGGCACATTCTCCGCGGACGGCTTATTGGGAGGAACGCGCGGCAGATCAACCTCGGGCTTGGGGCTGTCCGTCTTCCACTCCCCGAACCATTTCTCGATGCTGCTCCGGGCTTCTTCTGGCGTGACGTCACCGATGACCACAATGGTCGTGAGGTCCGGCCGGATGGTCTTGGCGTAATACTGCCTCACGTCATCAATGGTTAGCGATGAAACCGTCTCGGGGGTCGTTTGCCGAAGGGCGGGATCTTTGGCCGGAAGCAGTGCCGTATTCAGCGCGTGGCCTGCGCGATAACCCGGGCTACGGAGCTGCCCCGCGACAAACTGCGCGGTTTGCGGCTTCAGGACGTTGAAGGCTTGATCCGGGAGCGCGGGATTCAGCTCATTATCGGCCAGCAGTTGCACGCCTCGAGCGAAGTCCTGCTTCAGCACTTGCATGGAAAATTCAAAGCCCGCGGATTCATCGGCGGCTATATCGTCGAGGGCCTTCTGGAAAGCCAGCCGGTCGAGATTTTTCGTGCCGTAAGAAAACAGATTCTCCAGCACTCGCGCCACGCCGTCTCGTCCCGAGGGCGTTTCCATCTGAGGATCGTGCCGGACATTTCCCACCACCGTAACGGTGGGCGTGACTTTGACCGTCCGGACAATCAGGCGCAGGCCATTCGGTAGCGTCATGTCGGTCGAGGCCGGCTGCGGAGGTGGCAATTCAAGAGCCAGCAGTCGCGAGCTCGCCCATGACGGCAGCTCTACGGTTTTCGTGGGCGTCGAAGTCAATTGCTCGGCGCCGCCAAAACCACTCGAGGCCACCGGTTCGCCCGAGGGTGAGGGCTTGAGCTGCGCTGTGATTGATCCCTGGTCTACAAGATACGTCTTGGCCAACCGGTTTACCTCTTCCACCGTCACTCGCTTCATCGCCTCCACGTCGTCATCCGGAGAGTTGCGTCCTTCCGCGGCCAAAGCATCCGACCAAGCCTCCGCCAAACCGGGAATCGAGTTGCGGCGAAATTCCGCAGCCGCAATTTCCCGCCGCTTTGCCGCTTCCACCAAATCCGCCGGTACCCCGTTCGCCGCATAATCCGCGATGATCTTGCGCATGTCCTGAATCACGGGAGCCGCGTCGGCCGCGGCAGGCAGCACAGCGACGCTATAACCCATGCTGGCCTTCGGGTAGGCTTCCGCAAGGCCGAATTCAGCCTCCAGCGCCTTGCCCTGTGGAACGAGTCCATAGATATTTCCCCGCTGGCTTGCCAGCACGTCGCTTAAAATGTGCACCGCCGCGAAATCCGGGCTGTCCGTGCCCGGCATGCGATAGGCGACGAATGCCAGCAGATAAGGTAGATTGCTATCGAGCGTAAATGATTCGGATTTTACGGGGCTCAAACTCACCTTTGGGCGCGGCGGCAGCCTCTTGCGCTTGATCTTGCCGTAATACTCTTTCACTTTGGCCAGCACGGCATTCGGTTCCACGTCGCCTGCAATCACCAGGATCGCGTTGTTTGGCGCATACCAGGCTTTATAGAAATTCTTCAGCATCGCGCCTGTAGTGGCATCGAACGAATCTTTCGTGCCCAGGGGATCGTGGCTATATGGCGTGCCGGAGAACATGTCCTCATTCGCCCGAGTGATGAATTTGTAGGTAGGATTGGAGAGGTCGCGCGCCACTTCCTGTTCGATGGCGCCTTTCTCCTGCGCCCATTCGGTTTGTGAATCCTGAATGTCCTGCATGCAAGCGGCGTCAACGCGCAGGGCGATGTCCAGATCGCCGGCAGGAACCGTGCTGTAGTATTGCGTGATGTTTTGCTGTGTGTCCGCGTTGCCAAATCCGCCCAGTTGCGCAAAGATCGCGGAGATCTGATCCCCGGTCAGCTCCGAACAGCCGCGGAAGGCCATGTGTTCCTGCGCGTGTGCCATGCCCGGAAAACCTTGCGGAGTTTCGTTACCGCCCACCAGATAGTTTTGCTCCACAGTGACCACCGGTGCGAGGGGGATGCGCAGAATTACCACGCGCATGCCATTGTTCAGGGTCGCGCGCGTGACGTCCCCGCTTTGGCCCGCCGGCCTTCCCTGAGCAAAAAGTAGAACTACCGCCAATAATGAGACCGCCGTCATTCTGAATAGAAACCTGGACATGGCATTACTCCTGGTTGGCGTGCGAAAAAACTCCACTCGATTTGATCTTTGAATTTTCGCCGCTCACCGCCGATTTCGCAAATCCCTATTTTCCCCGATTCCCCATCCCAACACCAAGCCCGGCGGAGAGCAGTCCGCGGGCGCCTGACGAGGCCCAAGTCTCCTGCCGGTTCAGACCGGGCGCGGCACTAATTTGAGGGCTTGGGCTGCCGCCCGAGGACCACATAGCGCGAGATGACGTACCCGAGCGCGGCTCCGGCAAACGTGTCCGAGGTGAAATGAGATTGTAGGGTGACGCGAGATAATCCCGCGGCGGCGGCAAGTCCATAAGCCAGCCAGCGGTGCCAGGCCGGATGCGGATAACGCTCCGCAAACGTCGTCGCCACAGCCATGATAGCGATCTCATGGCCTGAAGGCATGCTGCCGAGGCCTCCGACCCAGCCTGATCTTGTCCCCCTTCTCACTTTGAACCAGCTATCTTTGAAATCACCGCCCGCCGGATAGGAAATGGGGGCCTCGCGCCCATCGACATCTTTCATGACCGTGGTGAGGATTTCCGCGTTTATGACCGCTTCGCCTGCCAGCATAAACGTTTGCTGATCGTACGCATTTCGGCGCGCAATAGCGACAATGTAGAAGGCGGAGGCGAATGCTTCCGTAGCCGTAGCAGTATTGTATCCGGCGAAGGCATTGTTGAATCCGCCGAGCGGTCGGAGACTGTTTCGCACCCACGTTGCATTATGTGCATCAACCGTTGTGAGCAGGGCCGTGGCGCCGAGTAAGGCGAGCGTGGGTTTGAGGTGGTGTCCACGCACTATGGAGGTCGGAAAGAGCCACATGCGCTTCTGCTCGTGAAGCAAGTCCGGCGCGAGGCTCTTCCACTGACTCCCAAGAATGCGCCACTCCGAAGGCGCAGGTACAGGCACAGGCACAGACGCCTGGACAGGGATCGGATCAGGCGGCGCGCCTTCCGCGGGCGGGTCTGGAGCCAGAGCGAGCGCCGAATCCGCCTGCGTGCCTTGCGCTGAGGATTCGGGGGCCGCGCTCGGCGAAGGATTGTCCTGAGCAGCAGAAAATTGCGCGGCAACGAACGCGGCACACAGCAGCAAAGCGAATGAAAACCATTTTGGCATCAGGAGCTCCGATCGAAGCGAGGTATGCCGACGCCGATTTCTGCGGCAGACCGGGGCCGGAGAAACACGTGCGAATTGAAGTAACGACCATCGGGCAATTGTAGGGCATTGCGGCTAATTGACCAGCGCTATCATTCGTTTTTGTTTCATTTCTTGCTAATAGAAATCCCACAGCGATGAGAAGGAAAAAGAATCCGGAAGCTCGAGCCCATATTCCCTCGCCGCGCCGGCATGGTCCGAGGGGACAAGTGCGCAGGGAAAGTCGTTCACGAAGTCGGAGCAATCGTTGACGCCAAGTTAACGAGATACTGCGGCCCGTTACACCTGGCTGAGTGTTTGGTTCAGCGCGGCCTTGACCCGCTGCGGAGTGAAGGGAACTTGGCGAATCCGCGCGCCCGTGGCGTCAAAGATGGCATTCCCAATGGCCGCTGCCACGATGGTGATGGAAGTCTCGCCCGCCCCGGTCGCAGCTTCGTCAGCCCGGTTGATCAGCTTGACCTTGATCTCTGGAACATCGAAACCCAAAGGCAGGCTCCGGTAGCTTTCCCAGTCGACTGAAGTCACTTTCTGGTCGTCCCAGGTGACCTCTTCGCCCATTGCGCGGCTCATCCCCTGCAAGGCCCCGCCTTCGATCTGGTTCCGCAGGCCGTCGGGGTTGGAGATCGGTCCGGAGTCGTTGCTGAAAAATATCCGCTTAACCGTGACTTTCCCGGTGTCCTGGTTGACCTCGACCTCTGCGACCATCGCGGCCCACCCGTTTTCGCCTTCGTACGCCACGCAGGAGAAGCCGCGTCCCGCAACCACGCCCGTCCTATGGCTCTGTGGCTTCGGCGAGGGACGCGCTTCCCAATTCGCCAGCGCCGCTGCTTCTTTCACTACGTCGATCAAGCGTTCGTCGCTCAGGTGGCGCAGCCGGAATGCCACAGGATCGGCCTTGGCTCGCGCCGCCAGCTCATCCATAAAGCTTTCGTGAGCAAACGTGTTCTGCAGCCGCGCCGGCGAACGTAATGGCGCGGTAAACAGCGGCGATGGAATGTTGTGTGTAAGCGAACGTTCGGACTTCACTGTCCCCGTGCCCTGGGGCTTGCCGCCCACATTGCCCGCGACATAGGAGGGCACTCCATTGCTGTTGTTCGTATAGGCCCGCGGTTCTGGCGCGGGACTCCTGGGCATAAAGGGCTCGGGAGAAAAACCGGCGAGGGTCCCCGTGATCACGTTTCCAGGAGTGCTGTAGCCAGGGCGGTTCCCCAGGTTGGCCGACCACGATTCGTGGTCCCAAGCTACGATATTGCCCTGCGCATCCAGACCCGCGCGTTCATCCATCACAAATGCAAACCCGTAATTTTCGCCCCAGGCCATTTCGTCTTTTCGGCTGAGTTGCACGCGCACAGGTTTGCCCACGGCCTGCGAGAGCAGCGCGGCATCGTAGGTAACCGTATCGGCGCCGTTCAGTCCGTAGCAGCCGGAGCCCCGGCGGAAGATCACGTGCACATTTTCAGGTTTGAGCCCGAGAAGGATTGATGCGCTGTTTCGCACCGGCCATACGCCCTGCGTCGGCGAAAAAAGCGTTGCCTTGTCGCCCTGAACGTCCGCCATCGCGCACGAAGTGCCCATCGAGCCGTGCATCTGGTTGGGACAGTAATACGTTGCTTTCACAACCGTGGCGGCTTGCGCCAGTTTCTCGTCAACGTCTTTCGAGTTGACGAGCAGCGTATCGCGCGTCGGTTGCTGGGTGCGCAGATAGTTGTAAAAATCCGCATGACTCGGCAGCCCCGTGCCCGCGCTCCAGCTGACCTTCAGCTTGTTGGCCGCCTGAATCGCCTGCCAGGGCTTCTCCGCCACCACGCCCACGAAATTTTTCTTGACCACCACTTTTACTACGCCGGGCAAACCGTGCACCGAGCCTTCATCCACGTTGACGACCGTTGCGCCCACCGCCGGCGGCCGCACCACGCGCCCATGGAGCATGCCCGGCAGCCGCACGTTATGCACAAACTCAAATTGCCCCGTAACCATCGCCGGCATGTCCGGACGCCGCGCCGGCGTCCCCAGCACGGTCCACTCGCTCGCCGGCTTGCGTTTTACGTTGGGGTCGAGCTTGATTTCGAACTTCTTCCCCCCAACCAGCTCGCCATAAGCCACTTTCTTCGAAGGATCGCTCTTCGCCCTGATGACGCCGTCTGCCGCGATGAGCTGATCTGCGGATACGCCCAGGCGCTTCGAGGCCAGTTCCAAAAGCGCCTCGCGAGCCGTGGCTGCCGCCTGCGCCAGATTTTTTTGGTTGAAGTTTGTCGGATGCGACTGGCTGCCGGACGTAATCCCCTGGTCTGGCGTTTGCGCCGTGTCGCAATAAATCAGTTTGACGCGCTCAAACGGTACGCAGAGTTCTTCCGCGACCAATTGGATTTGCGCGGTAGATATTCCTTGGCCCAGTTCTGCCTTGCCCGTATACGTGGTGACGCCGCCGTCCGCCGCAATCGCGATCCACGAATCCAGTTGGCTCAGCGGCGGCGAACCGGCCGTGCCTCCTTCGAAAGGTCCCTGGGCTACTGCCGTTTGCAGCGCGCCCTTCATGCTGAAACTCACAACGAGCGCTCCGGTGCCTACAAGAAAAGACCTGCGCGAAAATCCCGCGCGGCCCCATGCGGCTGCCGCGTCGTCGGTTAGCGTGGAGTTGGGCACAACTTCTGAGTGCTTGCTCATTTCGCTGCCGCCTCTCTCGTGCGTCCTTCTGTCGTCATCCCGTCCCTTGCACGATTAATTGCTCGCAGCATCCGCACGTTTGTAAAGCAGCGGCAGAGCACGCCGGACATGGCCTGCTGGATCTCCGGCTCGCTGGCCTTGGGATTCTTGTCCAGAAAAGCCTTGGCGGTCATGATCACGCCGTTGATGCAAAACCCGCACTGCGCCGCCTGTTCTTCGATGAACGCTCGCTGCAGGGGGTGGGGTTTCTCGAAGGTGCCCAAGCCCTCGAGAGTGGTGATCTCCGCGCCCTCAACGGACTTCACGGGTGTGATGCAGGAGCGGATCGCCTGCCCTTTCACGATCACGGTGCAGGCTCCGCATTGCCCCAGCCCGCAGCCGAACTTCGGGCCGTTCAACGCCAGATCGTCGCTCAGCACATACAAAAGCGGTGTCGTTGGATCGACGTCCACCGCATGGACCTTGCCGTTAACCTTCAAGTTGATCGCGCTCATATCGTTCAAGGTATTGCCGGGACCCGCCCGGCGTCAAGTCCGATATTCCCGGCAGAAAACCTCTCCGGGATTGTCCCGAAGCCGCCCCGCGCAGCCCAGGCGGCCTCGAACGGCTGGGCGGTCGTGGCTCAATTTGGCGAGCCCCAATTTGAACTAAGCCTTCAGGATCGCCCCGCCGATCGTTATGACTGGCCGTCCAAACGTCGCGTTCGTCACTTCCGCGAACGAAAGATAGAGCGCGTCGAGCCCGGTAGCGAGGCCAGCCCAACCTCCTGCGTGGCGCCAGGCCAATCCCATTCCCAGGTCGCCCCCCGCAAGCAGAAAGAACGTGATCCACAGCAGCAGGAAAATGGACCACAGCGTGAAGTTCGTGCGGAACGTAGGGATCCACATATAAAGGGTGAAGACTCCCCACATCAATAGCGCCACTCCCACGCCCTTCGGATCGGGCGCCTTGATCCAACCTGCTCCCACCGTCCAGTTCAGGAACGCGTACCACCACCAAAAACCCCCATAAGACGTGAAGGCCACCATTCCAAACGTGTTGCCGTTTCCGTATTCCAGGAATCCGGCGATGATTTGCGCCAGGCCGCCAAACGAAAATGCCAGCGGCACGACGGCCGGCACGGCCTCGGCCGGCAATAGCCCGGCATTGATTGTGCTTAGAACAACCGTGGTCAGTCCGAATGCAGCGAGGCCCAACGGCGCGGGATTTGAAACTTTGCCAGTCGTGGATAGTACATCTTTGGCAGTGGTCGATTGCTGGGCCATGATTGGCTCCTTTCGATGGTGTTTCTGGGCCTGACTGGCCGGGATTGTAGCGCAAATAGAGTTAATTATTTGCGCAAGGGCCTTCCGATCCGCCGCTCGCTTTTGTAATCCACTTGTTAACCTGTAGTTAAGAAAAAGCCACTAGTCCGGCCCGGGATGCGAGCGCAGGGCGATTTTGGAGCGCTTGCGGCAAAAACTCTATTCTGAACGAGCAGGAGTGAAACTGTGAAAATCGGCACTGTGCTTCTAAAAACGGCGGCAATCCTGGCGATTTCCTTAGGCCCGGCGCTCGTGGGCGCCCGGGCCCAAGCCCCCTCCGCGACAGCGGGCGCCCCCCAAAGCACGATGGGCGCCAACGCAGTTTCGCATACCACCAAGGCCATGAACTATCGCCGTGCCGGCGGTTCCTCCAAGGTCAGCTTCCAGGGCACCAAGCTGATGCCCACCGCCGGAGGCGAGGCCAAGGTTGAACCCAAGAATAACCGCATGGAAATCGAAGCCAAATTCGAGCGCCTGGACGACGCCACAAAATTCGGCCTTCAGTATCTGACCTACGTCTTTTGGGCCGTCTCGCCTCAGGGCCGCGCCCAGAACCTCGGCGAAATCACGCTGAAAAATGGCCTCGCGGAAGTCAAGGCGGATACCGATATGCAGACGTTCGGCATGATTGTGACCGCCGAGCCGTATTTTGCCGTCACCCAGCCGGGCAGCATGGTCGTCCTGGAAAATAGCTTCTCGACCGGAGCCTCGGGCAGAGTCGAAAATATCGACGCCACCTACGAATTGCTCGGCCCCGGCGCCTATTCCTCCTCCAACACCAAGATCGACAACGCCATCTTTGGTATCGACCGCAATACTCCGCTCGAGCTCTTTGAAGCCCGCAACGCCATTCGCGTCGCCAGCAACGCCAACGCCCAGAAATATGCGCCCTCCGCATGGGCCAAGGCTCAGCAGCAATTATCGGCAGCCGAAGACACCTACCGTCAGAAGCGCGATCGCAAGCTGATCGATTCCGCTTCGCGCGACGCCGTGGAAACCGCCGAGGAAGCCCGCGTGATGGCCGTCAAGCAGAAGGGCGAAGAGGACGCGCAGGCCAAGATCGCCGCGGAAAAGCAAGCCGCCGAACAGCGCGAAGCCCAGGCCCGCGCCGACGCCGCTGCCCAAGCGCAGCGCCGCCAGCAAGCCGAACAGGAACGTCTGCAGGCCGAGCAGGCCAAGGCTGAGGCCGAGCGCATGAAGCAGGAAGCGCAGCAGGCCGCGCAGGAAGCCGCCCGGCAACAGCAGCAAGCCGAAGCCGCGCGCCAGGCCGCCCTCGCTCAGCAGCAAGCCGCCGAGAACCAGGCGCAACAGGCTGCCCAGGCCAGGGCCGCTGCGGAAGCGGAAACCGAAAAGGCCCGCCAGGTAGCCGCCAGAGCCGAAGCCGAGAAAGCCCAGATGCGTGCGCAGCTTCTCCAGCAGTTCAACGCCGTTTTGCAGACGCGTGACTCCGCCCGCGGCCTGATCGTCAATATGTCCGATGTGCTCTTCGATACCGGAAGCGCCACGCTCAAGCCCGGCGCGCGCGAAAAGCTCGCCAAGATTTCCGGCATCGTGCTGGCCCACCCCGGACTCACGTTACAGATTGAAGGGCATACCGATAGCGTGGGCACCGACGAATTCAATCAGGAACTCTCCGGACGCCGCGCCGATGGCGTGCGCGATTATCTCGCCGAGGAAGGCGTTCCCGTCTCCGGCATGACCGCTCGCGGATTCGGCAAGACCCAGCCCGTCGCCACCAACGACACGCCCGAAGGCCGCCAGCGTAATCGCCGAGTCGAACTGGTCGTCAATGGCGACGCCATCGGCAATTCCGCCAGCGGCGCCGCGCCGGCTGGCACGGCCCCCGGCGGCAGCCTCCGCGGCGTCTCTGCGCCCCGCGGCGCCTCCGCCCCTCAGCCAAACTAAGGCGGCAGTTCCGGCGTGTCGCGCCTCGCATAAGCCAAACTGGCAGCAGCCTAAAACTCCGGCGCAAACTCAGGCCGGCGGCTCCCCCGCCGGTCCTTTTCGATCGACTAGCGATGTGCGGTTTTCATTCCGATACGATAAGTGGCAATTTCGACTCTGGAAATCAACAGATCGAATTGCGCCAAAGATTCCAAAACCGGGTCACTCCGCAAAACGGCAACTCTATTTTGTCCAACCTCAGCAGATCGAACTCCCGTTTCGTTTTTCTCCACCGACCTACAATTCGAATTTCCAACCGAATCACTGATGCTGCGAGCCCGTGCGGCTGCAACGAGAAGGGATTTGGTAGCAGCCTCCAGGTTCGCGGAGATCATCTATGAAATCCTTACTCGCGTCTTGGAACGTTACGCAGAACCTCTCCCTTTGAGTATTCAAAAGAACTCTGACTCTCCCATTTTGGCTGCACAACAAACGAGAAGGAAGGCCAACTTGCCGCCGGATCAGCCAATTCCACATGTTATCCATTCAATTGAAAAAGCGGGCGTGCTAGTCCTGGCGCTTCCAATAGAACTAGAGAAGATAGATGCCTTCTCACTATGGGTGGGACCAGAACCCAAAAGACCTGTTGTCGCGATTTGCGCGAACAAGCCCGGTGATCGTCTGCGCTGGAATCTGGCGCACGAAAGCGGTCACTTGGCTTTGCACGCAGATCTCAAGCAGCTTAGAGCACACGAACATGACGAGGCCGATCAATTTGCTGCCGAATACCTTCTGCCTGAAATCGCGATGCGCTCGGAGTTGGCAGCCCCAATCACTTTGTCGAGCCTTGCGCCGCTGAAACTGCGGTGGGGTGTTTCCCTTCAAGCCCTCATCATGCGGGCTTTCGATCTGAATATCATTAGCCAGTGGCAAAAACAAAGACTGTTCGAACAAATCAGCGCGAAAGGCTGGAAAACAAAAGAACCACCAAACCTTAACATTGTAAGGGAGAAGCCACGCGGTCTCCGAAAGATGGCCGAAATCGCTTATGGACGACCGCTTGACTATGCTCGGCTGGCAGCGGAATCCCAGCTCACAATCGAAATGGTCAAACAGATTGTGGAAGGATACGAAGAAGCAGCATCCTCAGCCGACAAATCGGAAAAAGTAATTCAGCTCAGGAAGGTTGAGTAACGGAGAGTCAAAAGCAAAGGCTGGCCAGCCGGACAAGAACTTATGGAATTACCGTGAGGAAACATGGATGCATTCGAGCAACTCGTCAGCGAAATACTCTGGATGGACGGTTATTGGGTCCGGACCTCGGTAAAGGTCGAGCTAACTAAGAAGGAGAAGGTCTCGATCGGCCGCCCTTCCTCACCGCGCTGGGATTTAGACATCGTCGCTTACAGCGGTCGGGATAACCTCTTACGCGTCATCGAATGCAAAAGCTACCTGGATTCTCGGGGCGTTGCTCTTTGCGCTTTCGACGGCAATAACCCGAAATTCGCAAAACGCTTCAAGCTCTTTGGCGACAAGAATCTCCGAGACGTCGTGTTCAATCGCCTACGCCGCCAGTTTGCTGGCTCAGGCGCCTGCGCTCCGAAAGCGACCGTCCGATTGGGTCTGGCTTGTGGTCGCATCGCAACCGAAAGGGATCGAGCGGGCTTAAAGAAATATTTCGCCCGTAAAGGCTGGGATCTCTGGGATGAACGGTATCTTAAGGAGCGATTGGAAGCCATGTCTAAGCGCGGCTATGAAAATCAGGTAACTGCCGTCGCTGCGAAACTGCTCTTAAGAGGCAAAGTAGAATGACGTGAACCATCGTTCGAACGATTTTGCCGTTCGAACAAATTAATTCCTAAGAATACCAGATATAAAACACTAAACTTTATTGCTAACTAGATGATTATATGCTACACTCGCTCATGTTCTTCGGCGATCCATCCCAATTTTCGTTAATAAGCCCGGCATCGTCGGCTTTCGTCCGGGTTGACGACGCCTCCGCAAAGCGACCTGCGACTCAGCGCGGTCGCGACAACCGCTGTTATGTCTCCAATCGAAGCCGTCAAAGCCGTGCGGGCTCTGATCTTTCAATCCTCAACCTTCGGCTGCAAACCAGCTTTGGCGCTAAGCCGCGCAAATTCAACACATGCACAAAATCCCTCCGGCAACTCTCTGAGACTCAATACTTCCGATTTGCTGGACTTAAACCCGAGCAGAATGAACACTTGCGAAAAAAAGGGGGAGGGGTGGGCCACAAGGCCCGCTCGCGCAAAAGTCACCTACAGGATGAGCTTTTGCGCGTCAACAAAGTCGCGATTATTGTCACGTTGTGACGCGCAGTCCCGTGCCGGGTCCCCAGCATGCGCCGCCTTTGCGCATGGGGGGTGGCGGGAGGGACGGAACAATTTAGCCCAGTGCGGAAGCACTGGGGAGGGGAGCAACGGAATTCAAGCCCTGGGCAGGGGCAACACAGGGTCTTGGATGTGCGAGGAGAAGGCAAGCCTTCGCACGTCAACAAAGTTGGCAGAATGAACACTTACGAAAATCTGGGGAGGGGGAGGGCACCAAGCCTAGCGCTCCAAATAATACCCCTCGCGAGCTTGCACCACGTAATCCTTCTGTTTGGTCGTGAGATGAAGCTTATGATAGCCCAATCCGGCACTCGCGTCGGGCGTGTAGCCCAGGCCGTATTGGCTGCGCAGTTCCTGTTCGATCTGCCGGTAGATCTGGTCGACCGTCTGTTTCTTGGACACTTCAAACAGGCGTCCCCCGGTCTGGCTGGAGATCTGCGCCAGGATTTTCTTGCCGTCCCGCCGTTCCTCCGGGAACCGCTGCGGATAACTTCCGCCGCGCCGGCCATACGGCCCGCCTCCGTAAGGGCCGCCGCCATAACCTCCGCCCGGCCGTCCCAAGTCTCCGTCGCTGTTTGCCTCCTCATCCGCAAAAAGGATCGCGTAAACAATCGTATCGGCCCGCTGCGCTGCCTCGATGGCGTGCTCCAGGGTCTCCTTGCTTCCGCGATCCACTCCGTCCGAGAGGACCACGAGCGCCTTCCGGCCCTTTTGTTTCTTGATCACTTCGTCCGACGCCAGAAAGATCGCATCGTAGAGCGCCGTGCCGCCTCGAACTCTCCGCGGATATCCGCCGCCACCGCCACCCGGGTATCCACCGCCTCCACCCGGGTATCCGCCACCCCCGGGGTATCCGCCGCCACCGCCGCCTCCGCTGCCGGAGCTGGGATCGGCTGGCTGCTCCGCGATCTCCAGCAACTTGAGCGCAGACTCCAGCTTCTGGTGCGAAGAGGTCAGGTCCTGCAGGAGTTCCACATCGCGATCGAAATGGATCAGGAAGGCCTGGTCCTGGCCTTCGCGCAGCATGCTGTCGAGAAAGCTCTGGCTGGCGCCGCGCTCCTCGGGAAGCACGCGCCGCTGGCTGAAGCTCGTATCCACGAGCAGGCCCAGCGTCAGCGGAAGATCGGTCTCGCGCGAAAAATAAGTGATCTTTTGCGGGCGCCCGTCCTCTTCCACTTTGAAATCGTCCTGGCCCAGATTCGTGACGATTTCGCCTTTCTTGTCGCGCACCGTGGCGAGTACATTCACGACCTTGACGTCCACGGAGATCGCGGGCTTGTCCTGTGCGGGCAGCGGCGCTTTCATCGCCACCAAAAACACGAAGAGCCCAAAGCAATACGTAGGGCGGAATTTCCGGGCGGTGGCGGCTCGCTGCCGCAGAGGAACCCCCGAC
>Ga0066691_10000519_pt1 | contig 13165 bp, 9 predicted proteins | sample GraSoiAngelo_140_FD_66671 | JGI IMG/M metagenome (GOLD analysis project Ga0066691, IMG submission 66671) | Grasslands soil microbial communities from the Angelo Coastal Reserve, California, USA - 14_0929_12_30cm | ecosystem: Environmental > Terrestrial > Soil > Grasslands | place: USA... | reverse complement strand
CGGGGAAAGCAAACCACCAACGAGTGCTTCGCGATGAACATCCGCACTAGGGAAATCATCGCTCGGGTCAACCACAGGGTGGCGCAACGGGCACATTTGATAAAAGAGCTATCACAGAACCGATAAGACCCGCTCGATGAGTCCGTTTTACCGCACGAACCTACGCGCCTATTCAGCTTCTATCAATCGGCAACGCCAAACCGACTGAACGCTCGGACTCCTGCTGGCACCTGCACCGGCGCCCAGCACATCATGGAAAGATCGGTGTGAGTCCGCTCCCACGTTCCGAGAATGTATGATCGCCCTTCCCTGCTTCGACCCGTCGGCATTCCGATAGATCATCGATGGAATCCATCGAACACGAACCCAGGGAACCGCCTCTATTCGATAGAGTAGAATGCGCTATTTGCTCGACCCTGATGGATGCGGAGGCCAGGAATGGCGGAGACGCGGACTCGCAGGCGTAGTTTCATTCATCAGCATTCCTTGAGCGTCACCTCGGCTGCCGTGCTGGCCCTATGGATCTATCTGTACAGTGTGTCCAATCCGAGTACCCATATAGGGTCGTTCTTCGGAAATGCCATCGCCGATTGGACGGGCTTGCTAGTGATGGTCCTCGCGACCAAGTACATGTACGAGAAAGGGTCTGCCGAAAGCCGGCGTCCGCCCAAGAACTTTCTAGGTTCTACGTTAGAGCGCCTGCGCGACCACTCACTCACGATCTTCCTCCTGTTCACCGGGCTCGGCTGGGCATTCTTCTATGCGTCGCTCGATTCGGAAAGCAAATGGGGTCAGGTGGTCGGCAACATTGTTTCGGAGTGGACGCAGATTCTGGGCTTGGTCCTGATGACGAAGATATTGATTGAGCGGCACTCGAAGGAGAGCAGCCGATAGAGGCCGAAATATCCCTATTTTGGCCGGAAGCCGCATGGACGGACCCGAAGGCCTAGTTGAACAGTCCGAGTATTTAGCACTGGCTACGATGAGAGAAAGGCCGCGACGTACATCCGAACCGGCGCCTTGCATTCAGTGAACGTCAAGATCCTCCCCGATGACAAGCTTTCCGCGATTGGTCCGTCGAATCTCGGCCGAGGTGTTTGTCGAGATCGTCGACCTGGAAGGGGCTATTCCTCCAGGGGCAAGATATTCGACCGCTTTTATCTCGCAGATAACTCGAGATCCCGCGAAGCCGCCGGCGTCGCGCTTGGTTTGGCGATTGCGAAATGGACTGTTCAGGCTCATGCTGGGGAGCTTAGTGTTGACGACGATATCGACGGCGGTTGTGCCTTTCGAACGCTGAAAGAAGAGAAACAAATTAGAGAGCCGAACTGGAGAGATAAGGCTCTACTCAGAGGAACAGAAGTTTCGACTTGATCTTTCCTGACTCAGTAGTTCGGCGCAGACCGGAGAGGGGAGCACGATGGGACACAAGCAAGATGTCGGCAAGCTGGCAATTAACAACGGCGCTGTGCTGACCCGGCGCAGCCTATTGCAAGCTACAGCCTGCTTCATCGCTACCGCGACTCTTCCGCGCGAGGTGGCCATCGCGGCGCAAGCGGCGCAAGAAGTCAGCCCAGTCATGGTCAGGCTCAGCACATATATGAGCGAGGCCCGCGATCGAGCGCTGCCAGAGAATGTGGTACGGGAGGCCACGCACCACATTCTCGATACCATAGCGGCTATGGTTTCAGGGTCCGAACTTGCCCCTGGACGGCGGGCGATCGAGTTCGCTCGCGCCTATGGTGGCGAGAAGATTGCAACCGTAGTTGCCTCGCAGGTTCTCTGCGGACCCATCGAGGCAGCGGTTGCCAATGGAGAACTGGCCCACTCGGATGAGAGCGATGACGACTATGCGGGTGGAGGGGCACACCCGGGCTGTGCCATCGTGCCGGCTGCGCTGGCGCTGGGCGAACAGTCCGGCATTAGTGGGACGCATTTCTTACGTGCAGTGACACTCGGTTACGACATCGGAATGCGGGCAATGGAGACTGTAGGTGCTGGAGTCAAAGACACGCACAACTTGGTCGGAACCATGGGCGCCGCAGCGGCAGGAGGGTGCGTGCTCGGCCTGAACCCTCAGCAGATGCGCTGGTTGCTCGATTACAGCGCGCAACAGGCGGGTGCCGGAATTGGTTCGTGGCGGCGCGATACTGAGCATATCGAGAAGGGTTTTGTGTTCGCGGCAATGCCGGCGCGCAACGGCGTGATGGCAGCTCTGCTGGTGCACTCGGGCTGGAGCGGCGTCAACGATGTACTGTCCGGCCAGGAGAATTTTGTGGTGTCGTACGCTCCTAAGACCGATCCGGCGGGTCTCATCAAGCAGCTTGGCGAGCGCTATGACGTGACTCTGACAACTCTGAAGAAATGGACTACAGGCGGGCCAATCCAATCGCCGCTCGACGCCATGGAAAATCTGCTAAAACGGCACCCCTTTGAAGCCAATCAGGTAAAGCAGGTAGTCGTTCGCGCTGCCACCAGCGCGGCTTTCACTGTAGATAATCGCGAACTGCCGGATATTTGCCTCCAGCACATCATCGCAGTGATGCTGATCGACAAGACCGTGTCGTTCCGCGCAGCGCACGACAAAGCACGAATGCAGGACCCGGCTGTCCTCCGCGAGCGTGCCAAGGTTCAGCTCGTCCCCGACGAAGAACTTGAGCGGCTCATACCGAAGCGGGTAGCGGTCGTCGAGGTCACACTGACCGATGGGACTCGCCTCACCGAGCGTGTCGAGGCTGTGCGTGGCACTCCCCAAAACCCAATGAGCCGTGAGGAAGTTGTTGCAAAAGCTCGCGACTTAATGACGTCCGCCCTCGGGGCGGCGCATTGCACCGCCCTTATTGATAAGATTCTTGGGCTCGCAGACGTGAAGGATATCCGCGAGCTTCGCCCGCTACTTCAAAGCGTCTGACCGCAGATGCAACGACACTAATCCTGAGCTGACGTCCCAAACCAGCCGGCGGATTGCCTGAGCTGCGCGTCTCAACTCCGATAAGTCGCCTCATCGGAGAGTGGCGCACTACCCAAGCGCCTCTATTCCCCCTCCAGCTTGACACTGCCCCACATGCAGCTATAAGCTCCGCGCTAACATTTCAGTTCTTTATTCGGAAGTTGCCTCGCAACCGGAGGGTTAATCATGAGAAAGAGCCAGGTTTTCGGGCATTTTCTGGTGGTTTGCCTGCTTGCGGCAACGTCTGCATGGGGGCAGGCGGGCACAAATTCAGGCGTCATCGCAGGCGAAGTGGACGATTCCTCGGGAGCTAAAGTCGCGGGCGCGAAGGTCGCAGTAACCAGTCCGGCGCTGATCGAACAGGCGCGCGAAACGGTTACCGGCGATGACGGCTTGTACAGAATTGTAAACCTGCCGCCGGGCATTTACGCGGTGACCGCGACGCAAACCGGCTTCAGCGCGTCGAAGCGCGAGGGCGTAGAAATCACCACGGGTTTCACGGCAACAGTGAATTTCAGCCTGACGCCGGGGTCCGTGACGCAAACGGTTACGGTCACCACCGAGGCCCCGGTCCTGGACACACAAGATTCGGTAGTCCAAAAAGTCATCAGCAATACAATTCTCGAGGCGCTGCCCATCGGCAAGAGCGCTTCCGATTATCCCGCGCTGCTCCCCGGAGCGATCGCACCAGCCGCCAGTCAGGATGTGGGAGGCTTGAAAGGCGAGCAGACCCAAGGTTTCAGGATCCACGGGAGCGCTCCAATTGACTTTACGCAACTGCGGGACGGCATGTACTACGGAGCGATGACCGGCGGAGGAAGTAATCAACTCTCCAGCAACAACCCCACGGCCACGCAAGAAGTGCAGCTGGAAACCGGCGGGTACACGGCCGAGGATTGGAATAATGGCGGTCACGTCAACATCATCCCGAAGAGCGGCGGCAACGCTTTCCACGGATCATTTCAAGCCGATTTCGGCAACAAAGCTCTGCAGTCAGGGAACGTGACGCCGGCGCTTCAAGCTCTGGGGGTTAATGGGTCCTCTTCTATCCGCAGCCTATACGAAGTCGCCGGAGGAATCGGCGGTCCGATCAAGAAAGACAAGCTGTGGTTCTTTGCGGACGCCAGGCATTGGATCAGCTCTTCCAATCAGGCGGGAGCCAATTTCTTCTACGACGCCAACGAAGCCGCTCCCTTCCCGAATAACCTGTATTACGCCGCGGATCCCAGTCGCCCGGCTTATGACGTCAATACCTATACGGACATAGGTTTGCGCTTGACTTGGCAGGCCACCAAGCGAAATCAGTTCACGCACAACTTCATCCAGGAGAGAAACTGCAACTGTTTCTACACCATCAGCTCAGGTCTGCTGGCTCCCGAAGCGACCACGCACCACTGGTACGTGCACGATTGGCGCGATCAGGTCACCTGGACATTCCCGGCTAGCAATAAGCTCGTCTTGTGGGCCGGCTTTACGGCCGTCGTCAGCGACATTGAAACGAAGGGTAGCGGAGAAACTCCCACCAGTTTTGCGATCACCGATAGCAGTGCCAACTTTACCTATGGAGCAAACGGGACGGCTTTAAATCCAGGCGCGGCTTACGGTCTCACATCACAGGTCCAGGCTAACGAAAACTTCACCGCCTCCTACACGACGGGGCCGCACGCCTTCAAGTTCGGATTCTCAGAACTACAGGCCAGAGGAAGGAGATTTCTGACCTTCTCTAATCTCGCGGGCGCGAATGGCTTTCCTTACGGCGTCCAGTTACAGATGCAGTGCCAGACGATTACAACCACGACCAACCTGCCATACCCCGCCACCTCGCTCAACGCGGCGGGACTGCCGACGACCACGTACAGGATCGGTAATAAGACCCTTGGTGCGCCGGCAATCGCGCCGACAACCGTAAACGGCTTGTCCTGTCCGGTCGTTCCGGGAGTTTCGACTCAGGCCCTGCTGCCCAGCCAGATTGTGCAGTTCCTCGCTCCCCATGACCTTTCGTTGAGTGGGGATGATCACGCGCTCTTCGCGCAGGACCAGTGGAGGATCAAGCGGCTGACCCTGAACCTGGGTCTGCGGTTCGATTGGTTCCAGGGAAAGGACCCTGCGCAAACAGAGCCGGCGCAGCCGCAGTTCGGCCTCGCTGCCAAGAGTTTTGCCGGACAGAACAGCGCGGCGGATTGGAAGGACATCAATCCTCGGCTTGGGGCGGCCTACGATCTGTTTGGCAATGGCAAGACGGCGCTCAAAGTTTCGATCTCGCGAGGAGTATTAACCGAAGGGTTGACCACCAATGGTATTACGTTGCTGACCAACCCTGTGAACGAACTTGCCAGCAGCACAACGCGAAGCTGGACCGATTACAGCGGCACGTTTAATCCCCTGCTTGATGGCGCGAACTTTACCAGCCAAAACGGCAGCGGCAGCAACCCTCTCGGCGGGCCCGCGTGCGTCTCCACGACAGGAGTAAATTGCGCTTTGGGCCCTGCGAATACTGCTGGTTTCTACAATCCTTTACCCACTGCCAACGTGACTTACGCAAACAATGTGACACATGGTTTTCAGAATCGTCCCTACGATTGGATGCTGTCGGCTTCGGTCCAGCAGGAAATCGTGAGAAACCTCGCGCTGAGTATCGGCTATTACCGGACTTGGTTCGGCAATATTACTTTGGCGCAGAACACAGCCATTCCCACAACCGGCTATGATCAGTATTGCGTCACGCCACTCGCGAGCACCGCATATCCGGGGTTTGGCGGAACACAGGCGTGCAATCTCTATGATCCTCAGCCGCAATATCTCGGCAAGGCTTCGTATCTCGTGCAAAAAGCGGCGAATTTCGGCAAAGTATCCGACGTTTACACGGGAATCGACGCCATCGTTAACGCCAGGTTTCACGGCCTGATTCTGCAGGGCGGCGTGACTGCGGGACATGAGGTTACCAACTACTGCGTGGAGGTTAACTCGCCTCAGGATCTCTTTTGGTACTCGAATCCGTCGCCTAGTGCTACTACTACTTCAATTCTCGAATTCAACAATAACAATGCGACGAACATCAGCTCTGTTCAGGGAAACATTACCCCACTGGTGAACGATGCCGCCCCGTGCCGCATACTTCCGCCGTGGTATCAAAATCTGCAGTTCAAGATGATCGCCGTTTACACGCTGCCCTGGTGGAAGATCAAGCTCAGCGCCAATGAGCAGAACCTGCCCTCCATCCCGCTGCAGGGAACTTACTCCTACAGATGCAGCACTGCGGCGACCTGCGCAAGTGCCGGTGTCCAGTTCCTTCCCAACTCGAACGGCCACACGACTTTTACCGGAAATCCCACGAATAAAGTCGAGGTGATTACGCCACAGACTCTTTTCCCGTTTGGCCGTGACAATCAACTCGACTTCCGGGTGGCTAAAGATATCAACATCACCGAGCGGTGGAAGATCGAGCCTACCGCGGATTTTTACAACCTGCTGAATGCCAATCCGATCCTGACCGTCGGGACGGCATACAATACGACAGCACCGGGCGTCGCTGGCGCATGGCGAAACGTCACGAGCCTTTTGCCGGGGCGACTCATCAAGTTCGGCGTGCACCTAGACTTCTAGGTTTGCCCCCGAGGCGCCTCCGGCCTGGCCGAGCGCAGTCCTCGCCTAGGCGAACACACGTTCAAGTTCGGCAGCGAGTTTCCCGATACAAAAATAACCACTGGCGCCTTCCTAACCGCCAACAGGCGTAACTATATTATGCGGAATGGTTAACTAAAGGCGCTGGCAGGAGATGTAAGAGCGGTCCAGCATGGCAATCGAAGGGCAGCCGAGCAATCTCAAGGTGCGCTCTAAATCTGCGCGCAAGATTTCCAGAGCGCGCGCAACACCCGCTTCGCCTGCCGCCGCCAAGCCGTAAGCGTAAGCTCTGCCGCAAAGAACTGCGCGGGCGCCCAGGCAAAGCGCCTTCACGATGTCTGCACCGCGACGAATGCCTCCGTCCACGAGCACTTCGATTTGGCCATTCATCGCCGAGACAATTTCCGGCAGCGCTCTCAAAGTAGCCTGCACGCCATCGAGTTGCCTCCCGCCATGATTGGAAACCACGATGGCTGCAGCTCCTTCGTCCATGGCGCGCCGGGCATCCTCGCCGGTTAGCACTCCCTTGATGATGATTGGACCCCGCCAGGCGTCGTGAATCCAGCGCAGATCTTCCCAAGAGATCGTCGACAGAGCTAAAGCTGAGCCGACGTCAATCAACGGCATTGGTCCGCGCCCGGGGACGACGACATTAGGCAGCGGCCTTACGCCTCCATCGAGCAGAAAGCTCGTGAGCCAACTGGGACGGGCGAGCACCTGCGGTGAAAAACGAATCTTGCCGAGCAAACTGCGGCCAAGCAGTTCCTTCATACCGTTGCGGAAATCGCGCTCGCGCATTCCCGCGACGGCGGTATCAACGGTGACAAAGAGGCCGGCAAATCCGGCCTTGCGCGCGCGTTCCAGGGCGCCTTCGGCGACCTCGCGGCCTCCCATGGCGTAAAGCTGATAGAACACCGGGCCAACGGATGCCGCTTTTACTTCTTCCAGCGGGTAACCAGAGATCGTCGAAAGTATGTACCCCGTGCCCGCCTGTCCCGCCGCACGAGCTGCCGCCACTTCACCGCCGGCGTGGATGACGCGGCTGTAGCCCACCGGCGCCAGCAAAACGGGAATGGAGAGATCGCAGCCCAAGACTGGGGTGCGCAAATCGCAGTGAGGGATCGCTACTGCCTGGCGCGGGCGGAACGTGATTTCCTCGAAGGCGCGGCGATTTTCGCGAAGCGTGATTTCGTCCTCCGCGCCTCCATCCACATAGTCGAAGACAACTCTGGGCACCCTCCGGCGCGCCAAAGTCCGGAGGTCGGCGATATTCACAACGCGTGGAGATGCGACTCTTGCGGCGTGTTTAGCCATCTGCAGAACCGTGGGACCTCCGCCGTGAGGAATTTACCACGACCAGGGAGGCAAATGGCGCGAGGCCGCGGATTCTAAAGGAAGGATTGGTCCTCGGAATTGAAGCGCGCTACAATCCCGGCGCAGGCGCGAGAAATGCGCGCTGGCAATTTTTCGTCGGAGAACCAACGATGACGCGATCCGCAGCTCCGGCACTTTTTCTCTTTGCGTACCTGGCTGTTCCATGCCAGGCGCAACAGTCCACAGCGCCGGCAGGGCAAATCTATCAGCTCAAGCCTACGCCGAAAACGGTCGTGTGGGGATATTACGATCCGAAGACGGCCCCCGTGCTGCGGATCAAATCGGGCGACACAGTCGAAATCCAGACGCTTATCGCGTCAAGCCCAGAGCGCTTTGAAAGCGCCGGCCTGGGATCCGACCAAATCGAACCGGCGCTGCGCGATATTTACCGGGAGGTCAAGGAAAGAGGTCCCGGTTATCACGTCCTGACGGGCCCGATCTTTATCGAAGGCGCAGAGCCGGGCGATGTTCTGGAAGTGCGCATCCAGCAGATTCGGCTGGCCATCCCGTATGCGATGAACGCCTTTTCGCCCGGGCGCGGCTTCTTGCCGGACGACTACCCGTATGCGCGGACGAAAGTTATTCCACTCGATGAAAAGCGCATGGTGGCTCACTTCGCGGATGGCATCGAGATTCCGATTCGTCCCTTTTTTGGCAGCATGGGCGTGGCGCCGCCGGAAGTGACCGGGCGCATCAGCAGCAATCCGCCCTGGATGCACGCGGGGAATCTGGACGACAGGGATTTGGTCGCCGGCACCACGCTTTTCATCCCAGTGCACGCGCGCGGGGCGCTCTTCCAGGTGGGCGACGGCCATGCAGGCCAGGGCAATGGTGAGGTGGACGTCACCGCGATGGAAACTTCGTTGATCGGTACGTTCCAATTTATTGTGCGAAAAGACGTGCACCTGCGCTGGCCTCGCGCCGAAACGCCCACGCACTACATCACCATGGGATTGCACGCAGACCTGACCGAAGCGACGAAAATGGCCGTACACGAAATGGTCGATTTTCTGATGCAGGAAAAGCATCTGAGCCGCGATGACGCTTACATGCTGGCGAGCGTGGCCGCCGATCTCGAGATCACCGAAGTCGTCGACGGCAATAACGGCGTGCATATGGCGATTCCCAAAGCAATTTTCGCAACAAAGCGATGAGCGATGCGGGCACCGCCACCTGGATTGACTCAAAGGGAGAATCGCTAAGATCCGAGGAGGAGACGAGAATGAAACGTTACGCGACCATCCTTTTTGTCTTGTGCCTGATGTCTGTCTGCAGAGCAAGCGCTCAGCAAACGTCGAAGCCGTACGTCAATCGGCAAGCGCTGATGGTGCACATGACCGGCCTGCTGAGGCTCGTGGAAACGATCCCAATCCCGACCGAAGGCTATATCGATCACCTCAGCTATGACCTGAAAAACCAGCACCTGTTTATCTCCGGCGAGAACAACAAGACACTTGTCGTGGTGGACATGAAAGCGGGAAAGGTGATCCACGAGACGCCTCTCGGCGGAAATCCCCGCAGACCATTCTTTGACGCCGCCACGAATGAACTTTGGTTGGACCTAGGAGACAACACAGCGGTAGCGGTCAGCGGAACGACATTCGAGGTGACGAAGACGGTCGAGCTGACCGGTGGGAAAAATGCCGCGCACAGGGACCCGGATAATGCCGCCTACGATCCTGTCAAGGGCTTGTATTACGTCGGGATTGTCACGGGGCAGGGAAATAAAGACGGCACAATCGAGATCGTGGACACCAAGGCGGCCAAGTTGGCGGGCAGCATTAAAATGGATGGCAACGATCCGGCGGGCATCATGCTCGACCGCGCAGCAAACCGGCTGTATGTGGGGCATGGGAGACGTGGTGAACGGCGAGAGCGTCGTCAAGGTGATTGACACCACCAAACGCGCCGTCATCGCCGAGTGGCCCATCACGGGAGGCCCGCAGCCCCACACGGCTGGTCTGGATTCAGCCCACCATCGCTTGTTCATGGGCAGCCGCCTGGGCGGCGGACACGTAGTCGATCCGGGAAAGCTTGTGATCATAAACACAGACACCGGAAAAGTGGTTCAGGCGCTGGATGCTGTCGGCGGCGCGGACGAAATCTTCTACGACGCTCCCACCTCGCGCATTTACTTCTCTGGGAGCAGTGGAACTTTGGCCGTGTTTCATGAAGACGACCCGGACCATTTCCGGATGCTTGGAAAAGTTCCCACCGGGTCGATTGCCAAGTCGGGAGTCTGGATTCCAGAACTGAAGCGATATTACTCGGCTGTCCCGAAGCACCTGGTTCAGTTGATGCCTACCACCCAATATGGCGTGGGCGACTGGTTGACCGAGGAATCCCATCTCATGGTTTTTGAAGAGGTACCGTGATGACGGTCAGCCGAAAAACAACTGCGTGCGCGTTCTATCTGTTCTTCGGCTATGCGATGATCGGCATGATGCTAACCGCGAGGCCGCTCTCTGCGCAGACGGTATCCGGTGCAGACGTCTATCAGCAGCGCTGCGCCCAATGCCACGAGAATGCAGCCGCCAACCGGGCGCCCTCGCGCGACACACTGCAGAGAATGACGGTGAGCCGCATTCTGCGGACTCTGGACTTTGGCTTGATGATGGGCGTGGCCTATCCGCTCAGGCGCGAGGAACGCGAGGCCGTGGCCAATTATCTGGGCACCAAGGGAAGCGAGCCAGGACCGCCGGCCAGCGCTTACTGCAGCGCTGGGCGGCATCCCTTGTCCGGCGAAGCAGCCGGAAACTGGAATGGCTGGAGCCCCTTGCCTGCCAATACGCGCTTTCAACCATCCGGCGGAATCACCAGGGCTCAAATTCCGCGGCTGAAATTGAAATGGGCATACGGATTCGCGGGCGATGTGACCGCCTTCGCCGCACCCACGGTTTTGGACGGCACGATTTTCGTGGGCAGCGCCGGCGGCGTGGTGCAGGCGCTGGAGGCAAAGACCGGCTGCCTGCATTGGACCTTTCAGGCGAACGGGCCGGTGCGCTCGGCGATTGTGGCCGTTGCGAACGGCTCGGACTATTCGCTTCTGTTCGGCGATCAGATCGGCTGGTTCTATTCGCTCGAGGCCAAAACAGGCCGGCTGATTTGGAAGAAGCGCGTAGACGAGCACGAAGGCACGCGGCTGACGGGCTCGCCTGCCGTTTATGAAGGCGTGGTATTTATCGGCGCGGCGTCCTGGGAAGAGACCCGCTCGATCGAGCCGCACTACTCTTGCTGCACGTTTCGCGGCAGCGTCACCGCGCTTCGGGTGGCGGATGGCTCGCCGGTTTGGAAGACGTACACGATTAACCCGCCAAAGAAGAGGGACGTCAACAAAGCGGGCGCGCAGCAGTGGGGACCTTCCGGCGCGCCGGTGTGGTCCGCTCCTACGCTCGATCCGAAGCGCGGCGCGATCTACGTGACCACAGGCGACAACTATTCTTCTCCTGCCACCGCGACCAGCGATGCCGTGATGGCGCTGGATATTGCTACGGGAAAGATACAATGGTTCGAGCAGACTACTCCGAACGACGCCTATACGAGCGCCTGCCGTAACCACGGCCCCAACTGCCCCGAAGAAGACGGCCCGGATTATGATTTTGGTTCCTCGGCGCTGTTGCTCCCCTTGCCCGGCGGCAAAGATATCCTCGTTGCGGGGCAAAAATCGGGCGTGGTGTATGGGCTCGATCCCGACCAGAAGGGCAAGATTCTCTGGCAGACGCGCGTGGGACAGGGCGGCAAGAACGGAGGCGTGCAATGGGGTATGGCCAGCGATGGCCAGGCAGTCTTCGCAGCGGCTTCGGATTTGGTAGGCGTGCTGAACTCCGGGGGAGCGGTGGGTGGAGCTAAGTTCGATCCCGCGAAGGGAGGCGGCTTGACGGCGTTGCGGCCTGCCGATGGCGGAAAGATCTGGTTCGCGGCGCCGCCTCCATGCGATCCGCCGCGCCCCGGCTGCAGTCCCGCGCAGTCGCAGGCGGTCACGGCCATTCCCGGCGTGGTCTTTTCCGGTTCGGTCGACGGACACTTGCGCGCTTTTGCGGCCGAAGACGGCAAAGTCTTGTGGGACGTCGACACCGCAAAAAGCTACTCCACGGTAAACGCAGTCGAAGCCAAGGGAGGATCGCTCGACGGCGCGGGGCCAGTGGTCGCCAGCGGAATGCTGTTTGTAAATTCCGGCTATCCGCGCAACGGCGGAATGCCGGGAAATGTGTTGCTCGCCTTCGCGCCGGAAGAGTGAAAACGGTTTCCGCCCCCTGTCAGTCTGCAGCGAGATATCCGCACCTTTTTTCGGGGAGTTCGTCAGAAAGCCGCAGGATGTATACTCTACGAAGACGGCGATGAGCCGAACCGGGAAGGATGACTAAATCGGAGGGTGCCTACGTGAAGGTAACCAGCTTCTTGGCGATTGTTTTCCTTTTCTCAATGACGAGCGTCGTGATGGCGCATCACGGAACTACAGGGTACGACATGACCAACATGGTCACCCTTGAGAAGGCCACGATCACGGAGATCGAATGGACCAATCCCCATTGCCAGATTCGTTTCGACGTTACGAATAGTAAAGGCGAACTGGAACACTGGGACCTCGAGGCTCCTCCTCCGAGCATGCTGGCGCCGCGAGAATGGACCAGGAAGTCACTGCAAGCCGGCGATATCGTGAAGATCGAGTTTCATGGCGCCAAAAACGGCTCGCCTTTCGGAATCATACAAAGGGTGACATTCCCCAATGGCAAAATACTTCGGGCCTACCCGGACCGCTGAGAGCTTGGCGTTTCTGTCTGCGCCGCCCCCCGGAGCAAGGATTCGAAGACTGAGTGAAGGAGTTGACATGCGAAATCTCCTCCTGCATTCCGCCGCTGTGCTCCTGGGAGCGGTCGCCTTATCCGCGGGGTCGGGAGCTCAAACGAAACCGCCGGCAAACTCCAACGCCGGGGCTCAGGGGCAGGTCCCCGATTTGTCCGGAGACTGGGGGAATCCCGTCGGCGCAGGGGGCGGAGGCTTCGTCATTTCCGACCCGGGCGACAGAAAGGCGGGAACGCCGCAAGACGATACGCCATATCAGCCTTGGGCGCTGGCCAAGCTAAATTCCGAAAGACCCGAAAACGGACCCCACGGGACTTTCGAGAATACGACGGACCCGCGCTTAAAGTACTGCGATCCGGTGGGTGTCCCACGGATTTACCTGGTTCCCACGCAATTCCGGTTTGTTCAGACTCCCGA
>Ga0066691_10000511_pt1 | contig 13233 bp, 11 predicted proteins | sample GraSoiAngelo_140_FD_66671 | JGI IMG/M metagenome (GOLD analysis project Ga0066691, IMG submission 66671) | Grasslands soil microbial communities from the Angelo Coastal Reserve, California, USA - 14_0929_12_30cm | ecosystem: Environmental > Terrestrial > Soil > Grasslands | place: USA... | reverse complement strand
TCCTTATCTCACGGCCACGTTGTGCATCACGCGCGATCCGGAAACGGGTGTGCGTAATATGGGTACCTATCGCGGGGCGCTGAAAAAGAGCGATCGGCTCGGCCTACGCATGTCTGCGCGTATTGGCGGTGCAGGGGGCTATCTGCATTGGCAGAAATATCGGGCGCGCGGCGAGCCGATGCCCTGCGCCATCGTCATTGGCTGTGCGCCCGTGGTGGTTTTCACGGGTCCGCAGAAGCTTCCCATAAATCAGGACGAGATCGGCGTGGCCGGAGCGCTTGCCGGCGCGCCAATACGGACCGCCAGATGCGTGACGCTGGATCTCGAGGTGCCGGCCGATGCGGAGATCGTGATCGAAGGGGTGATCGATACCGATCTGCTGGAGCCCGAAGGGCCTTTCGGGGAAAGCAATGGCTATGTCGCGCTGGAAGACTACAACATGTCCATGCAGGTGACGGCGATCACGCACAGGCGCTCTCCGGTATTCGTCTCGATCATCAGCCAAGTCACGCCGAGCGAATCGAGCATGATCAAGAAAGTCGCTTACGAGCCTCTGTTCCTGGCGCACTTACGCGAGCATTTGTCGATCAAGGGCATTCGCCGCGTGGTCATGCATGAGCCGCTGAGTAATGTTCGGCCGGTAATTTTTCTGCAGTTCGCGAATGACACGCCGCGCACCGAGGTGTGGCGAGGATTGCAAGGCGCGGCGGCTCTACGCGCCGATTGTGGCAAGATGGTCATCGCGGTGAGCGAAGATATCGATCCCGCCAATGCGGACGCGGTGCTGTGGTCGCTTGCCTATCGCTCGAATCCGCAGGAAGACGTGCATATCGAGCCTTACCGCTCGATCGGCCACGCGCCCAAATCCAGGTCGCAGACCATGGATTCCACCATGCTGATTGATGCGACTCTGAAACATCCCATGCCGCCATTGGCTCTGCCGCAGCGCGAGTTTATGGAAGCGGCGCTCGAAATTTGGAAGCAATTGGGATTACCGGCCCTGCGCGTGCAGCAACCCTGGCACGGCTATTCGCTGGGAGATTGGAGCGAGGCCTGGGATGCGTTTGCGTGCAACGCCGTCGCCGGCGAATGGGAGAAAAACGGGCTGAACACGTACCCGCGGCGGCGCGGCGGACTTACTCCCGAAACTCCCGTCCGCAAGGTCGAAGGCCCGCCGAAATAAATCAGCGGGAAGCAGCGGCCGACTTGCCGGCCAGGTCGCCCAGAAAGCCGGCGATTTCGCGGGGGCATTCTACGGGCGTGGTATGACGCGCGCCTGGAATCACGGCCAGAATCGAATCCGCGATGTTTTCGTGGAGGTACTCAGCCATCGCCACCGGCGTGGCATAGTCCTCTTCGCCCACGATCACCGATACAGGCATACGGAAAGAGGGCAGCGCGGCACGCAGGTCGGCATTTCCGAGCATTTCGCAGGCTGCTTGATAGCAGTCCGCGTCGTTGCCTAGAAAAATGTGAGTAATCTGATCCGCGACCTCCGGATGCGAATGGCGGAAGTCGTCGCTGAACCAGCGGCTGAGCTGAAACTCCACCATAGAGGGAAGTCCCTCTTTCGCGGGCCTGGCGCCGCGAGCTTTCCAATCCTGTGGCGCCGTCGGCCCGTACCAGGCAGTCGTATCGATCAGCGCGAGTCCTCGAACTCGCTCGGGATAGGCCGCAGCAAATGCCTGAGCCACGCAGCCGCCCATCGAGCATCCGGCGACAATCGCGGAAGACCAGCCGCAGGCATCGAGCAGCGCCGCGAGATCGTCGGCAAAAAGCTCCACGCTATAGGGACCGGGCCGCCGTTCGGATTGCCCATGCCCGCGGCAATCGTAAACAAGAATTCCCCCGACTCCGGAAAGCTGGGCAATGACTTCGCCCCACATTGCGCTGCTGAGCGCGAGCGAATGAATCAGCGCCAAGCGCGGCTTTCCCAGATTCGCGTAAACGCGATAGGCGAGCTGGCATCCATCCTTTGCGCTCGCGATTGAAGTCGTCTGCTCCATCGAGATGCTCCTGAGCTGAAACCAGCATGATTGTGGCACGAAGCGCCTCGCGTACAATTTAGTTTTTGCCTTGAAGAGAATGGCACGGTAATAATTGAGGACGCGCCCTCTGCTCCGATGCGAAGAGGGCGCATGCGGGACGCCCGGGCCACGATGCTACTGAAAATCAGCGAGGAGTTGAATCTCGATGCTTCGCTGGAGGATGTCTGGAGACTTCTACGCGACACGCCCCGGCTGGCGGGTCTTCTGCCGGGAGTTGAAAGAGTCACGCCGCTGAATGAGCCCGGGGTGGAAGCGTACCAAGTCAAGGCCGGCGATAAAATCGGCCCCTTCAAAGTAGCGCTGAACATGGAAATCCTATTGGCGGAGACACAGGCGCCATCATTTTTGAAAGCAAGCGTCAAAGGAGCCGATTCGATCGGCCTGAATCGTGTGACGGGCTCGTTGCGTGTGACGCTGAGTCCGGTCGCGTCGTCTACGCGGATGCAATTCGAAGTCGATATCGAAATATTGGGCAAGCTCGCCACGCTCGGCGCCGTGCCCATCCGACGCAGAGCGACAGAAAAGTTTGCCGAATTCGCCCGAAACGTTCAGGCGCACTTCGCACCCGATGTGCGCGCTAATTTGCGCACTCCATCCACAAAGGACCGCCGGTGAAGATTGCATTCGAGCTGAATGGAAAAGCCCGTTCGCTGGAGATCGAACCGCGCGAAACGCTCACCGAAGTCTTGCGAGCGCGTTGCCGTCTGACCGGAGTGAAGCTCTCTTGCGAGGCCCAGGTTTGCGGCAGTTGTACCGTGCTGGTCGAGGGCCTTCCCGTCAGCTCGTGCACTTATCTCGCCTACGAAATCCGCGATAAGCGCGTGACCACGATTGAAGGGCTCGCGGATGGCGCCGGCCATCTGCATCCGTTGCAGCAGGCTTTTCTCGACAATTTCGCCTTCCAGTGTGGGTTTTGCACACCAGGCATGATCCTCGCGGCGAAATCGCTGCTTGACCAGAATGTACACGCTTCCGACGAAGAAATCCTGGCTTACATGAGCGGCAACTTGTGCCGGTGCACCGGGTATTTGGGGATACTCAAGGCCATTCGACAGGCTTCTGTGGAATTGCAACGCCAGAGCCAGGGAAAAGGGCGAAATCGTGAGTCGAAGCGCGAAGGAGCAAACGATACTAGCAATGAATAGCTGCGACATCGGACCACCAATCACGATATGAATAGCGAACTCACACGACGTGTTAAAGAGACTCAATCCTCGATGGTGGAGTCCGCAAAATCGTGCTTTGACGAGTCGGAGCTGGGCCACTTGCGTGCTCTCATAAGGCTTACTGTCGAGTTCTATGAGTACCTAGAGCACGGTAGCGTCGAAATGGCACAGGCGCTAAAACGAGGGGCCCACGCGGACTATTTCAAAGACCTCCACAGTGCCAGTTCAGACCCATTCAATAAGTACGATTTAGGGTACACATGCGAATCAATCCGTTCGGGCGTTGATTCTTTCTGCAGCATATGTGCGACTTACAGAATATTCGTCGGTAGGAGGGACAGCAAGATCGACTGGGGCATGATCTCCTCGATGGAGTCGTTCAAGTCGCAGTTTGTTTCAACGTTCAACGAATTTACTAACGAAACTAACTTTGAAAACAAGTGTCGGCTCTTGTTGGATCTGTTCAAACTGCAGATTGTCTTTGCCGGCGTTTCCTATGACTAAGGAATTCATTCGCTGCGCGTTATTTGGGAATACTCAAAGCCATCCGGCAAGCCTCTGCGGAATTGCGAGGCCACACGCAAGAAAACAGGCGAAACCGTGAGTGACCTGAACAAGAGTGTTGTGAAGAACTTTGCCGTGGTAAACCATTCCGTTCCCCGTGCCGATGGCGTGGCCAAGGTGACCGGAAGCGCCACCTACGCAAGCGACATTACTCTTGAGCGCATGGCCTGGGCCAAACTGCTCCGCAGCCCGTTTGCGCACGCCAAAATTCTCTCGATCGACGTTTCGGAAGCAAAGCGCCAGCCGGGCGTCGTTGACGTGCTCACGGGAAATGATCTCGGCACGCTTCACCCTTACTATGGCCATGCCGTGAAGGATCATCCCTTGCTGGCCATCGGCAAGGTTCGATTTGTCGGCGAGCCGCTAGCTGCAGTTATCGGCGAAGACGAGCTGAGCGCGCAGGAGGCGCTCGAAAAAATCAAGGTCGCCTACCAGGAGCTGACGCCTGTGCTCGACATTAAGAGCGCGCTCGCGCCAGGCGCCGTGCTCGTTCATGGAATGGATTACATCGGCGGCGCATTCCGCGGCTTCGACGATTTTCCGGGAGGCACAAAAAATATTTGCCAGGCCGTGCACGTGGAGTGGGGCGACGTGGATGCCGCCTTCGCTTCGGCAGCGCACATCGCCGAGGGCGAATACTATTTCCCGATGGTCTACGCCTACGCCATGGAGCCTTACGTGGCCGTCGCCGACTACGATCCCAAGGGCCAGCTCACGGTTTACTCTTCGGCGCAACATCCCTTCATGGTGCGTCACGACCTGACCGAAGTCTTCGATTTGCCGCTGAACAGCGTGCGCGTGATCGTGCCTTATGTGGGCGGTGGTTACGGAAGCAAGTCGTACACCAAGATCGAGCCCCTGACCGCCGCATGTTCGTGGAAGACGTCGCGGCCGGTAAAATTGCAGCTGAGCGTGGAGGAAGCTTTTCTGACCACGCGGTCTGATGACGCGCGCGTGAACATTCGCACTGCAGTGGATGCCTCCGGCAAGCTGATCGCCAAGCAGGCCACGATTCATCTGGATACAGGCGCATATGCGGAAAATAGTCCCATGGTCTGCCGCAAGGCGGCCAATCGCATCGTCGGACCCTATCGCTTTCCCAACGTGAGGATCGACTGCCTGGCGATCTACACGAACACAGTTCCCGCAAGTTCGTACCGCGGATTGGGAGCGGCGCAAATTACCTTTCCCGTCGAATCCCAAATGGACGAACTGGCCCACAAGATCGGCTGCGATCCGCAGGAATTCCGGCTGCGCAATCTGGCTCATAGCGGCGAATCGATTCATCCCGGCCTGCGCCCCATTGACGCCGACGTGCCGGGCGACATCCGCATCGCCGGTGAAACACTCCGGTCGAATGGCCCCTTGGCACCGAAGCACGGCCGATCAGTATGTTGTTCATGCAGCGATGCCGGGGCGCATCCGGTGACCTTGGCGATGGTGCAGGTCTATGCCGACGGCTCCGTGTCTGTGCTGAGCGGAAGCACGGAGATCGGCCAGGGGAGTCACACCGTTCTCGCGCAGATCGCCGCAGAAGAAATGGGCGTTCCCCTCGAAAAAGTGAGATTGGTCGGTTCCGATACGGGGGTCACGCTTTTCGAACGCTCCACCGGCGCCAGCCGAACGACTACGCTGATGGGCCGCGCCGTAATGGAGGCGTGTCGCGAAGCGATCGCGCAATGCAAATCCATGGCCGCGGAATTGCTAAGCGTGCCCGCAAGCGAATTCACTGAGGGACGTGGTGGGATTCGCTACGGCAAAGACTGGCTCTCCTGGCCAGAAATCATCGAACGGTATTTCCAGATGGAGGGCTGCGGCATCATTGGACGCGCCTATTTGCGGCGAGCTGGGGTCTTTAAAGCCGTGCCGGTATTCTGGGAGATCGGCGTCGCGGGTGTGGAGATCGTCCTGGACGAAGAAACCGGAAAAATATCGCTCCATACGCTGGTCACAGTGGGAGACGTGGGACTCGCCATCCATCCGGCCATGACCGAGGGCCAGGATTTGGGCGCCGCCACGATGGGACTCGGCATCGGCTTGTTTGAAGAATTGATTTATGAAGGCCAGCAGTTGATGAATGGAACGCTGCTCGAATATCGCGTGCCGCGATTCTCTGATTTGGCTCGCAGGATCGAGCTGAAGCTCGTCGAGAATCGCGATGGAGTGGGGCCGTATGGCGCAAAAGGAGGCGGCGAAGGCTCTGTGAATCCGATCGGCGCGTGCCTCGCGAACGCGCTCTACCAGGCTGCAGGAGTGCGCATTCGCAGCCTGCCGTTGACGCCCGAGCGCGTGTGGAAAGCGCTGCAAGAGAAAAAGGCGCAAGCGTCGTCGGCGCAGAGAAAGTCCTCCGGAGCGCCCAAAATTCGAGCCCAGACTCGAGCATATAAGACTCGCGTTCCTAAGACCTAGGCATGACCACGCTCTCGCGTTTCGAAATTCATCAGCCTGGCAGCGTTGCCGAAGCCTCTCAGATGCTAGAGCACTATGGAGATCAGGCTGCCATCTACGCAGGGGGGACGGAATTGCTGCTGGCCATGAGGCACCGTGCGCTGAGCTATCAACATCTAATCGATCTCAAGGTTATTCCTGGATTAAACGCGATCGAGGCGCGTGATGGCGTAATCGAAATTGGCGCGGCCTGCACGCATCGCACGATTGAAAGTTCCTCGCTTGTGCGGGAAAAGCAGCCCGCATTCGCGGAACTCGAATCGCAGGTGGCCAATATTCGAGTGCGAGCGACCGGGACGCTGGGAGGCAACCTTTGCTTCGCCGAGCCGCACTCCGATCCCGCCACGATGCTGCTCGTGCTCGGCGCAACTGTCCGGATCCAGAGTGCCCGAGGGACTCGCGAAATCCCCATCGAGAAGCTCCTCGTCGGCGCCTACGCGAATCATCTCGCGCCGGGCGAAATTCTCACGTGGATCGTCGTCCCGTGCGCGAAATCGAATCACCGCGCCGCCTACATGAAATTTCAAATTCACGAGCGTCCCACGCTCGGCCTGGGACTGTGGCTGGAAACCCCCAACGGAGGGCGGACGCTTACGGCGGCTCGTGTTGCCGTGGGCTGCGTCTCGCCATTTCCGAGCCGCGCATCCAGCGCGGAGGCGCTTCTTACGGGCTCGCGCGCGAAGGTGGAAAAGCGTCTGCCGGAGGCCGCAGCTCTCATCGCCGATGGCGCGGACTTGGTAGACGACCATGAAGGCAGCGCCGAATACAAACGGCACTTGATCGATGTCTTTCTCAGGCGAACCTTCCACAAGGCCGTTCCGTCGTAACCGATGACTAGACTTCAACCTCGGGGGAATGCTTCGGGCCGAGGATCGTCTCTCAGGATGAAAATGGAGATTTGGTGAAGCCGAAGGGACTCCGCGTGCAACTCATCTCTTGCGCGGGGGTTCATGTCTTCGTGATTCTTTAGCCTCTGGGCCCTTCGGGGCAAGTTGCACTGCTGCCGTGGCAGTCATTCGCAATATGCTCGGGAAATCCAGGGCCCGAGACATCGATCTGGTAGCCATCCGGATCCACGATAGACCACGACAATTTGGAATCCGGCTTGGGTTTGAGGCCGCGGCGCCTTAATTCCGATTCGACCGTATTCTGGTCATAATTTTCGGTCACGAACCCGAATTGGTTGCAATAGGGCTTGGCAGCGGGATTACTTGTCTTGCGCAGGTAGAGTGTGTTTTGGCCAAACCTCAACAAACATTCTGCATTCGTCCCTTCGGGCTTATCGTAGATGACCTTCATTCCCAATAAATCTCGGTAAAAGTCTCGTTCCTTTGAGATGTCGGGCACATTCAAGACGATGAAACTGTAAGCGGTCGCTAGGAGACTTTTGCCACTCGTCTTCGGGGGTGGATGGAGATTCTTCTGGCCGGCTTCCGACGCCGCTATACATTTGTCGGATGCGGCAACTGCGCAAGGTCCAGCGGCGCCCGGAAACATGGCATTGTCTTTCTCCGGAACCCAGATGTTCAGCAGGTAGCCCGCGGGATCATCGCAACTCCATCCTCTTTCGCCATCCGGGCGAATGTTCTTGACGCCACGGCGTTCCATTTCGGCTTTCATGGCCGCCTTCTGGGACATGAAGTTCGGAATTCCGAAGGCGATGTGGCCTACGGTCGGATTCTCGCCCGGCCTGAGTGGCCGAATGTACATGCCGTTCGGCGATGTGAGGCTGCCGAATTCAAGAGCGCATTGGTTGCCGTCGTCCCACGCAACACGCATCCCAAACAGGCCCGCATAAAAGGCGCGGCTCTTGGCATAATCGGCCGCAGACAAAGCCAGGTGATTGACCGTAGTCACCGGGAAAGCCCTGCCGCCACTTGTAGGGCTCTGCGCGGCGCTTGCAGCAAACGCAGCGGCAGTTTTCGGAACGGCGCTTGCTGCAAAAGCCCCCGTCGCGATCAACCCTAGTGCTTGAAGCACCTGACGTCGATCCGTCCTGCAGTTTTCGAAATCTTTTAGATTGAGCCCCATGTCGATTCCTCCTGACCTCCACTTTCTCCCGGTGCCTGTCGCTTCATCTTGTGGCGGACACAACGATCGGCTTCGCATTTTTGCTCCAGCCCTGAATGGCGATCTTTCCATCTGCTCGGACCGTAGCCGTCATCATGCCGTTCGTATTGAATGGCGTAGCGACATTGCCTTTCTGATCGAGCACGATCACCCCGCCGTCTCCGTGCTGCTCCACGAGCTCTTTCATCACCACGTCATTTGCCGCCTGCTCCACCGTAACGTGCAAGTAACGCACACGCTCGCAGATATCCGCCGCCACGATGTTGCGCATGAAAAATTCACCTGTCCCGGTTCCTGAGACTGCGCAGCTTTCGTTATTGGCGTAGGTTCCCGCACCGAGAATCGGAGAGTCTCCCACGCGTCCAGGCATTTTCATCACAGTTCCACCGGTTGAAGTACCAGCGGCGAGGTTACCTGCCTGGTCCAACGCCACTACCCCAACGGTTCCATGCCCTGCGTTCTCCGAAGGTCCCGCCGACTTATTTTTCTCTTGGGCTGACTTAGCGTTCTTGTACCGCTCCCATTCGCGTTCATTGAAGAAAAGGTACGGAGAAACCAGTTCGATCCCTTGTGATTCTGCGAACTCCTCCGCACCCTCACCCACGAGCATGACGTGCGGCGTCTTTTCCATCACGAGGCGGGCCAGATGGATCGGATTCGCGATGTGCTTGATGGATGCAACCGATCCGGCGTTGAGCGTGCGACCATCCATGATGGAAGCATCCATTTCCGGAATGCCTTCACGCGTGTAGTAGGAACCGCGCCCTGCGTCAAACGACCCGGAATCCTCCATGACGCGAATCGTTGCCTCCACGGCGTCCAAACTGGCGCCGCCGCGCGACAGAACCGCGTAGCCCGACTGTACGGCCTTGAGCATCGCCGTGCGGCGCAACTCGATCTCCCCAGTCCTCATCTTGCTGTAATCTCCCGCGCCACCATGTGCTACGAGGACAAAACCTGAAGAAGGCGCCGGGGCTGCTCCGACTGCAGCGACGAACCGCAATTGATTGCGCACACTAATCGCAGCAATCGCAGCCAACACCAGCGTGAAAGAGCGGATTGTCTTCATGAGAACCTCCGAGGGTTTCCGCAAACCGACCCATCGGCTCGTAAGAGGCTCGGCTACATAGCTTCGAGCCGCAAAATAGAAAGGGGAGGACAAGTCCTCCCCCTGGGTATTCCCAATGACCTGACCTCAGCGTTTCGGCACCGGCCACCATCGCACAAACCCGTCGCGATTCGGCATTTTGACCTGCGGCAAAGATTTGGCATCGAGCACGGCGTCTTCAGGAACGATCTTGTCGATAGACAGAATATATGAGGTCACGGCGTACACTTCGTCGTCGGTCAACGATTGCGGCGATTGCAGAGGCATGGCGCGCCGCACATAATCGAAAATCGTGGTTGCGCTGGGCCAATAGCTTACAGGCGTCTTCACCGGCTTCTCAGACGCCATCGTACCGACTCCGCCAGTGAGTTGGTCCTGGGGCCCGCCTTGGCCCTTCGGCCCATGGCAGGACTGACATTTTTCCGCGTAGACCTTGGCTCCCGCAGAAACAGAGCCGCTTCCCGCAGGCAGTCCGCTGCCATCCGGAGCGACCGTGATATCCAGCTTACTTATCTCTTCGGGAGTTAACTGACGGCCAAGGTTGGGATGTTGCGCCTCACAAACAGACGAGATGAGACAAAGCGCCGCCGCGGGCAGCAGAATTCCAAATCTAAACATAAACGTGTTTCACCGTCCCATCCGCTTCGATACGCCAACCTTGAATGCCGTTAAAGTGATAGAACTGGATTGGCGCATATTGGGAAACCCAAGCAGACCTGGTGGGCTGCACCGCGCCCTTCTCATCTGTGGCCCGGCTCATCAGGATTGAGGGTCGGCCATCCCATTGCCACGCCAACCGGAAGCGAGTGAGTGCCTTCGATAAGACCGGCGCGGTCAGAGCGGCAGGCGCCCAACCCTTCCCTCCATCCGTGGACACTTCTACCTTGGAGATTCGCCCCGATCCCGACCATGCCAGCCCGGAGATTTCGTAGAATCCCGGCCCTTTCATATTCATTCCAAACGATGGCTTGATGATCGCGGATTTCACGCCTTGGAGAAACATGTACTGGCGCGCCTTACCGTTGGGCATCAGTTCCGTGTAGTGCGAAGTCTCATCCCTCGCGTTCACCGGCTGCTCCATGACTTTCAGCCGGCGCAGCCATTTCACGTTCATATTTCCCTCGAACCCAGGCAGCAAGAGACGCATCGGATAGCCTTGTTCGGGGCGAATCGCTTCTCCGTTTTGAAAGAGGGCAATCATTGCGTCATCCAGGCATTTCTCCAGCGGCACACTGCGGCTCATTGCAGCCGCGTCCGCACCCTCCGCAACAACCCATTTCGCCTCACGATTTAACTCAGCTTCCCCTAGAAGCGTCGCCAAGCGCACCCCGGTCCACTCCGAACAAGACAAAAGACCATTGAGCCCGCCCGCGGTGGTCTGTTGAGGCTGCGGCTGATTGAACGATCCGCTATTGCCGGAGCACTCCACGAAGTGGATTTGTGACTCCATGGGATAGCGCATGAGCGTTTCGACGGAAAAAGCCAGCGGCCGCTTAACGAGCCCGTGAATCACCAATTCGTGACGGCTCGGATCGATATCGGGAACGCCGTTGTGGTGGCGTTCAAAATGCAATCCATTGGGCGTGATTGTTCCTTCGAGCAGATGCAGTGGGGTTCGCGAGGTGCCCGTTCCAGGACGCCCCGGGAGAGCGGCAATCGTGCGCTGTACCTTCTCCTGCCACTTGGAAGGCATACCGTAGGTTGAGAACGAACGCCCAGGCGTCTTCATCCAATCGGGAGCATCCGCCCCAATGCTTTCGGCAGCCTGAGCGATGCCCGACCCGATTCCAGCTATCCCCGCAACGAAAACGCCGGCACGCAACAGTGTGCGACGGTCAAAGCCATTCCCCGCTCCGACTCCGCCTGACGACGCGTCAGTCTTTGCTCTGTCACGCTTTTCCATTTCGACCTCCTAAGGAGCACGTAATTTCGCAAGGACAACGGTTCCGATTCCGCTCCGGATTGACCCTTAGTCGGCAGAAGCTCTAGGACCCTCTGCGACTGAACCCGTGCGAGTATACCGCTTTCCGGGCTTTACATCGCTTTCACGGGTCCTGACGTTCGCGGTCAGTTTGCGCGGCCCGGCTCAAAACCAGGAGGGGCCCCACCCCCCATTTTTTCTGCAAGTGTTCATTTCAGGGCACTTTAGTTCCCTCGTTTCGCAAGTGCTGATTCTAAAGGCCGCCAAAAGCAGATCCCTCACTCGCGCTTAGGATGAGAACATTTTCGGATTGACCTGGTCCTTGAGCCATTAATCGGAAGACGGTGCCACCACCGCATTCGAAATAGGAGCACCTGACTTTTCGGTCGCTCGAGGGGGCACTAATTTTTCGCAAGTGCTGATTCTACAAAACATAGACTGCATCTGAGAGATCCCTCGCTCCCGGCGTTCGCTCGGGATGACGATGCTGGTCGCATCGTCAATTTTTTTGGCGAGAATCGACACGGGCCGTCACTGCCACCGACGTTCGTGCAGGCCCACCACGGCCTAGCGCCACAAACCGGCGCGCTCGGCTAAAAAGCCGCCGCATCAAGCCGATCACAGGAAGGGGCCCCTCAGCCGCACCTGACCAGGTCCGCAGGGTCCTCCGGGAGCAAGCTCTGCAATTCATCCGAAGCGGGCGTATCTCTATTTTACCGCGAGCGTCAACCGCTCTGAAGTCGACGAACAGCGAGGAGGATCAGGAACGATGAACTCAACGGATGCGTCGTTAGAAAATCCCATTGACGCTTCGACGGGCGCGGAGTAAACGTACGGCTGCATGGCTGGAGAAAAGGAGCGCCCTATGTTTGCCGAGATCGCGATGTGTCACAACTCCCGAAGATTAGCGCTGCCAGCGGCGGCGGCCTGTATTCTGGCGATCGTCGGTTGCGCCCGCAGCCGGGTCGCTGTTGTGGATGACGCGGCGCTTAAGGCAGCAGACGCGGACTCCGCAAATTGGATCACCTACGGCCAAGCGTACTCGGAGCAGCGCTTTAGCCGCCTTCAACAGGTCAACGAGCAGACTGTCAGCCGGCTCGGCCTCGCATGGTCTTTCGATCTGGGAACGCTGCGCGGACTCGAAGCGACGCCGCTGGTTAACGACGGCGTCCTCTACACGACGAGCGCATGGAGCTTCGTATACGCGTTTGATGCGCGAACAGGCCACCTGCTGTGGCAATACGACCCGCATGTCCCGAAGGACCACGCGAAGTTCGTATGCTGCGACGTGGTCAACCGCGGCGTCGCACTGTACCGGGGCCGCGTCTATGTTGGGACGCTCGATGGCCGGCTCATCGCGCTTGACGCCAAAACAGGCGCAGTGGTCTGGGACGTTCAAACTACGCCTAAGGAGGGCCCGTATGCCATCACTGGTGCGCCTCGGATCGCAAAGGGACGCGTGATCATTGGAAACGCAGGGGCGGAGTACGCGGTGCGCGGCTACGTCTCGGCATACGACGCGGAGACAGGCAATCTGATCTGGAGGACGTATACCGTGCCCGGCGATCCGTCAAAGCCGTTCGAGTCGGAGGCCATGCGCCGCGCGGCGGCGACGTGGTCAGGCGAATGGTGGAAGGCAGGAGGTGGCGGAACCGCTTGGGACACGATTGTGTACGATCCAGACCTGGACTTCGTATTCTTCGGCACCGGGAATGGCTCGCCTTGGTACGACCGGCTGCGCGGCAAGGGCGATAATCTCTACGTCGCTTCCATCGTCGCGCTCCGCGCCGACAACGGCGAACAGGTCTGGGCCTATCAGACGACCCGGGAGACAACTGGGACTACGACGCCACGCAGCCGCTGATGCTCGCCACTCTTACCATCGATGGGCAGCGACGCCGTGTGTTG
>Ga0066691_10000509_pt1 | contig 13238 bp, 12 predicted proteins | sample GraSoiAngelo_140_FD_66671 | JGI IMG/M metagenome (GOLD analysis project Ga0066691, IMG submission 66671) | Grasslands soil microbial communities from the Angelo Coastal Reserve, California, USA - 14_0929_12_30cm | ecosystem: Environmental > Terrestrial > Soil > Grasslands | place: USA... | reverse complement strand
GGCCGCGCTGCTTGATTCGCGTGAGTATGGTTTCCGCTCGCGCAATCACCGGGCGATCCACCATTTTTCCGTCCACCGAAACCGCCGCCCCGTGAACCGCTTCCGCCGCTTCCATAATGCGTTTTGCCCAGCTCTCTTCTTCCGCGCTCGGTTCGAAACATGCATTCACCGGGCTCACCTGACGCGGATGGATGCACAGCTTTGCACCAAAGCCCAGGCGCCTGGCGCGCAGTGTATCGCTGCGCACGCGTTCTGCATCGTCAATGGCCGTCGTGACTCCATCCACCGGCGGCTCGAGGCCCGCAACTCGCGATACCAAAACGAGCTGCGAGCGAAAATACAGAAGCTCCTCTTCCTCCCCCTGGATTCCTAGATCGAGTTGAAAATCGATGGAGCCAAAGACGAAGCGCTGCACTTTGTGGCCCTTCGCCAGCGCGTACGCATTCCAGAACCCGCGCGCCGTCTCGATCAGCGGCAAGATCGGTGTCGCGGTTCCGGAATGCTCAGCAATGGCGCGAATGTCCTCGACTCTTTCCGCCTTGGGCAGAAGCACTCCCGCCACTCCCTGCGTTTTGCAGAGGGCAACATCTTCGCGAAACCATTCGCTTTCCGCGGCGTTGACGCGCATCAGAACAGGATGTTCCGGCGAGAGCCATGCGGCCAGCGCAGCGCGCGCCGACGGCTTGTCATCGGGCGGAACGGCATCTTCGAGATCGACGATGACCGCATCCGCTCCGGCAGCGATCGCCTTCGCGTAGCGGTCCGGGCGATTTCCAGGCACGAAAAGATAGGAACGTGGGGCGAGTGATCCCATAGGAGTTCTAAAACGATCGTGGCAGACCGAGCACATGCTCGGCCACATAAGACAGAATGAGGTTCGTGGAGATCGGGGCGACTTGGTACAACCGCGTTTCGCGAAACTTACGTTCCACGTCGTACTCGGCTGCAAAGCCAAACCCGCCGTGGAACTGCAAACACGCGTTGGCAGCTTCCCAGGAAGCCTCCGCGGCCGAAAGCAGCGCCATATTGGCTTCCGCGGCGCAGCGCTTCTGCGCATCAAACAGCGAGCACGCTTTGAAACGCATCAAGTTAGCGGCCTCGATTTTGATAAAGGCCTTGGCGATAGGAAACTGCACACCCTGGTTCTGTCCGATTGGCCGCCCGAAGACGACTCGTTCCTTCGCGTACTTTGTAACCTTATCTATGAACCAGTATCCGTCTCCGATGCACTCGGCAGCGATGAGGGCACGTTCGGCATTGAGCCCATCCAGGATGTATTGGAATCCTTTGCTTTCTTCTCCAATCAGGCTTTTCAGGGGAAGCTCGAGATGATCGAAAAATAGTTCGTTGGTCTCGTGGTTGACCATGTTCGGAATCGGCCGAACTTTGAGGCCCCTGCCAATGGCCTCGCGCAGATTAACGAGAAAGAGCGACATGCCCTCGGTCTTCCGCGCGACTTCGGAGAGCGGCGTCGTGCGCGCCAGCAGAATCATCAGATCGGAATGCTGCACGCGCGAGGTCCACACCTTCTGGCCATTCACAATGTAGCGGCCGCCGGCTCGCGCCGCCGTCGTGGTGATCTTCGTCGTGTCCGTGCCGGCCATCGGTTCGGTTATGGCCATGGATTGCAGGCGCAATTCGCCGCTGGCAATCCTCGGCAGATACGAGCGCTTCTGTTCCTCCGAACCGTGACGCAGCAATGTAGCCATGTTGTACATCTGGCCGTGGCAGGCCCCTGAATTGCCGCCGGTGCGATTGATCTCTTCCAAAATGACCGAGGCTTCCGTCAATCCGAGCCCGGAACCGCCGTATTCTTCGGGAATCAGCGCGGCAAGCCATCCCGCTTTTGTCAGCGCCTGCACGAATTCTTCAGGATAGGAACGCTGTTCATCGATACGGCGAAAATACTCGGCGGGAAATTCTTCGCACAGCTCACGCACGGAGCGGCGCAAGTCCTGATATTCATCCGGAGCGTTCAGCACAAGCGTTTCCCCACAGGTTGGTGATCGGTGCGCTCGTTATGCTAATCCCGCCGTGGCGTCCATCGCCAGCCATCCCTCGGAATCCGAGGCCCACAATTGCGCAGTTTTTCCGTCCGAGGCGACTTTGCCCGACACCGAGAACGGCGCTGTATCGAACAGCGGTCGGACCGCGCGGAACGACAGCGATGCGAGGTTCACATCCGCAACATTTCGCCGCAACAGCTCGAGCAACAGAGTAGCAATCAAGGGCCCGTGCACGACCAAGCCCGGATAACCCTCCACCTGCGTCGCGTAGCGGCGATCGTAGTGAATGCGGTGGCCATTGAAGGTTAGGGCCGAATAGCGAAACAACAGCGTTTCTTCCGGACGGATTTCCCGAGTCCATGCTGCACCGGACGGGGGCCTCTGCGGGGGCGGCGCCGGATCGCTCGACTTGGGATTTTCGCGGTAAACAATATCGTGCTCCTCCACCACGGCGACGCCCTGGCGCTGGCTGATTTCGTGTCGCACCACCACGAAGACGAGCGGGCCGGTGCGCCCTTGCTTACAGTTCACGTCGACAATGCGGGAGAGGCGCAAGATCGTTTCCCCCACGCGCAACGGGCGATGGAATTGCACGCGATCCCCCGCGAACATCCGGCGCGGCAGTGGCACAGGAGGAAGAAAGCCTCCGCGTTTGGCGTGGCCGTCGGGACCCAGTTCGGACTGGCGAGGAATGGGCACAAAATAGAGCCAATGCCAGAGCGGCGGCAGTGGATCTCCGGCTCGCGGGAAAGGATCATCCCGGTCGAGCGTCGCCGACAAGGCGGCGATTGAGGCAGGGGTCACCTCGTCGGATCGCGATTCAGTTCTGCCGCGCCATTCGCGCAGGTGATCCAAATTCAAGTCCATCGTGCTTTCGCCGTGGAGAATTATTAGACGCGCTCAATTCAGCAATGCGCCGACCCTACTTTAGCGCGAACGGCGAAGGGGAGGCCAATGCTGAGGATCCCGGAGCGAGCAGATCGCTCAGAGAAAGTTGAGGCAGAGACCTTCTGTGGGATTAGGCTCATTGTACAACTGCGCGCTTTTTCTCAGGAAATTTCTGTTATGCGCCGGCATCAGGTTGCAGATTGGGAGCACAGCTGGCTCAGGGGGCATTCCTTGGAATGCGACTCGTAAAGAAGAGCGCGAGCAGGCCGGCGACGAGTACGGCCAACTCCAGGTTCACAGAAATGCGATGCAGGCGGTCGAAGGAAGCGCGCAGCTGGTTTGTGGCCGGCGTGGCGGCCACCGAACCCATTTGCGAGCGCAGCGCGTCCATCGTGCCGCTCACCCAGTACTGTGAAATGAATGTCAGCACCACCATGGCGAGCACCAGCAGCGATGCCGGACGCAGCAGCGCCGCCGCCGAGCGCGCCCAGATCGCCGTCACCAGCAGATAGATCACGCCGGCCACAATTCCCATCAGGTGCAAGCGGCCGAGCGTCAAGCCCACCAGCGCCCCGGCTTGGTCCGGGGTGAGCACGGAGAATGCAGCGGGAGCCACGATCGCGCCGAAGTAGAGCACCGCGCCAACCCAGGTGCCCAGCGTAAAGAATTGTAGAAACCGAACCACTGTCGTCATCGCCGCCCCCGCTTTCGCTATCACGGGCAAGATTGGTTGCAGATACGCGCCATTATATCCGGCGTTGCTGCGCTTGTATCCGCCACTTTGAAAGCGACGCTATAATCGTGCGGTGATGCTCACCGATCCCAATTCGTACGTCGTGCTTCGGCGATTCGTAGATCTGGAACAAGCTCTCGCTGCAAAAAGCGTGCTGGACGCTTCGGGCATCGACTCCTATTTGGCGGACGAGAACGCGATCCGCATGATGATATCGAATTTGGGCGGCGTACGGCTTTTTGTCAGGCAGCCGGAAGCGGAAACAGCCGCTGCCGTGCTGAGTTCGGGCAGTCCGCAAAATCCATAACGCTGCTTCTTGAGCACAAGGGGGCGAGGATTGGTTTCCATGGGGCGCGGAAACGATGGCAGAATGGAGAATCCGGATGACGTGGGGAATCCGGATGGTGGGCGATCAAGGACTTGAACCTTGGGCCTCTCCCGTGTGAGGGGAGCGCTCTAACCACTGAGCTAATCGCCCGCGTCCCTCGTTTGTAGCAGATGCTTCAGGAAGCGTCAATGAAAGCACCGAACATCGCCATGACTACGATGGCCGCGTCCTCGCCGATCTCGCAGTTGCAGCGCGCCGTCGCGCGCGTCATTCGCGGCAAGGACGAAGCCATTGATCTGGCGCTGGTGGCCCTGCTGGCGCGAGGCCATCTGCTGATCGAGGACGTGCCGGGAGTGGGCAAAACGACGCTGGCGCAGGCGCTGGCACATTCCTTCCACTGCTCGTTCCAGCGCATCCAGTTCACCTCGGACATGCTGCCGAGCGACGTGGTGGGCATCAGCGTGTTCAACCAGGCCGAGCAGAAGTTTGAATTCAAGCCCGGTCCGATTTTCGCCAACATCGTTCTCGCCGACGAGATCAACCGCACCACGCCAAAGACGCAATCGGCCCTGCTCGAAGCGATGAACGAAGCGCAAGTGACCGTGGACGCTCGCACGCACGCTCTGCCGAAGCCCTTCATGGTGCTGGCCACACAGAATCCCATCGAGCATCACGGCACTTATCCACTGCCCGAATCGCAAATGGACCGCTTCCTGATCCGCATCCACATGGGCTATCCCTCGCGCGCAAACGAAAAGGAAATTCTGCGCAGCCGCGTCGATGCGCATAGCGGCGCGAGCGTGCAGCCGGTAATGGAAGCGGACGACGTCCTGGCCATGCAGCAGGCCGTCGCAGGCGTGCGCGTGGACGATAGCCTGCTCGACTACGCCCTGGAGATCATCGAAAAGACAAGGCAAAACGAGCGGCTGATTCTGGGCGTGAGCCCGCGCGGTTCGCTGATGCTGCAACGCGCGGCCCAGGCCCGTGCGTTCATCGAGGGGCGCGACTTCTGCCTTCCCGATGACTTCAAGCAAATGGTGCTGCCGGTCTTCGCACACCGCGTCGTGGTGAACGCGCGCTACGCCACGACGCAGAAGAAAACCGCGCAGGCCGAAGCCATCCTCGCAGAAATTATCGAAGCCACGCCCGTTCCGCTGTAGACGCCATGCCCTCGTTGATTTGCCATGGATAACGGCGCCATTGCCCGGGGCTTGCGCGCGTTTGCCAAACGCGTCCATCTCGAGTCCGGGCTCGCGTCGAAGGCGCGCAACGTGGACTGGTCCGGCTGGCGTTCCTTCGCCATCTCCATTGTCGCGCTAGGCGGTGCTCTGCTGTTGGCGCTGTATTCGAGTGTGGCGGCGGAAGACGGCAAAACCTGGGTGGCGGGGCTCTCAGGACTGAGTGCTCTGGCGGTATCCGGCTGGGTGGCCTTCACCGTGGTCCCAGCGCTGGCCCGCCGCACGCCGCTGCAATGGCTCGCTTATCGCATGGATTACCGCGTGACGCGGGAAGGGCTCGTCTATCTGGCCGGAATTTTTGTCATCGCGCTGGCCGCGCTCAATACCGGCAATAATCTGCTGTTCGTGACCCTGGCTTGCCTGCTGGGCGGAATCCTGATCTCCGGAATCATTTCGCAATTGGTTCTGAGCGGCGTCGAGCTGCGGCTCGATCTGCCCGAGCATATTTTCGCCAAGCAGCCGGTGCTGGCGCTGGCCGAGCTGGAGAATCACAAAACCATGCTGCCCTCGTTTTCGCTGCGCCTGGTGGGCTCGGGGACGTCGCGATCGCAGCGGAAAGCCGAAAGCGCGCTGCGCGGCGCGCGCGGGGATACGCAGCGTAGCGCGCACACAGGTACGACCGCCAAGCGCACAAGGCAGCGAGCCAGCGAAATTCTCACCACACCCGTTTACTTTCCGCATTTGCCGCCGCAGCAGAAAGTGCAGCAGGCCGTGGAGCTCATTTTTCCGCACCGTGGCATTTATCGCCAGGATCGTATCGGACTGCAAACGAGGTTTCCCTTCGGTTTCCTGGAGAAAACGCGGCAGGTCGACTCCCGGATGGAAGCTCTGGTTTATCCCTCGGTAGCTCCGAGCGAAGAGTTTTACGAAATCCTGCCGCTGGTGACGGGCGAACTCGAAAGTTTCACTCGGGGGCGCGGCCACGATCTCTACTCCATCCGCGATTACCAGACTTCCGATAGCGCGCGCCACGTGGACTGGAAGGCTTCAGCCAGAACCGGCTCGTTGCAAGTGCGCGAATTCGCCCGCGAAGACGAACGCCGGGTCCTGCTGGTGCTCGATGCGGCGATTCCCGCCGAGGGCAAGCCGCGCGAATCCCGCGAGGCCATTTTCGAGCGCGGCGTTGCGCTCTGCGCCAGCCTGGCCTGGCGTTTCTATGAAATCAATTCCGTGCTGGCTTTCCGCAGCGGCTCGTTCGAGACACCCATGGCGCCGGCGGGCGAGATCATCTACGACATTCTGCGCTATCTGGCTTCTGCTGCGCCCGGCGACGCGGATCGCTCCGTGCTTGCCGAGCTTGTAGACTTGCCGCAGACCTTCAAGATTATCCTCACGGCCCAGCCGCGCGGCTCGATGCCCACCAGCTTGTGGAGCACCTCGTACATCGCCTTCCTGGAGTGAACGTACCGCCGCTCGGCGTGGGCGCTTGCACGAGGTGCGACAATGGCGCGATGTCTGTCACCGTGCCCGCTGCGACGCAACGCAAGACCGAAATAATTCCGCCTGCCGAGCTGACGGCGTTTCAAACGCAACTGCTCACTTGGTTCGCCGGCGCCAAGCGCGATCTCGACTGGCGCAGGACGCGCGATCCCTACCGCGTGTGGATCTCCGAAATCATGCTGCAGCAGACGCGCGTCGCGGCCGTGCTTCCTTATTACCGGCGATTCCTGAAGCGCTTCCCTACGATCGACGCGCTTGCTCGGGCGCGGCTCGACGCGGTGCTGCGTTCGTGGGCCGGTCTTGGCTATTACAGCCGGGCGCGCAATCTGCATCGCGCTGCGAAGCAGATAGTAGCGCGGCATGACGGCGAATTCCCGAGACGCATCGAGGAAGCACTCGCGCTCCCCGGAATCGGGCATTACACTGCCGCGGCTGTGCTGAGCATTGCCTACGGCGAGCCGCACGCAGTGCTCGACGGGAACGTAGCGCGCGTGCTGGCGCGGTTAGGCGCCATTCGCGGCGATTTGCGGCGGCCAAAAAGATGGCAGGACCTTGCCGCAGCCGCAAACGCGCTGCTTCCGGAGCAAGCGGTGCCCGCTGCAGGCGCGCCCACTACAGAAGCAGGCGACTGGAACCAGGCGATGATGGAGCTCGGCGCCACGCTCTGCACGCCGCGCGCGCCGCAGTGCGATGCGTGCCCGGTGGCGCGCTGGTGCCGGGCGCACGCGCTCGGAATCGCGTTGCATCTGCCCGCGCCGCGGCACAAGCCGAAACCGATTCGCCTGACACTCTCGGCCGCCGTCTTGCTGGACCGACGAGGCCGCACGCTGCTCCTGCGCCAGAAAACCGATCACAGCAGTTTGTTTTCGAGGTTGTGGCATTTCCCGGCGATCCAGGCTCCGAAATCGGCACCCAAAAAGCTCGCGCGCTATCTTAAATCGGTTTTTGGCATCACGGCGGCGCTCGAGCCTCTGCCGCCGGCGCGCCACACCGTGACCTTCCGCAGAATCCTGCTCACGCCATTTCTGGTGCGCGTCGCCAAACTGCCGCCACCCAAGTTGACAGGGGTGCGCCGCGTGCGCACGCCGCGCCTCGCGGAAATCGAGCGCCTGCCCATATCCAGCGCCACCAGAAAAATCGCCGCCGCGGCTCTGGCGGTCTCCCCGGAGTCTCATCGGGGCACGGCGGAGGCCACACGCGAGCCTTACGGCTGATTACCGATTGGCGCGGCGCAACCGGCACCGCCGTCAGGCAATGCTAAACTGGTCCGACGAGCATGTCTGCGCCAACGACCATTGAGCGCCCACCCGACTCCGCGCAGCCCTCCTCCGCGCTGAGCCGCTATTTCGAAATATCGCTTTTCCTGATGCTTCTGGTGAGCGTGCTCGCGCTGGTATCTACCGGAAAGCTCGACCTGGTTACGATCTTGCTCGCGCCGGCGGCGTTGCTGGCCAAAGGTTACCGCTGGTGGCATGGCCGCGGCGCCGAACTCAGTCACGGCACGGCCACTTTCCTCGTAGTCACCTACCTACTCTATTTCCCGGTGGACTTGTGGTGGGTTTCGCGCATGCTCTCCTCCGACGCGCAAAGTCCGGCGCTCTTTTCGGCATTGTTGGCGACGATTCACCTGCTGCTCTTCGCCATGATTGTCCGCCTCTTGAGCGCCACCACCACCCGCGACTACCTCTTTCTCGCGTTATTGGCCTTTAGCGCCATGCTGGCCTCGGCCATCCTCACCGTGGACACGACGTTCTTGTTCTTTTTCCTGGCTTTCCTCGCGCTGGCCATCTCCACCTTCATCGGACTCGAAATGCGCCGCAGCGCCGAAGGCGCAGTCCATCCGCAGATTGCGCCGGGATCAAGGCCCGCGCGCAAGCTGCAAACGGCGCTGGGCATAACTTCGGGTGTGATTGCCGTAGCGTCACTCCTGGCCGGCACGGTCATTTTTTTTCTGATCCCGCGCTTCAACGCCGGCTACCTCTCCGGTTTCAACCTACAGCCTTCACTGATCTCCGGCTTCACCGATGACGTCGAGCTCGGCCAGATCGGCGAGATCAAGAAGAGCAGCGCCGTGGTAATGCGCATCAAGGTGGAGGGCAACCCACTTCAGGCCAGGAGCATGCATTGGCGCGGCATCGCCCTCACCACGTTCGACGGCCGGCGCTGGTACACGGAAGGTCACGAGCCAGTGGCGCTCACCGAGGGCTACGATGGCTGGATCGCCGTGCCGCCCACCTCGAGTGCCGATCGCCGTCATGCCGTGCCGTTCCAGTACACGGTAATGCTCGAGCCGCTTGCCTCGAACGCCGTTTTCGTAGCTCCGGAACCGGCGCGCGTCCGCGGACAATTCTTTGGGGCGGGGCTTGGTGGCCCCCGCGGTTTGCGCCGAGCTTATCTGACCGTCGACAAGACCGGCTCGCTGGCCAATCCTTTTCACAATTTCGCCGATCTGCGCTACGATGCGGTTTCGGATTTGCCCGAAATTCCGGCCGAGAGTCTCCGCAATTCCTCGCAGACCTACCCGGAAGCGCTTCGCGTGCTCTACCTGCAATTGCCCAAGCTCGATCCGCGCATCCCTGATTTGGCAAAGATGATCACTTCCCGCGCCCGCAATCCTTACGACAAAGCGCGTGCTGTCGAGAGCTACCTTCGCAATAATTACGGTTACACGCTGGACCTTTCCGGCACGCCTCCAGTCGATCCGCTGGCCTACTTCCTCTTCGAGAAACGCGCCGGGCATTGCGAATATTTTGCCGCAGCCATGGCGGTGATGATGCGCGCCGTCGACGTTCCCGCGCGTTACGTGAACGGCTTCCTTCCCGGCGAATACAACGACGTAGGCGGCGATTACATTATTCGCGCGAGCGACGCCCATAGTTGGGTGGAGGTATTTTTCCCCGGCTATGGCTGGATGACCTTTGACCCCACGCCGCCGAGCGACGATCATCCCGGCGGGTTCCGAGCGCAACTCGGTTTCTACTGGGACTGGTTCCAATTGCAGTGGAACGACTGGGTGGTGAATTACGACTTTATCCACCAATTCACGCTGGCCCAAGGCGTCCAGCGCGTGTCGAGGCGCTGGACTGCGAGCATGCGCGAGAAATTTGAACACGCCCGTTCGGCCGGCGCCAAGCGCCTGCGCAATTGGGCGGACGCCGCAAGCGCGATACCGCTATGGATGGTGCTGATCATGCTGGCGGTGGCCCCGATTGCCATGCTGCTCAGCCGTAACGCTCGCTTGCGCGAGCGCCTGGTGTTTGCCTGCCGGCTTAAAATGGGACTCGCGGCGCCGCCCGCCCAAGCCGCTTCGCTTTTTTATCAACGCATGCTGCGCCTGCTCGAGACGGCCGGATGGCGCAAATCGCCTTCGCAGACTCCGGTGGAGTTCGCCGCCTCGCTGCCTGCCGGCGAAATCACCGCGCCTATCCTTCGCTTCACCGATCTCTGCATGGCCGCGAGATTTGGCGGCCAGTGCGTGGAGGCTTCGCGGTTTACAGGCTTGCTCGAACAGATAAAATCATCTCTCAGAGCGCGAACCAGGCGCGAACCGCGGACGTTCCAAACGGAACGGAAATAGTACTAGTTCTTATGGTAGGCTTCGCGGCCTTTGACGAATAAGACTCGAACCGATCAGCCATTGGTAGACGCGGCTTCGGCAATGAGCGACGAAATTAGATATTCCTGGCAGCAATCGGTGCTGGATGCATTTCTGGCGCCGCGTGACTTCTTGCCGCCGAAGGTCAATATCGCAGAACAGGCTATCGCGGCGCGGCTGACGGACCCGCAGCAAACGGACCTTACCGAACGCATCGCCCTGAACGATGCGTTGCGGGCGCTCAGAGTTTTACTGCAGGAAGCAAAGCGGCGGCCAGAGCAGCGGGAAGACCGGAAACGCGAAGATATCGCCTAGCGCCGGCTTCTTCGCCGCTCCTTTCGCGCAGCACGGGCACCGAGCCGCGCAGATATTTTCGGCGCGTGTACGCGGCCTCCTAGTGACGGGGCTTCAGCCTAGCAAATAATCTCCTGGTGGGCACGCCGGCGCGGTGGGTTGCGCCGGTCGGGGCCGCCCATCGCGTGTGTTAGAATTGCTTTCTTTGCCGAAGAGAAACTCATGCCGAAGGTCGGATTCATCAGTCTAGGCTGCCCTAAAAACCTCGTGGATAGCGAGGTCATGATGGGTATTCTCGCGCGCAGCGGTTGCGAACTCACCTCGCGCGCGGATGAAGCCGACGTGCTCGTCGTGAACACCTGCAGCTTCATCGAGGCGGCGCAGCAGGAATCCGTGGACACCATCCTCGAGATGGCCGAGTACAAGAAATTCGGCCGCGCCCAGAAGTTGGTCGTCGCCGGATGCCTGGTCGAGCGTTACCGCGAGCAGATCCGACAGCAGATTCCGGAAGTGGATGCGATGATCGGCACCGGCGAGGTGGAACACATCCTCGCCGCGATCGAGGGCGAACTCCGCGAGCTCGCCCCGAGTTCGCCCGCCTTTCTCTATCACGACGCATCGCCGCGCGTGCTTTCCACTCCGCGTCACGCCGCATATATCAAGATCGCCGAAGGCTGCGATCATCCCTGCTCGTTTTGCATCATTCCTCAGCTTCGCGGAAATTTCCGCAGCCGCCGCTTTGAATCTGTAGTGCGCGAAGCGGAGAATCTGGCGGCGGCCGGAGTGCGCGAAATCACGCTGATCGGCCAGGACACCACGTCCTACGGCGAAGACCTCGGCCTGCGCGACGGCCTTGCGGAACTGCTCGGGCGCCTGGCGCAAGTCCAGGGCCTCGCGTGGGTGCGCTTTCTTTATGCTTATCCGAATCGTGTCACCCAGCGCCTGCTCGATACCTTGGCAGAACATCCGCGGCTGGTGAAATATCTGGATATGCCTCTGCAGCACGCCGCGCGGGGCGTGCTGGCGCAAATGAAACGCGGTTCGAATGGCGCGGCATTTCTGCGCCTGCTGGAACGCATTCGCCGCACCATCCCCGATATCATGCTGCGCACCTCCTTTGTCGTAGGTTTCCCGGGCGAAACGGAAGCGGATTTCCGCGAACTCTGCGATTTTGTACGCGCGGCTGAGTTTGACTGGATGGGCGTCTTTGCATATTCGGATGTGGAAAACGCCGCGAGCCACGCGCTCGACGGGAAAGTCGATGCCGAAACGATCGCGGACCGCCGTGATCGTTTGATGAAGCTGCAGCGCAGAATTTCCGCGCGGCGCTTGCGCCGCTTTGTCGGCCAAAACCTCCCGGCCTTGATCGAAGGGCCATCCGGCGATGCGGGATTCGCCTGGGAAGCGCGCTTCGAAGGCATGGCCCCGGAAATTGACGGCAAAATCTACGTTACCGACATCCAGCCGGAGCCAGATCGCACTCCCGCGCGTCCTGGAGATATGGCCACGGTCGAAATCACAAGGTCAATTGATTACGATCTGGTGGGCCGCGTCGTTGCGATACAAGAGACGCTGACCCGTCCCGTCGCGCCCCTGCCAGTGCACCCAGCACGGCAAATCTCCACCGCTACGCCGCTGCGTATCCTGGCTTAGCAGCTTCTTTCAGCCTAATATCGAACAAGGGCGAATCTAATCGAGAGCAGCACCGCGATGAAGCATCAGTGCCCCATCTGCCGCAAGCCGGTGGATTCCGCGATCCATCCCGATTTCCCTTTTTGCAGCGAGCGCTGCCGGCTGCTGGACCTGGGTAACTGGGCTTCCGAGAAATACGTCGTTTCCCAACCGCTCTTCGACGAAGAAGGAGAAGAAACGCCTGAACCCGACAAGCGAAAAAGTGATGACGACGAGAACTGAGGCTGGACGGCCCCTTTTTGCGCTTGCCCTCGCGACCAGCCTCGGCGTCGGGTATCTGCCGCTGGCGCCGGGAACCTGGGGCTCTGCGGTTGCCGTCGTGCTCGTCTCAGGCACTGCCGCGCTGACCCGCTCGGAAGCAGGTCCTGTCACTTTGGTTTCTGAGTTCTCCTTACTGTTGGCTCTCGCAGCCATCGGGCTGTGGGCCAGCGAGCGCGTGGTGGCAGCCGCGCCTTCCGATCCCGATCCAGGCTACGTGGTGATTGACGAGCTTTCCGGCCAGACCATCTCATTAGTGGTGGGATTGGCGCTGAGCGCCTGGACGGCGGCTCCTTCCCAGGAAGCAATCGTCGCGAAAGTCACCGCCGCTCTCGCTACCGGGCTGCTGAACTGGAAATATTTGGTCGCGGGATTTATACTTTTTCGCGTCTTCGATATCTGGAAACCGTTTCCGGCGCGCCGCGCGGAACTTTTGCCCGGCGGCCTGGGCATCATGGTGGATGACTGGGTCGCAGGCGCTTACGCCGCACTCGGACTCTGGCTCATCCGAGCTTTGGGATTCTAAACCGCTGGCATATCCTTGGAAATTGCAGCAGGTCGTACGGGATTGATAAGCGATTCCACACCTCGCGTCGAGAGCATTACACCCTCCGCCGCAATTCCGGGCGGCGAAATCGCCATCCGAGGCAAAGGCTTCGCCGCAAACAATAACGCGCGCCCTCGGGTGATGTTTGGTGATACGGAGGCCAGCGTGCTGATCGCAGCGGAGAGCTATCTCGTCGCCCGCGTTCCGGAGGGAGCTGCG
>Ga0066691_10000505_pt1 | contig 13316 bp, 13 predicted proteins | sample GraSoiAngelo_140_FD_66671 | JGI IMG/M metagenome (GOLD analysis project Ga0066691, IMG submission 66671) | Grasslands soil microbial communities from the Angelo Coastal Reserve, California, USA - 14_0929_12_30cm | ecosystem: Environmental > Terrestrial > Soil > Grasslands | place: USA... | reverse complement strand
CCCTCCGGCGTACGCGGCGCCGGCCCATTCGGCGTAGCGTGTGTAGCGTTGAGGCCGGCGAAGTAGCCGCGATCCTCGCCCAGCGTGTTCAACGACGCATCCACGACGTGGATTTCTAGGCGTGCCGTTTGTCCCTCCTGGACCGCCACGGTTTGCGCGCGGAACCTCAGCCCGAGCTGAGGAATCGACACCTCATAGCTGCCCGCCGGCAGTTGCTCGAACGCATAAGCGCCGGCGGCCGAACTCGTGGCCTTGTACGTCGCGCCGGTTTTCAGGTCCTTGGCTTGCATCACTGCGCCGGAAACTGCGGCGCCATCCTGGTCGGTAACTACGCCTGTAATCGCGCCTCCCCTGTCTTGGGCGAGCGCTAGAGAGGCAAAGAGCACGCAAATAGCCGCCAGCAATAGCAGTCGCATTGCCGCCTCGGTCCTTACGCTGTGAGGTTTCTCTATCGTCCCGGAGCGCTTGTGGCAACTTAAAAGCTGCATGATAAGGCCGAGCACCTACCGCGGGGAAGCGGCCCTGGCTGCGAGTCTACACCGGCGAGAGCCGCAGTCAACGATGAAACAATCATCAGGCGCGAGCAACTGAACGAGTCTCGGGAAATGGTCGGCGTTTTTCGGAACCGGCCTTGTGTTTGCGTCTCGCTTGAGATAACGTCTTGGCCCGCCCGAGGGTTACCCCCGAAACAACACAGTTTTTTCAAGTCTCGCAGCTTGGAGGAGACGCATATAGCAACGATATTCAAATTTGGTCGGACCGTGCTGCCAGCAACCTGTCTCGCCCTTGTATTCGCCATTGGAGTTGCCGTATGGCCGCAGTCGCAGACATTCAACTTCACTGTGGCCGGACAATCGATGATTCGCTCCGATTTCCGTGTTCACGCGCCGAATGAGCTCGCCACGATAACGCCCTTACTGAAGGGCGACGTGATCTTTACGAATTTCGAAGCCACGGTCGTAGAAAAAGGTCAGTCGCTCCAGGACGGCAGATTCCTCTCCCCGCCGGAGGCGCTTGATGCGCTCAAGGCCTTAGGCTTCAACCTGCTGGCTCTATCCGATAACCATTCGTTTGATTTGAAAGTTTCGGGCGTTCAGAACACGCTCCGCGAAGTAAAAAGCCGCAACATTGTTCATGCTGGGATCGGCAACAACCTGGAAGAAGCCGCCGCGCCAGGTTATCTAAAGACGCCGAAGGGCACGGTCGCCCTCGTGGCCATGGCATCCGGCCTGATTGCGGAGGGAGGATCGGCCACGGCGGCTCGGCCGGGCGTGAATGAGCTGCGTATCGAAGCCGGGGGCAAGCCGAACGAATCCACGACCCTGCTCCCGCCCGAACCGGGGAACGAGCCGAACGCCGAAGACAAACAGCGCATTCTTGGAAGCATCCGGGAGGCCCGGCAACATGCCGACTTCGTCGTCGTGTATGAACATAACCACGTCTTTCTGAATCGGCCCTTTGGGGCGCTCTTCAGCGAAGAGCTGCCGGAACGGTTAGCTCCCGCGGATTGGCTCAAGAAATGGACGCACGAAGAAATCGACGCCGGCGCGGATATCATCGTGATGCATGGCGCGCCGCTCATCCACGGCGTGGAGATCTATCACAACCGGCCGATCTTTTACGATCTGGGCAACTTCATCTTTAATGTGCCGCCGACAAATATACAGCTGGACGAACCCATCAATTGGGAAAGCGTGGTCGCGCACGTCGAGTTCCAGGGAAAAAATCTGCAATCCATTACGTTCCAGCCGATCGCTATGAATAAGGTTGGCCAGGGCGAGCCCGACCTGCATGATGAGCACACCAACAACCTCTTCCTCCAGACTCGTGGCTTGCCTAAGCCCGCATCTGGCGATCAGGCACGATATATCCTCGAGCGCCTGGCGGACGCGTCACGGCCCTTCGGAACAAAAGTTGAGGTGAAAGGCGATGCCGCGGAGATCAATCTGAAAGGCCGAAGTTGACCATCCGATCAGGATGGTCATCCCGAGCGAACAGCGTGAGCGAGGGATCTCTCGTGAGCTTTCGCCGGTGAACAGAGTCGAAGTTCTCAGGGCGTGAAAAGCAAATCTGAGGAGGTGTTTCATGACTCGATTGGGTTTTTATCTGCGTGCGGGAGTGTTTTTTCTCGTCGGAGTCGCGGTCGGCACGCTCCTCATGCAGCGGACTGCCGCGCAGGAGAAAGGAGCCAATAATGGGCTCAAGCTGCTGGTCGTGGGCATCGCCGTCAAGGACTATCCAGAATCGCAAAATTTCTACGAGAAGAAGATGGGTTTCAAGACCGCCTTCAAGTTCAGCCCGGATGGCAAGCGGACGACAACCTATTACCAGATGGGTCGTGATTCCTTCCTGGAAATGCAGTCGGCGACCCCAGAGATGCCGGAGGGCTTATCCCACGTCCACCTGTTGACGGATAACTTGGATGCGACCGTGGCGCGGCTTCGGCAGGCCGGCATGCCAGCATCGGCCCGCACCGCAACGACGCCGGGTACGGTGACCGAAATCGGCATGGTTCAGCCCGCGAACGTAAGAAGCGCAAACGTCTTCGATCCCAACGGCATCCGCATAGAACTAAACGAATGGCTTCCAGAGTCACTCACAAAGAAAGCGATGGAATCTTGGAAGTAAGCTGAACGCCGAACTTTTCCAGAGGCCGCAGATCAGGAAGAGTGGCTTGCTATTTGGCCTTGTGCGTTTCGGATTCGGATGGCGGCACACGCCAGATGTCCTTATTTCCTTCCAGGCAGCAAATTCCGATTTGGTTGGCTTGCGACGTGCCCAATTGGCCGATCCAGACCACACGGAAGCGCGCCTTCCGCCAGCCGCGCTTCACCTGGACGATTTCACCGGGCCCCGTCAGATAACCTAGACCGTCCAACCGCGCGCCGCTCTGTCCGATATCAATCGTGTGCGCACTCTGTACAAAGGGATTGCCGCTGCGATCTACTCCGCGCACCCACACTTGAATCTTTTTTGCCATGCGAGCTTTGCGCGGATTAGATCGCCAGAAACCCGGGACGGGCCGCTTGAACGCGAGGCCCACCTTGGTTTTGCTTTCCGACTCTTGCTGGACAAAGGCGACGCGGCATTCTTGCTCCTCGTGGGTGTTTTTGTTAACCACAAAAAGTGCCTCCCCCACTTCCACTTTCGCCGACAGAGTGACGAGCCCACCGCTGCCATTTACCAAGAGCGTGTGAGTGTCTTCGTGGAACGCCCCCTGATTTTTGGCCCACCCGTAAACCACCACGGGCATTCGCAAAGACGCGCGCTTGCTGGATCGTTGCTCTGGTCTCAGTTTGCTTCTTTGCGCCGGGTTTGCGCGGGGCTCCGGAGCGCGAGGAAACTCCTGCTCACTTGCTTCCAGGGGCATCTCTTGCTGAACGCCATGTAGCGAGCACTCAAAATCCCAGGGCGTCCGAAGAACCTGCTCGAGCGTCTCCGTTCGGTTCTGGAGGATCACCCAACTATCTTCGTCCCGATAGGGGCATCGCAGCCGAACTGCATAATTCTTCCCCACGTTGCGTCCTTGCGCCTCGGTCGATTTTTGACTCATTGTGGTTCTACTTCAGCGACCTGGGCAGAGAAGTTCTTCGCCCCGCGCTCGGACTGCGGATCCGCTGAACCGGTGGGCCAAGTAACTTCCAGCCCCGTCCCTCGCAAGAGCAAAATCTTCGAGTGTTTGACGACACGAATGGCGAGTAGATTCATGTTTCCATGCTGGAGCTCCGCCAATCCTTGCTTTTCCGCGCGCAAGGAGTTGTCCGCCTTGTAGAGCGCCACGCTGAGATGGTGCTGCCCCGGGAAAAGTGTGCACACCGCGCGGAACGGTTCTGCTGCGGCCTCAGCCACGGAAGCCAGGGGTGTACTGAAAACCAATTGATGGTCGGCAAACACGGCCACTGTTCCATCGCTTGATTGGGCGGAGATCTCGATGGTCATGGGTATTCCGGCGGCCCTCGCGGACGAGGCCTGCTGTTCCGCCAATTCAGGAACGGAGCTCGGAGGTGTGGCCTCCGGGCTGGCTTGTGCGACCGTAGCATTCGGCTCGCGAGCCTCCAACCGTCTTTTCGTGTTCCGCGCAGGCTTCGATCGAACTGGGCGAGGAGGTGGCAACGGCGCCGTCATTTCAGGCGCTGACGCCGAAATGTCTTGCGTCTCGCGCCATAGAGGCAGATCGGCAGGCGGCCTCGGGGCTGGGTACATTGCCACCGGTGCCGGCGGCAGCTGAAGGTTATGTCTGTAAAAGCCTGCTGCCATCGGCACGAAGAGAGCCAGGAGCAGCATGCCCGCTGCCCCTGCGTACCCGAGGGTGGTTCTTATGGATCGATCTATGGTTGGTCTGCGGCGCGGCAAAACCTGTGGCTCGCGGGCCACAGCTTCGAGAGCCGTCGACAATATCTCCCCGTTGGCATAACGGTCCTCCGGATTCCTGGCGAGACATCGCGCAACAATCGCGTCGAATGCCCGCGGAAGCGTGGGATTGACCTTTGTCGGTGGGGTGATGGTCGCCTTCAGAATCTGTGCGCAGACGGCTTGCACCGAATCGCTTTGGAAGGGCCGTTGCCCCGTAGCCAACTGGTAGAGAATGATTCCGAGCGAGAAGAGATCAGATCTGCCATCGGTTGGTTTGCCTTCAATCTGTTCTGGCGAGAGATATGCCGGAGTCCCTCGGAGGCCGCCGTTTTGCGAGATATGGGCGGAAAAGCGCGCGATGCCGAAATCGGTCAGCATGACGCGCCCGTCCTGGTTGATCATGATGTTTGCCGGCTTAACGTCGCCGTGAACGATGCCCTGTTCGTGGGCATAAGCAAGTGCGCGGGCCAGAGCTGCCCCCCAGCCGTAGGCTTGCTGGGGCTCGGTTTTTCTGGCCGCAATGTGTTGTTCTAGGGTCTGGCCGACGACGTTTTCCATCACCAGGTAGGGTGCGCCAGAGGTTTCATCGATGCCGACGTCGTGTAGTTTCACGATGCGGGGATGGGAAAGTTGGCCCACGATGCGGGCCTCGGCCATGAAGCGCTCCCGCCACGCAGGGTCGTTTAGGCCTGATTGAAGGGTCTTGATGGCCACAATGCGGCCGATCAGCGTGTCTCGCGCTTTGAAGACAGTGCTACTTGCCCCCAGGCCAATCGCTTCCAAAATCTCGTAGCGTCCTAGCTGCATGCCAGATTTCCCCTCGGTCTCCGGCGTGATTTTTGGAGAGCTTCGACGATAAAGCCTGCAATCGTTATTGTGAATGGTCCTCTGGTTCTAACCCCGAGTACGCTAGTACCGTGTCGAAATGGAGGTATTCGGTGCCTTTGGAAGCTGGTCGGCGTGATCGGGCCCACGTCCCGATCACGCCATTGGATGATTCTTTCCCATCGCATTGGTGATGCAGGAGGTTCGGGCGTAGTCGGGGATCAACCGATCCTCGCTCCGGGTCAGAGCTTTGAGTACACCTCCGGTTGCCCGCTGACGGTGCCCTTCGGCTCGATGCAGGGAACCTGCCAGATGATTAACGATCGTAGGGAGCAGTTGATATTGAGATTGCGCCGTCTGTGCTGGTGGAACCACATCGCACAGCGAACTGGGATCCGGCGATCTGCCGGAGGCAGCCTTCAGCCAATCATCCACGAAGTTGCCCGGCAATTACTTCCGTGTTTCCGACCACTCGTCCAGAATCGCCGGACCAGCGGTTCTCTGACCTGCTCCGCAGCATGAATCTGTCGCTGTCAGCTCGTTTCTGGAGCTGTGCTCGTGAGGCACGTGCCAGACCATCTCAGGCGAGAATTGGCTTTTGGGCTAGCGAGCACAGATATACGCGTGTTAGAGTTGACAAGATACTGTAACATAGTTTAACGTTGTTACGAAACATCGTTGCGGCGATGAAAGACACCGAACTAGCGGCCTCGTTTGCGATTGCCCAAGCGAAGAAGCGAAATCGGAGCGAGGTTGGCACTGATGAATTGCTCTTGGGGTGCTTGCAGGTTATTTCGCGATTCGGTGTCGTTCAGATGGGATCCTGGACGTTCGATCTGGAAGAACTCGGCGTCGATTGGCTCGACGATCCGGAAATAAGTGAGGTGAAGGTGGCCTATTCACAGGCAGCCGTAGACCTATTCGACCGAGCAGCGCGAATTGCCGCAGCAGACGGGTCCAGCACGATTCGAGTCGCTCACCTTCTGGCTGGTTTTGCTGTCGAAAACGAAGGATTGATGGGCGACTTGAAACGATCACATGGAATAACAAATGCAAGTTGGCGAGTCGCGGTCGCCAGGACTTGGTCCGCTCGATTCGGCAAGGATACAAGTGTATCCCAAGAGGATGGCTCCGAATCCGGCAGTCTCGGCGATTACTTGACTCCGGAAGAGGCGGCCGAAGCTTTGAGCATTCACGTGCAGACGCTGCGCGCTTACGTTCGGTCTGGGAAACTGCCAGCGCTTCGCTTGGCAGGCGAAAGGGCTATCCGAATTCGCCGGACGGACTTGAAGACGGTGTTGGAGCCGCTCGTCCCACAGACATGACTGGCCCGATTTTGCGGAAGGCAGATTCACAAAGGAGGCTTACGTGGCATATTTCGTCGTAAAACGCGACCTACCGGGTGTCACCCTCGAAATTCTTCAGAGTGCAGGCATGCGTGCCAAGACTTGCTGCTCCGAGATGACGAACGAAGGGCAGTCGGTCCGGTGGATTCGAAGCTTCTATCTTCCGGAGACAGCCCAGACGCACTGTTATTTTGAGGCGGCCAGCCGAGATACCGTGGAAGAAGCTAACAAACGCGCCCGAATTCCATTTACGCACATCACCGAAGTCGTGGAGATGACACCCGACTCGGTTTAGCTTGAACTTTCCCCGTGTCCCAGTCGAATAGCCACAATTTACCAGTTCGGCAGATGAAAGGAGACAACAATGCTTCGAAGGCTCGTGTTCCTCGGTGTCTTCAGCGTGATCATCGCCGCCGCCGTTCCCGCAGTGGGGCAAGTCGGAAACCCGACTTCGCCGCCGGACGGCCACACCATTCACGTCACGGCCCCGCACGTAGTGGCCGGGAAGGTAATGGGGCCATACCATCATTACTGCAAAGTTCTTTCGCCCGAACCCGTCATTGAGTGCCTGTGTTATAGCTCGACCGATCCGGGCGCCCGCCTAGAGCAAGTCGAATACATCATGGCAAAGTCCATCACTCGAAATGGGGCCGTGCCGCTAGTGGCTTGGAACAAGAACTGGCACGACCATAAACAGGAGATCGCTACCGGGCGAGTGCAGGTGCTTGATATGCCCCCTGACAAGGCCAAGGAAGTGGCCGACCTCGTGGCCACCACGGATGGAATCATCTTTCACCTGTGGTCACATGACGACAAAGTTCCGAGCGGCCAGGTGATCGTCGCGCAATCGGTAGGGCACGTAAAGCTGACGCAAGCCGAGTTGAAGAAGGGTGCCCTGGAGAGCGCTGCGGCAAAGGCGTCTGGCAAATAAACGTGGCCGAGGTCGCCGACGCCACACGCGGCAGGCCGAAGAGCTTTGTTACGCGCTTCGCCTAAGCGCGTCGGGAGAGTTTTTGCCCTCCGGACGCAGACTTATGATGGAAGTCAGCTTATCCCCAGTCACTCACAAAGAAAAAGCGGGGAACTTCTGGAAGGAAGCCGACAAAGCTAACGTCGTCCAGGGAGTGGCGCCTGCATCTGCGCCCCCGCCGCCCGCCACGCCGGCGGCGCTCCAATCAGTAGCATGACCAGGGCTGCCGCCGCTGCCAGCACCACCAGTGGCAGGAGCGCCAGCGAAAACCTCCCCGTCACATCCTTGATAAATCCCATCAGGTATATCGTCCCGAAACCGGCAAGATTGCTGAGGGCATTTATCTGCGCGAGTCCAGCAGCGGCTGTGCTCGCCGAAAGCCACTCGGTCGACACCGCCCACGCAGGTCCCTTGCCCGCATAAATCCCGATAACCGCCAGGCACAGGATCACGAGGATCGCGAATAGCGACCCAAACAGGAGCGCTGCCGCGAGACTGAATGCCGTCAGCATGAGCGGCAACCCGGCGTGCCAAATCCGCTCGCCGCGTTGGTCCGATCGCTTGCCCCACCAGACCATGATCACGGAAGCTAGCCCGAAAGGGATGGAATTGAGCAACCCGGTCTGCACGTTGGTGAGGCCGTAGGATTTGATAATCTGCGGCTGCCACAGCTGCAGCCCGCTGCTTACGCCCGTGCTTCCCGCCAAGACCACGCTGAGCGCGAGAACGTGCTTGTTCCACAACACCTGCCAAAGACTCAGACGCCCTACCGGCCGCTCCCTCTGCCTCTCGGCATCAAGCTGGCTCACCAGCCAGCTTCGCTGATTGGTGTCGAGCCATTTTGCATCAGTCGGCCGGTCGCTCAGCACCACCAGGCACACCAGCCCCAACACAATGGCGGGAGCGGCCTCCAGGATGAACATCCACTGCCATCCGCGGAGCCCGAACCATCCATCGATTTCAAGCAAAGCTGCCGAGATCGGCGACCCCAGGAAACTCGAGACAGGAATGGCGACCATAAACATTCCGACGATGCGCGCCCGATACCTGGCCGGAAACCAGTAACTGAGGTAGAGAATGACTCCCGGGAAGAACCCGGCCTCCGCCGCGCCCAGCAGCAGACGCATTGCGTAGAACGAGTGTGGACCCTTCACCAGGGCCATTCCGCCGGCCAGAAATCCCCAGGTGATCATGATTCGGGCGATCCAGCGACGCGCGCCGACCTTTTCCAGGAGCAGGTTGCTGGGCACTTCGCAGAGAAAATACGACACGAAAAAGAGTCCGCCCCCCAGGCCAAATACCGTGGCTGACAGGCGAAGGTCACCGACCATCTGCAGCGCCGCGAAACCCAGATTGACGCGGTCCACGAAGGAAATGAAATAGCAGACCATCAGGAAGGGCAGGATTCGCAGGGCAACCTGCCGCATCGTCCGCGCTTCCAGTGTATTTCTCTCAGAACGATCGCTTGTGGGAGTCACGTTACGGATTCATCCTGTCATGTCCAATCGAATGTGTGCATCGCCATTCGAAAGAGGATTGACGGCGGCCAAGGCGGGATTCTACATTCTTTTGAAGGTTTCTTAGCCATTCCATTCGTCACTCACCATTCATCACTCGCCATTCATCGCTAGGAGGACAAGTGGATTCTTGCCCGGCGCCCGATGACCACACGAAGGTTCCGCGATTCAAGATGCCTCCATTGGCCTGCGACGCACATTGCCATGTCTTCGGCCCCGCGGCGAAATTCCCTTACGCTCCCAACCGCGCCTATACGCCCCCCGACGCCCCCAAGGAGTCCCTGGCGGCCCTCCGCAAAATCCTCGGCATTGAGCGATCCGTGATTGTTCAGGCGAGCTGCCACGGCACAGACAACCGTGCCATGCTCGATGCCATTGCCACAAGCGGTGGCCGTTATCGCGGGATTGCCATCGTTGATGAGACCTTCACGGAACGAGATTACGCTGCCTTGCAGGAAGGCGGGATTCGGGGCGTGCGTTTCAATTTCGTCAAGCACCTGGGCGGCATGCCGGACATGAACGTCTTCCGCGATGTTCTCGAGCGCATTCAGCCGCTCGGATGGCATCTGGTCGTGCACCTGGACGCCGTGGATATCACCGAGCTTTCCGGGGTTTTCCGCAAGCTTTCGCTCCCCTTTGTCATCGACCATATGGGGCGCGTCAAAGCGGGTGCGGGCCTCGAACAAGAGCCGTTTCGCGCGCTTCTCGAGCTGATGAAACTGGAGAACTGCTGGGTGAAAGTTTGCGGCTCCGAGCGCGTCTCCGCGGCGGGTCCTCCATTCCTGGACGCGATTCCCTTTGCTCAGGCGCTGGCCAATGCCGCTCCGGGACGTGTGCTGTGGGGCACGGACTGGCCTCACCCGAACGTCGGCCGCCACATGCCGAACGACGGAGATCTGGTCGATCTCCTGCCGCTGATCGCGCCCAGCGAGGAACTCAGGGAAAAGCTTTTGGTCAAAAACCCGGCGACACTGTACGATTTCAATCGCTGATGCCGCCCACTTACTTATGGTCGTAGGCGAGCAGGGGAGATACGCATGCCCTATCGGGATCTTCGAGAATATCTACAGGCTTTGGAGAAAAAAGGGCTCCTTTGCCACGTCACCGCCGAGGTTGACAAAGATTGGGAAATCAGCGCGGTTTGCCGGCACACCTTTCGGACGATCCCAGAGCAGCGGCGTCCCGCGCTGATGTTTGACAGAATCAAGGGGAGCGCCATGCCCTTCGTGGTCGGAATCCTCGGGGGTTCGCGGCGGATTTACGCTACGGCCTTGGAAACGGACCTCGATGGCGTCTGGGAAAAGTGGGAGCGAAGCAAGAATCTGGTGCCGCCTCGGCTGGTAAAGAGCGGGCCATGCCAGGATGTGGTGCACATGGGAGACGAAGCCAATATCGAGACGCTGCCTGCCGCAGTGTGGACTGTGGGGCACGACCCCGGCCCCTACCACACCTCTCCGTTTGTCATCTCGCGCGATCCCGAAACTCGCGTCCCCAACGTGGGCGTTTATCGCGTGCAAGTTAAGGGGCCCCGAAAAACGGGGCTCATGATTTATCCGCCACGCAACATGAACCAGCACATCCGAAAAAATGAATCGCGGGGTTGCGCCACCGAGGCGGCCATCGTCTTCGGCACTGATCCCGTAATCGGCCTGACCGCCGTGAGCCCCTTTCCCTATGGCGTGGACGAATTGGCCGCAGCAGGAGGCATTCGCGGGGAGCCCGTCGATGTAGTACGCTGCCTTACCGTGGATCTCGAGGTTCCCGCCACGGCGGAAATCGTGGTGGAAGGCAAGGTTCCATTTCAGGCCCGGGAACAAGAAGGACCCTTTGGCGAATATGCCGGCTACATGGGAGAAGGCGGAATCCATCCTGTGTTCGAGGTCAACTGCATCACGCACCGGCGCAACCCGATCTATCAGGCTTTTATGAGCCAGATGCCTCCCAGCGAGTCCAGCTGCATCAAGAGCTTTGGCCGCGAGATGGAAGTTCGCCGCCACCTGAAGAATAATCTGGGCCTTCCGGTGCACGACGTATGCATTACGGAAAGCAGCGGCGCCACGGCCATGCTGTTGATTTCCATGCGCAAGCAGAATCGGTTTCAGCCGCTCAAGGCCATGATGGGCGCGTGGTCGCTGGCGATCGGAGTCGGCAAGATTACCATCGTAATGGATGAGGACATCGACATCCGCGATCCGTTTCAGGTGGAATGGGCTCTCAGCTTTCGCATGCAGCCGGCTGAAGATATCCATATCGTGCGAAACACCGACCCCATGGCACTTGACCCCTCGCAACCTCTGAAGGACGGCAAGAAACTGCCTCCCACGGAGCAGGTGAGTTCCAAGATCGGTATCGACGCCACCCGTAAATTCCCTTATCCTCCTCCTTCCGTGCCGCCCAGGGAGCACTTGGAAAGAGTCGCCGCGAACTGGGCACACTACGGAATTCGTGAAGTTCCGCAGCCCCGAACAGAAACTTGAATGGAAATGAGCCTTGGCTTAGGCAGCGGGCCCGCGGAGTGGTTGGCATAACTGCCGGCACGCAGGCACCAGAACGTGGCCATCGTGGCTCGTCGCATTCGAATGATTCCGATAATCCCGAAAGCAGCGCGACGAGATCGGCGCCCGTGATACGGTTTCCCATCAAGGCGGATGGAGGACGTCGTGGTCCTGGCAGAAGCCGCAGGTCCGCTGCTCACGCCGTGGCAGGATTTCTACGTCATCGTCGGCTCGTCGGCCGGAGCGCTAACGGGGCTGCAGTTTGTAGTGATTGCCCTGATCGCTGAAGCAGGAGGTGAGAGGCATGATGGAGATTCGCGCCTTCGGTACCCCAACCGTGGTGCACCTCGGCGCGGCTCTGCTTATTTCGGCGATCATGAGCGCCCCCATGGCCCGCGCTCTATCCTGCCGGGCTTGTCCTGGGCGCCTGCGGGGTGGCGGGAGTTGTCTACGCAGCGATGGTCATCAAGCACGCGACACGCCTTACGGGTTACACGCCGGATGCTGAGGACTGGCTCTGGTATGGCGCACTTCCGCTGGTTGCGTATGCAGTCTTACTAGGCGCGGCGATCCTGCTCGCGTGGCATCGCACGTTCTCTCTCTTCGTGGTCGCTGGGACCACGCTCCTGCTTCTGTTCGTCGGAATTCACAACGCTTGGGATACGGTCACTTATGTCGCCGTCGTCGGGCACGGGCAAGGGTCGAAGGAGGGAAAATAAGGGCCAGAGGGAGCGTGCCGGAATGGGCAGCGAATCGGTTCCAAAGCAGAATAGCGAAATCAGGGAATGAAATAGCCGCCCTTGGCCAGAATGGCGTAATCGCGCCCCTTCTTCCCAAACGACGATACCAGCCGGACTTCCAGCTTGTGTGGTTTGCCCTCGGCTCCATTGGCCGACGTATAATAGCCCAGCGTGTAGCGCGTCTTGATGCGCTCGATCAGTGCGCGGAACACGGAATCGAGCGATGCCATGTTCTGGACGTCGAAGATCTCTCCGCCCGTCTCTTCCGTAACTTTGTGAATGTCCACCAGTCCTGGAATCAGGCCCACGGCGAAGCGCACCCCCGGCGGGTTGTTCCCCGGCACCTTCAAATTGTAGAGCGTTGCGTCTGCTGCGATCATTTCCGTGACGATATCGCGTGTGCCTTCTCCGCCGGCATCCGTGCCCACATCATCGCTGATCAGAATGACCACCCGGCGGCCCTTGGGCGCTTCCGCCAGGAAATACTTGGCGGCGTCGAAGATGCCGTCATTGATATTTGTGGCCCCACCCGCATGGAACGTATTGATCTGCTCGGCAATCTTGGTCTTGTCTTTGGTGAACGGAGCGCTCAATTGGGCTTCGGTGGAAAACGTAAACAGGGCCACTTCGTCTTCGCTCTTGAGAGCTGCCAGAGCCGTGCTCGCGGCGTCGCGCAAGGGGCCCAGGAACGGGCCAATCGAATCGCTCAGATCGAGCACCAGCGCCACGTTGAGGGGAAATTCGTCGCGGCTAAAGACGGTTACTTTTTGGACGGCGCCATCTTCGCGCACCTCGAAATCATCTTTTTTCAGATCGGCCATGATTTGCCCGGCCTTGTTTTTCACCGTCGTGTCAATCATGACCAGGTTTACGTCGACGCGAATGGCGTCTTGGCCTGGGTCCCGAGCCCCAGCGGAAGCGGTTGGAAAAAGACCCGGGATCGGGAAGAAGTACGCCCCAACTGCCATTAGCCCAACTGCCACTAGAAGGCCGACCGGCCTTCGTAAACGTCGCGTGCGTAGCCACGATCCAGCGATTTCCATGGTGGTTTCAAGGGCCGGTAGCAACTT
>Ga0066691_10000500_pt1 | contig 13369 bp, 12 predicted proteins | sample GraSoiAngelo_140_FD_66671 | JGI IMG/M metagenome (GOLD analysis project Ga0066691, IMG submission 66671) | Grasslands soil microbial communities from the Angelo Coastal Reserve, California, USA - 14_0929_12_30cm | ecosystem: Environmental > Terrestrial > Soil > Grasslands | place: USA... | reverse complement strand
CCTGGGGCCTGGGGGCTGGGGTTTCCACTCCCCGATCCCCAGCCCCTAGGCCCCAGGTTCCGATGTGCACACCCGTGAGCACGATCTCCGCGTGGTGCTCCGCCAAGGCGCGCGCTTCCTCTATAAGGTCATCGACCGGCCGCGACCGGTTCGCGCCGCGGGCCAACGTCGTCGCGCAAAACGTGCAATGCTCGTCGCAGCCGTCCTGGATCTTCAATAACGCACGGGATTTGGTACCAGCGGCTAGCGCAGCATGCTGCGCCCCTACATCGACCCCCGCCGCCCGCAACACATCTGCCGGCACTGCATTCGCCACCACCGCGCGCACCGACGGCAACGCCGCGATCGAGCCATCATCGAGCGCCGCGGCGCATCCCATGACGATCGTACGCGCGTGGCTGCCCTTCGCCACATGTCGCACGAAGCGGCGCAGCTTGACTTCGCTCTCGTGCGTGACGGTGCAGGAATTCACGACGGCAAGATCGGCCAGGGCAGGATCATCGACCACGACGGCACCCCTCGCGTCGAATGCCTGGCGCACCCGCTCGGTGTCGTACTGGTTGGCCTTGCACCCGAAGGTGTGGAAGTAGACCCTCACGGCCGTACGGTGAGGCCGACCAGGAATGTCCAGACCCGCTCGGTCAGCCCCGTTCCTTTGCGCTCCAGACGCTCGAGACCGATGTCGAGTCGGCCGCGTCCACCCGAGAACTGCCGGCCGAGCCCTGCGGAGTACCCGACCTCGCTGGGTGTCTTGCCGACGCCGAACGGCAATTGCCCGCCGCGCACGCCGAAACGAATGGGCGTACCCAGCGAGCCGAGCTCGGCCCCAACCGACCAATTGAATGTGTCGTGCGAGTTGGAATCCGCGGGGCTGGCCCCTCGCCAGTTGCGCCACATGACCGTCCCCGCAAACGCCGCCTGGGTTCCCGCACGCCATTGCAGGCCGGCGCCATAGGTCCGCGGCAGATTATTTTCGGCGACCTGGCGGCCACCGATGTCGGCCCGGAGTCTTGAATCGGTGCGCAGCCAGCCGGCCAGCCGCACATCCCGCGTCACATCGAGCAGCAGACTCGCCGAGCCGCCTGTTCCGGAATACGCCACCTCGTCGCGGGCGGTGGAGGTCCGGTAATTCGTGCTGTCGGCGAAGCTGCGCGTGGCAATGACCCGCGACGAACCGGTCAACAGATGAAAGCCGAACCCGAGCGCGAGCCGGCGGTGCAGTCGGGCCGCGGCGCCGAGTCGCAAGTCCGAGACGGCCCCGTCGCTCGTGATCTCGTCTGTGATCGGCTCCTGGACCCCGCGCAGGTTGATCGTGTCCTGGATGCTCACACCAAAGGTGCGATCGAGATAGGTGGCAAAGCCGCCGCCCACGACGATCCGCGGCGTGACGGGTCCCGCGATGACGAGCGCGGGAAAGCGCGTCGCGCGCAGCGAAGCCTGGGCTGCGCCGGTCGGCTCGAGCGTGCGCCACGACGTGCCACCGGCAATACTCGCGCTCATCCGGCGCGCATCGGCGAGCGAGGCATCGGTGAGCGGCGAGAAGGCGTCGAACGGCGCGAACGCACCGCCTGTGCTTCTGGCGCGCACGCTCTCCCACCGGCCCGGTGTGCCGAGACCCTTGATGCCGAACTGGGAGTCCTGGGCGGTTAGGCGGTTCGGCGGTTGAGCGGCTAGGAACACCGCCACCAGGACGCCGACCCTAACCGCCCAACCGCCCAACCGCCCAACCGCTGTTTTCATGGCGCCCCGAACGCGAAGCGCTTCACATACGTCACGTGCAGCGACGGCCGAAATGCCGGCGCGCGGGAGGAATAGAAGCGCGCCTGTGTGTACGAGGCGGCCTCAGGCAGCTGGCGCAGGAACAGGGATGTCACCTGTGTCGTGTCCAGCGTCCACGCACGCACGAGGTTTGTTAGCTCGAGCCGTACGGTGTCCGCCGAGCCGATGTGGACGAACGTGGTATTGAACGTCGATCCGAGCGGGGATTTCGCGCCCAGATCGGTGGTCACGTTGCGGCCCTCGATCGCGAATGAGTCGCTCGGGACGCCCGGCACCGGACTCACCGGTACGAGAATGAGCGTCGCACGAACGAGATCGATGCTGTCGTGCAGAAATGCCGGCAGCGCGACGCGCAGGAGGCTCCGCACCGACGGCACGCCGCCGACCGTCAGGTTCGAGTCGATGGCCGGCGAAGGCGGGTTGAAGACGAAGCTATCGAAGCGCGTCGTCACAGTCTGTTTGCTGTGCGACACGCTGTCGGGCTTCGTGCCGACGCTGTCAGCGAAATGAAAGTACCAATTGAGCTGCGCCCCGCCACCAACCGAGCTTTGCTCCGTTGCCAGACGCACGCTCGCAAACGAGTCCGCCGCCACGCGAATCCCGAACGCGAGCCGGCCGGAATCGGGTTCGCTGAGCGGCGCCTGCAACGTATCGAGCTTCAGATAAACGAGCAGCGACGAGTCCGCCTGCATGAGCAGCACATTGCCGGCGCTGTCCACGCGAACAGAGTCGATGCACGCCGGACAGATGCCTTGTGCGCCCCGCCAAAACTGCGTGAGCGCTGTATCCGTGCTCCCAGGCGTTGCCAGCAAACCACTGACGCTCACGCTGTCGACCGGTGGTGCAGTGAAGTATGGATCGAGCGAGGCAAAATCAGATGTCGAGTCCACTGTCACAGGCAGCGTGAACAGCTTGAGACGCAGGTTGGTCGCCTCTTTGCTGCGTTGCGCGATGATGAGCCGCAGCCGGAGGGAGTCCACCGAGATCGGCACGGTCGTCGTGTCGACCGCCCTCTTGATACGCCTGATCATCGTCTGTGACGTGAAGAACGGCCGGCTGTCGATCACTCCAGGACTGTCCGCCGCGGCCATGAGGGTCGACTGGTAACCCTGGAGGTAGCCGGAGAATGACGAATCGCGGCCGATGATGGCGGCGAAGATCGTATCGTGAATGCTGATCGATCCGCTCGGGCAAAAGGTCGGGCAAACGCCGGGCGCGGTCACATTCTCGGTACAGGCCCCCGCGGCAAGCAAGAGCACGAGCCAACCGAATCGACGCATCACCGATCCAACGTCTCCTTCGTGAAAGCATCCGGTAACAGCGCCGCCAGCGTCCAGCGTTTCTCCGTCGACGGTCCGACGGCAATCACTTCCAGACCGAGGCCGAATTCCGCCAGCAGCTGGCGACACGCCCCGCACGGTGCCGCGGGCGGATCGACATCGGTCGTGACCACAATGCGCTTCAGCTGGCGCGCGCCACCCACGACTGCGGCACCGAGGGCCATCCGCTCCGCACAGATCGTGAGCCCATACGACGCGCTTTCCACATTACAGCCGACGTATACCTTCCCGTCCGCCGCTTCGATGGCGGCTCCCACATGAAAGCTGCTGTAGGGCGCCCAGGCGTGGCGCATTGCCTCACGCGCCCGTTTCACCAGATCGTTCATGCCGCAACGTCCTGGAGAAACGACGATCCCGCGGCGAGCGCCGGCAGGCCGAAGTACGCCGCGACGGTCTGCCCCAGATCAGCGAACGTCCGCCGGGTACCCAGCGGGACGGGATGCACGCCGGGGCCCACGACGAGCACCGGGACGACCTCGCGCGAATGATCGGTCGACGGCGTCGTCGGGTCGTTGCCGTGGTCCGCCGTGAGCATCACGAGATCGTCCGCTCGCAGCCGCGCCAGCAAGCGCGGAATCCACGCATCCAGCTCTTTGAGACCCTGATGAAACCCCGGCACGTCATTACGGTGCCCCCACGTTTGATCGAATTCGATCACGTTCACGAAGACAAATCCCGTTTCGAGCGTGTCGAGCGCCCGCTCGATGAGCCGGTAGGCATCGGCGTTGGTCGGGGTGTGCTCGCTCGTGATGTTTCGCCCCGCGAACAGGTCGTCCACCTTGCCGATGCCGATGCGCTCGACGCCCGCGTCCGCCATCAGATCCAGCAGCGTCGTTCCCGGCGGCGCGATCGAAAAATCCTTGCGACGCGGTGTGCGGCGGTAGTCCCCCGCCCTGCCTTCGAACGGGCGCGCAATGACGCGACTGACGGCCTGCTCGCCCGTCAGCATGCCGCGCGCGACCGCGCAGGCCTGGTACAACTCCGCCAACGGCACCGTCTGCTCGTGCGCCGCGATCTGAAAGACCGAATCGGCGGACGTATAGACGATCCACTTCCCGGTGCGTTGATGCTCGGCGCCCAGCTCGTCGATAATCGCCGTGCCCGACGCCGCCTTGTTGCCCAGCCAGCCACGCCCCGTGCGTCGCGCGAACTCGTCCAACAGGGAAACGGGAAACCCGCGCGGATACGTCCGAAACGGCTTCTCCAGGAGCACGCCGCAGAGTTCCCAGTGCCCTGTGGTGCTATCCTTCCCCGCCGATGCCGGCTGAGCTATCCCGTGCGCGGCTGTGGGGCTGACCCCCGGCGCAAGCCCGGGGATCACGAAACCCTCCCGGCATTTTCCTAATCCAAGCCGCTCCAGATTGGGCAGCTTCAGGCCACCGACGGCGCGAGCGACGTTGCCCAGCGTGTCCGATCCCGTATCGCCGTACGCCGCCGTGTCCGGCGCCGGCCCGGCGCCGAGCCCATCCAGCACGATGATCGCCGCGCGCCCCGTCCCGTATTTCACACCGGAATTCGCGGCAAGCGCGCGCCAAGCCCGGTGAGAAACTCGTGTGGTACCTCAGCACTCCACTCGGCCATCTCCCTCAGGGTGATGCGCTGCTTCGCGTCTTCGCCCACGATGGTCGCGATGTCGCCCACCTGCACTTCCAGCGTTCCGGTGTCGACGAGCGCCATATCCATCTGCACAAATCCCACGATCGGACGGCGTTGTCCGCGCAGTAACACGCACGCTCCTCCGGTCGCCCCCAGCATGCGCCGCAGCCCATCGGCGTACCCGCAGCGCAGCGTGGCGACCACGGTGTCACGCGGTGCCGTCCAGCTGGCATCGTAGCTCACGCTCTCGCCGCGACGGATGCGCCGCACGCTCAGCACGCGCGCCCGGACACTCACCACCGGGCGTGGCTCGGGCAAACCATCCGCCGGCGCACCGCCGTACAGAAAGATTCCGGGCCGCACCAAATCGAACGCGAACTGCTTCCCTCTCAGCGCCGCGGCGCTGTTCGCGACATGGAGCAGCGCCGGCCGCCGCGGCAAGCGAGCGACGGCGCCGAGAAACCGTTCCAGCTGCTGCTCCGCAGTGCCGTCGCGCCGCTCGGCCGAGTGAAAGTGCGTAAAGCACCCCTCGAACGACGCCGTGTCGACCGCTTCGCCCAGCTCGTCTACCTCGTCCCACCGGACACCGGCGCGCCCCATCCCCGTGTCGATCTCGACATGGAACGGACGGTCGCCACGCGTGGTCCACTCGAGGATGCTGCCGGCGTCGCCCAGCGCCGGCGTCAGCTCGTGGCGGTCGTACGGGTCGAACAGTCGCGCGCGCGCCGGCATGAACACGAGGATGGGCCGCGTGATGCCGGCCGCGCGCAGCTCCGCACCTTCTTCGATCGTGGCGACGCCGTAGCCCCAGGGGTCGAGCTGCTCGAGGGCCTTGGATACTAGGACGGCTCCGACCCCGTACGCATTCGCCTTGACGACAGGGAGGAGCCGCGTGCCTGCTATCTTTGCTACCGTTCGAGCGTTGTCGACGAGGGCTTCCACGTCCACTTCCACCCAGGCCTCGCCTCTCGTTGACACGCTCACTGGCGCGGGTATGATACCCGGCCCGGAGGCTAAATGCAAGGCGATTCAGCGCTTGGACGTGCTCTGGGACTCGTGCGCGAACTGCGGCAACGCTGCGCATGGGACCGCGCGCAGACTCCCCAGACGCTCCGTCCCTACCTCGTCGAAGAAGCTCTCGAGCTCGATCACGCCATTCAGACCGACGATCCAGAAGCGATGCGCGACGAGCTGGGCGACATGCTCCTGCATCTCGCGTTCCAGATCGTGATCGCCGAAGAGCGGTCCCAGTTCAACGCGGAAGTCGTGACGCGCACATTGGAAGAGAAGCTGTGGCGGCGTCATCCCAACCTCTTCGGCGAAGGTCGCGCGCGCCGTGATGATCACGCCGGGTGGGAACTGGTGAAACGGCGGGAGCCGCGCACGGGGGGCAAGCGGAGCACGCTCGCCGGACTGCCGCCCACACTGCCACCGCTGCTGATGGCCTTTCGGCTGCAGGAGCGCGCCGCGGGGATCGGGTTCGATTGGCCCGATGCGAAGGGACCGCTGGCGAAAGTGAAAGAAGAGACCGCGGAATTGGAACGGGAAACGGGAAACGGCAGGCGGGAAACCATCGAAGAAGAAATCGGCGATCTATTGTTTGCCGCGGTGAATCTCGCGCGCAAGCACGGCATCGAGGCCGGTCAGGCACTCGAGCGCTCGAATCTGAAATTCATGCAGCGCTTCGAAAGAGTGGAGAAGCTCGCCGAGGAGCGTGGCCTGGAAATGGGGCGGGCCTCGCTGGAAGAGCTGGACAAGTTGTGGGATGAGGTCAAAGCGACTTCATCCTGAAGCGGGAGGGCTACGGAGCCGGCACCGCCAAACTATACCGCCCCGAACCGAGCTCAACGACGACATCCTTGCCGCGCTGCCGCGCGCCGCGCACACCGGCGCTCGCGTTGATGGGCGCACTCCCCTCCCGAACCTGATCCAGGCGAGCGTCCCACAAAGTCACTTCCGCCGATGTGTTCGCCGGAATGGTGACATCGAGGACGAATCGCTTTCCATCGAGTCGCCACGCGGAAGACAGCGTCCCGTACCCGGTCTCGAGGGACGCGCTCGCGCTCGTCAGGCCCGCTCCCGGCCGCGGCGCGATGCGTGACCGTCGATACCCCGGCCCTGCAGAATCGACATCGATGCCGCCGATATTCCGATACATCCAGTCGCCGACCGCGCCGAATGCATAGTGATTGAACGAATTCATCCCAGGATCTTCGAACGAGCTGTCGGGCCGAATGCCATCCCACCGCTCCCACATCGTCGTCGCCCCGCGCGTGATCGGATACAGCCACGACGGATAGGTGCGTTGCGTCAGCAACGCGAACGCGTCCTCGATGTGCCCACTTCCGGCGAGCACGTGCAGGAGGTACGGCGTCCCGAGGAACCCAGTCGTAAGGTGGTGGTCGCGCGCTTCCACGTCCCGAGCGAGTCGGCCGGCAGCAGCCGGAACCAGTGAATCGGGCAGGAGATCGAACGCGATCGCCAGTGCGTACGCCGTCTGCGTGTTCTCGCCCACTCGGCCCGTACGCGACACGAACTCCCGGTCAAACGCCTCGCGGATCGCGCGGAAGCGCTCATGATAGGCGGCTGCATCGTCTGCGCGCCCGAGCACTGCCGCCGCCCGCGCGACCAGATCGGTGGAATGGGCCAGGAACGCCGTCGCGATCAGGTCTGTGCCCGTCGTCGCACCGGGGTAGGACGGATCGTCGCTGTGCAGCGCGAGCCAATCGCCGAACTGCCATCCCGGTCTCCAGATCATATCTGTGCCCGCCCGGCGGCGCGCGTAATCAACCCACGCGCGCATGCTCGGATATTGCCGCTCGAGCAGGCGCCGGTCGCCGTACGTGAGGTACATCGTCCAGGGGATGATGACGGCGACGTCGGACCAACCGGCGGTGCCCGCGAAGCGGACAGAGTCGCCCCCCAGGGGATTCGGGATCACCCACGGGACGCTGCCGCTCGGGTCCTGATCGGCTGCGACATCGGCGAGCCACTTCGCGAAGAAGCCGTTGACGTCCATGTTGAATGCCGCGGTCCGCGCGAACACCTGGGCATCGCCTGTCCATCCCAGGCGCTCGTCGCGCTGCGGGCAGTCGGTCGGCACATCGAGAAAGTTGCTGCGCTGACCCCAGACGATGTTGCGCTGCAGCTGATTCAGCAGCGAGTCGGAGGTCAGCAGGCTTCCCGTCTGCGCGAGGTCGGATGACACGGCGATGCCCGTGATCGTCGTCGAGTCCGGCGGAGCGGGAAGTCCTCGGGCCGCCACATAGCGAAAACCGTGAAATGTGAAATGCGGCTCGTATACTTCCCGCGATTTTCCACCGAGGGTGTAGCGGTCCGTCTGAGCCGCGGCACGCAGATTGGCGGTGTAAAGATTGCCGTCGCGGTCGAGGACCTCGCCGAAGCGGAGTGTCACCGTCGTGCCGGCCTGCCCTTGGACGCTGAGACGGGCCCAACCAGTGAAGTTTTGCCCCAAATCGAACAGCGTTTCACCCGACGGCGCGCGACGGATGCTCACCGGGCGCAGCTCGCGCACGCGCCGCACTGGTGGCGACAGGGACGCCACGAGCGCAGCCGCCGGCGGATCGAGCAGCGCAACCGCGCTCCATGCGTGGTCGTCGAAGGGCGCGCTCACCCAGCCGCCAAGCTCTCGCCGCGCGTCGTAAGTTTCGCCGCCATAGATGTCCGACGCGAGCACCGGTCCCGGCGTCATCCGCCAGGCGGTGTCCGTCACCACGCGCGCGGTGCGTCCGCTCTCATAGCGGATCTCGAGCTGCGCGCGCAGGGCCAGCCGCCGGCCATAGAGATTGCGTTGGCCGAAGAACCCGAGATTTCCCCGATACCAGCCATCGCCCAGCATCGCGCCGACGGCGTTGGCGCCCGGTCGCAGCAGCGAGGCCACATCGTAGGTCTGGTACTGCAGCCGCCGGCGGTATGAGGTCCAGCCGGGCGCGAAGAGCTGGTCGCCGACCCGTTGTCCGTTGAGATAGACCTCGTAGAGGCCGAGGCTCGTGACGTAGAGACGCGCGGAACGCACGCGGTCGTCGACACGGAAGGACCGTCGCAATAATGGCGACGGAGCTGGCAGGCTATCCGTCGTGGTTTGTTGCGGGCCGATCCACTGCGCGGTCCAGTCGGCGGGTTGCAGCAGTCCTGTTTCCCAGAACGCCGGCGCGCTCCAGGGAGACGCCCCGCTGCCCGCGTCCCAGGCGCGCACGCGCCAGTAATAGCGTGTCCGCGACAGCGCGGGCGGACCGCCGTAGTTCACGAATACCGATGCATCCGAGGCGATCTTCCCGGAATCCCACAGCAGGTTCGCGCCGCGCACGAGGCTCGTTTCGCCGGTCGCGACCTGCAGCTGATAGGCCGCCTGCACCGTGTTGCGCCGGTTGCTTTCGATTCGCCAGCTCAGGCGCGGCTGCGCCACGTCGATGCCGATGGGGCTGGTGAGGTACTCGACGCGCAGTCCAGCGACCGTGACCTGAGCGAATACCTGCGCCGGTGCAAGGGCCGTCAGAGCGCCGATCAGGATGTGCCGCATCCGTCAATCTACGCCCGCCGACACCTTCGGGCGCTAGCGACGGACCAAGATTTCGTCAGCGGCTTGCCCGCCAACCGCGTGCGACGCCGAGGCCGAGCAGCGAACCGACTCCAGCAAGCGCGCAGATGAGTATCGGGGTAATGGGAGTATGGAGATTGGACACCGCGATCGGGGAGGCTATCGCGAAGCCAACGCTCCCGCCCAAAAAAGCTGCCAGACGATCAGCACCTGGAAGCCACCGCAGCTTGGAAGCGATCACAACGGCCGCACCGATGCCGACCAGTCCTCCGATGACTGCTCCGGCGAACAATCCGGTCTTCCCTGCACCGTTGCCAAGGACGGACCCCACGACCGCGCCGAGCCCTGCGAGGACCCAGGCAGCGATGAATAGAGGAAATGTCTTCACGAGAAGAGGAACAGGCCATCACCCACGAGAAGGCCGACGAAGGCGATCACGAGCAGCCACATGACGGGGTCTCCTTATACCTGCGAGTGATGCCGCCGTCTAGCGGAGTGCGCCTAAGAACCTGCCGCTCAGTCGCAGTGAAAGTAGAAGCGATTTCCATCGATATCTTCCACGGTGAACTGACGCAAACCCCAGGGTTTTTTCTCGAGGGGCTCCACGATTCGGGCGCCCAGGGAGCGCAATTCCTCGTACGTGGCGTCGATTTCCGCCGCAAATACCCAGTGAACGGCAGGTTCGAATGGACGCGCTCTTCTGCGAAAGAAGATCGCGACGTTGTCACGGGAGACGGCACCGATATCGCCTCCTGGGTAGAGCCAACGGATCTCGAAGCCGAGCGCATCGCGGTAATGCTGCTGCGCCCGCTCTACGTCCTCCACTGGGAGCTCCGGCGTAGGATGAGCGAACGTGGTCCGCAATTCCTTTTGGTTCACGGCAACCTCTCGGTCAGCGCTGAGGCCGCGCAGACGCCGTATCGACCGGCGTCACGTCGATTCGCGAACCATTGCCCTGTATCGCGACAAGGACGCGGTCGTTGCCCACCGGCGGACGCCGATCGAGCAAGATCTCAAACCGGCCACCAGAGCGACGATACCCCCGGAGCACGCAGGTCGTATCACCCGGGGATACGTCCCCGCAGACGTTGTGCTCTGCCACCGCCACTGCCCGAGCGCTGTCGAGCGGAACGAGTCCTGCAGACTCAGCAGCCGACCTCAGGCTTGCACAGCCCATCGCGGCGCACACACATGTGACGACAACCACAGGGCTTGCAATGGAGACCAGCTTTACGGCAGGAGCATTCTCAGCAGCTGTCATAATGCCTCCGGCATTATTTGGACTTTGGAGGCTCTGAACGGTACGACCCTCATCCAAGTTTCGTTGCATGAATGCAACAATCACTCGCAGCCGGCGCCGGTGCCGCCAACTTCCAGGCGCTTGTCGGACAGCGCGCTCATCCGATCAAGATGTTGCCGAAGAAAATGAGCAGCAAGATCGCCAGCGCCAGAAGTACGACGCTCCAAAACCGGCGATTCGCACGTGGGACGCTTGAGGATGGAGAGGTGGGCACGAGATCCCGTACAATCTCGCGAGCCCGCTTAAAGTCGACGCTCGAGACAAGCACCTTCACCGGGACGAATGGGAGGGCGGCGCCCGATTCGTCATTCAGCACGACCTCGATGCCCTCACCTGCGAGCGCGAGCCGAACGCTTTCGATCAGCACGCGATCCGTGCTTTGAAGAACGAGATTCATCGCGCGAAGGCCCTCCGCGCGAGCAGGGTTCCGACAAGCAAGATAGCCACATCGAGATAGATGGGTCCGAGATGGCCGAGGGTGGCGAGGCCATAGACGTAGTGCAGAGGCAACCCGAAGGCGAGCGCAATCACGGGCACGAGGAGTGCCGTCCACAGAGCCCAGCGCTGCCCGGCGCGAATCCCTCGCCACGCCAGCAGAATCACCGCGACCCCAAGGGCGATGAGGAAACCGGCCACCGCTGCTTGCAGGTGACTGATATAGTAGAAGAGGTGCGGGCTGAACGCACGGATCTGCTCGGGCGTGCCGCCGACCTGCTCCGGCGTGAGGCCGAGTTCAATGAACCTGGTAAAGTTCCGGATGAGGAACATCAGTCCGTAGCCAACCAGCCCGATTCCAGCGAGCGCGACGAGCTTGGCGCCGAGCTCGGGGGATGGAGCGAGCGACCGATCACCAGGTGTGACGACGTGAGCGGACATACTGGGGGCTCCTACAGTAGAGGACTTGCGCTGCGGCGTTGGGGAGAGAGGAGCGGCGCGCTTAACGGAGTGCGCCTAAGGTGCGGCGGCGCACCCGGCCTGTTAGGCGGCACGGGCCCTGCGACGCGGACGCTGCTTGGCCGATATTGAGCGGATAATCAGAACGTGTCGCCCGATATCTCGAAATGGCGTCTTGGACCGAGCGACCGCGGCGGTTATCAGCGCCTCGACATCCGGCCGCGCCAGGATATCAGCGGACGGGACCCGAAGGAAGCGGGTCTGGTTGCCAGCACCATTGAGTATCAATGGGCCTCGCGCGCAACGAATTCTCTATATAGAGGAACAGCTTCGCGCTCGTATGTCCCCTCGGGCACGCCGGCGAAGGGCCTTGTCTGCATTCGTACCACCACCAAAGCGAGATCCGGCAGGATGTGCACGTCCGTATCAAGATGACCGTGCATGGCGATCGCCTTCGCCTCGGGATCGATCCACCACAGCAAGCCATAGCGGGGGTTCATCTGTTGCGATGGTTGTGTGGCGGTCTCGATCCAGGCTTGACTGACGATCCGCCTGCCGTCTGACAGTCCCTTGTGGAGGATCAAGCGCCCCAGACGCGCGAGATCGCGCGGTGTGGTCTCCGCGTCCGCATAGGTCCAGGCGTGGCCCTTCCCATCCGCGTGTAGCCGCGTGTGGTCCATCCCGAGTGGACGGAAGAGTCGGCGAAGGGCGTAGTCTTGAATCGGTTCACCCGCCGCCGCATCGAGGATGGGAGACAGGAGTTGTGCCCCTTCATTGCTGTACGCCCACGAACTGCCCGGCTCATTCGTCGGAGTCAGATCCTCGACGAATTTGTCTTTGTCACTCGTGTAGCCAACACCATTTGCGTACATGCGGGGAAGCCCTGAAGTCATGCTGAGGAGGTGACGCAAGGTGACACGTGCCCGAAGGCCATCGCACCAGTTACGCACGTAGGTGCAGACGCGGTCATCGAGGCTCTTGAGCCGTCCCTCGTCGAGCAGCATGCCAACCAACAATGCGGTGATGGACTTTGTCGACGACATCGCGTACATCGGTTCTCGATAACGTGGTGAATACCACTCCTGGACAATCGTATCGCGATAAACCACCAAGCACGCGTCGGCCCCAGTCCTCTCGCAGATACTCAGGTGACCTTCAAGCGCTCTAACATTCAGACCGAGGGTTCGAGGATCTCCGGTTGCCCAGGATCCATCGGAGCTCGGCGACGCGCCTAGCCTGGCCAGGCCGGGCACGTTTCGATGCAACTGCGCGAGATCGTGGGCCATCTCTTCCTTTGCCCTAGTGCCTTCGCAGGTAGAATCGGCGCTAGCGAGCACGGCGTTGGCACTGTCTTGGTGCACAAGCTGCATTTCCGAGTATGCGAGCATGACTCGCACGCGGCAGCTTTCGTCCCGCGATCCGAGCCGTGCCGACGCGAGGTAGCGACGGGCCTGATCGGCAGCCTCGGACCAGCGTCCCGTGCGATTGAGCGCCATTGCACTGTCGGACGCCGACGAGCCTTGTCGCTTCACCCTCTGTGTCGCCAACGCCCGCTCGTACTCATCAAGCTGCCGTTGCCAATACGGGCGATACGACGGTGCCGCCCCAGGAGATGCCAGCGCGCGCTTCAATGCGTCAACCGCAGCGGTGAGATTGCCACCGCTGGCATACGCACCGGCAAGAATCACGAAGAACGTGGCCCGAGTGGAATCAAGCGCGATGGCGTGCTGAATTGTGGCAATAGCGCGCCGGGGATCCCGAAGCGTGGAATCTGCGCACCCGGAATAGACACTAGACTCGAGGCTGTACAGCTCGACCACGAGATTGTAGCCCTGGGGCGCCGAGGTCGGCGCGAGCGTGATGGCCTTATCGAAGTCGCTCAGCGCCCGGTCGCAGGCACGC
>Ga0066691_10000494_pt1 | contig 13432 bp, 9 predicted proteins | sample GraSoiAngelo_140_FD_66671 | JGI IMG/M metagenome (GOLD analysis project Ga0066691, IMG submission 66671) | Grasslands soil microbial communities from the Angelo Coastal Reserve, California, USA - 14_0929_12_30cm | ecosystem: Environmental > Terrestrial > Soil > Grasslands | place: USA... | reverse complement strand
GGCCGTAGCCCAACCGCAATAGCCGTCCCCACCGAGCACGGCAATCTTCATGTACCCTCCTCAGGGCAAATCTCTGCACAAATTTCTGCGGCAATCCGAACCGCGAACGACTCTCCTTAGATGCGCAGCCGGCAAGCAGGGGTGCCGAGCAAAAGACCGCTGTGGTCTGGACTTTCTTTTTTTACCTGTATACCCAGGTCTTTGCAAGCGGGTTCTTGAAAGCTGCTTGCAAATCGTGTATCCCCTCTCGGGAGACGGGCGTGTTCGAACGGATGGTTCGTGAGAATGAGTTTGCCGCCCCCAGCAGCCACGATTTCGAGATGATCCTGGCCAAGCAGATCTTTGAATTGCTGGAGTTTTGGCTGGTAGGTCACCAGATAGTAGCGGGGCGAGTCGAGCCAAAGGCTCTTGAATCGGGTGTCGTCAATGAAGATGTCCGGAGCGCCCGGTGCATAAGAACCGTACTCCAAATTGAAGTAACGCCCATTCAAAATCAGGACGTCGCGCGGTACATAAAACGTTATGGAAGACAGAGCCCAGTAATTATGGTCCACGATCACCTTTCCATCAGGAGATCCTTGGAGCACTTCCGCCAATGGCCGCGACGACAGAAATGGATCGAACACCACTAGTGCGAGGCGAGCGGCGTGGTAGAACAGGACCATCATCAGCGCGGCCGCCAGGAAAGACCGCAAATCAACCCACCAGAAGGTTGCCAGGGCACCGGCCAGCAAAGCGATTGCTGCGACAGCCAGGGGAAGGCGCAGATAGGCGAATGAATCGAAAGTAAGGTCCAGCATATGGCCCAGGGAAAGGGTATAGGCGCTGGGATGATGACCAAGCGCGGAAGAGATATCGCCCGGTGCGGGAACGTTTCGCACCAGAAAAAAAATCGTGATGCAGGCGAGACCGGCGCAGCCGACGACGAAGGAGAGAAGGCGAGTTCCGCGGCGAATCCAATCACCGCTCGCAGCCATCGCCGAGCCGAGCAGCAAGGCCAGCGCGGGATAGCAAGGCATCGAGTAGTATTCCTGAGTAGTGGAAAACGTGAAGAACACCAGGATAAATCCGATCCAGCATATCGCCAGCAGACGGGCGCGGCCTGCGCGGTCAACGGGTTTGAAGGAAAGCCGGACGATGGCGGGGAAGTATACGCTCCAGGGGAATAGCCAGAGAAAATGGAGGAGCCAGAACCACAGGCGAGGGACGGTATTGTAATCGCGAGGATACCGCAGATTGAGAAAGCGAAGGACCTGTTCGTTGATGAAATAGAACCACAGAAACCCGTGGTACTCACCAGGGCCGCTGTGAAGCGCGAGAGAGAAATAGGGCGGATTGCGTAGCGCGGCCAAAACGTGCCAGGGCGCTGCGACCAGGACGACAATGAAGAAACCGCTGATGGGACGTAGCCGCTTCCAGGTTCGAGCGACAAACAATTGCTTGGTCAGGAATAGATAGAGCACCCCTGTAACGATTGGGAAAACCGCGCCGATTAAACTCTTCAGCAAGACCCCGGTCCCCAGGCTAACGGCGAGGAGGAATGCCCAGAGCCGCGGCTCCTCATCGTCGAGGGCGCGCAGAAAGGCCCACATGGCCAAAGCAATAGTGAACGTCAGTGTCACATCGGGGATAACAATGCGCGTGAATAGGAACAGGCCGACGCATGTGGCCATACACAAACCCGCACACAAACCTGCTCTTCTCCCGAACGCCCATGCGCCGAAGGCGCACGTCAGGCAGGCCAGTCCGATTGCCGAAAGTGCGAATGGGATGCGTGCCGCCCAGTCATGAACCCCAAAAATCTTGAAGGAGACAGCCATCGGCCAGTAAAACATCGCCGGTTTCTCGAGAAAGACGATGCCATCAACCCGCGGGGTCACCCAATCCCCTGAGGTAACCATGTTTCTTGAAATTTGTGCCACGGCCGCATCGACGTCGTCCATCAGCGACGGCGGCGACACGCTACAACCTAGATATACCGCTCCGGCAATCAGGGCAACGATCAGGTATACGAGCCAGCTTTGACTTGTAAGAACGTCTGTGCCGTCAAGCTTGGCGTCGCTTGTATTCGCCATCTTTTCATCCATTGAAAAAGGATCATCAAGCCCCAGAGGTGGTATCCGACGTTGGCCTTTCTTTCCAGATGCCGGTTCAAAAAGTTTTCAACGGCATCTCCTCGAAAAAGTTGCCCGTATTCCGCGATCCCCTCCCTCAAGGAATCGACCAGCATCGAACGCAGAGGACCGCGGAGCCATGCATGTGCCGGAATGTCAAAACCCGTCTTCTTGCCTGCCAGGATGGAGGCTGGGAGCTTGTCTTTACGCAGTTCACTCAAAACAAGTTTCTGCTGCGATCCGCGAATCTTCAGGTGCGCGGGCAGCTTTGCGGCGAACTCCACGATGCGATGATCGAGAAACGGTGGACGCACTTCCACGGAATGAGCCATGCTCATGCGGTCGCTCTTGACCAGAATGTCGTCGGCCAGATAGTAATTCTGATCGAACCACAGAAAGTGTGCCAGAGCATCGCGGGTTTTCGGCAGCTCGTCTACTTCAGCCAACAAACGATGAAAAGCCGGGGGCAGGGGTTGCCGAAGCAGCGATTGCTTTTCCACGTCCGAGAAAGTTCCGTTCCAGTATACGTGGGCGTGACTCGGCTCAAGCAGACTGCCCTCCAAAAATCGCTTCAACTTGTATTCGAAGCTGATTTTCTCATCCGAGACGGGCCAATAGCGGACTCCTGCCAGCGCTGCTTCGAGGAGCGGGCGCGGCACGCGCCGGGCCCATTTGGCAAGCAGGTCCGCACGGCAGGTGATGTATCCCCCGAATAGCTCGTCAGCGCCTTCGCCGCTCAACGCCACGGTGGTTTTGGACTTGCACAATTTCGAGAGAAACCAGACGGGCAGTGAGCCCGCATCCGCGCTCGGTTCGTCTGAATAGTAGGCAAACTCCTCGATCGCACCGCACAGGTCCTGCGCTGGCGTTAAATCCAGTTCCTGATGATCCGTTCCGTACTGTCGCACGGCCCGGTCGATGAATTTCGTCTCATCAAAACTTCGTCCACGAAATGAAATCGAAAATGTCTTCAATTGCGAAGCTGTGGCTCTCGACGCGTAGTGCAGGATGGTCGTCGAGTCCATTCCGCCGCTCAGCCAGATCCCCAGCGGAACATCCGAAATCATGTGCTCGCGCACCGATTGCGCCAGCAGGCCGTCGAGTTCCTCTTTTGCTGTCTCTAATGTGTAATCGGACGCTTGGGTGAAAGGCAGTTTCCAATAAGCATCCGAAGATATGTTTCCGTCGCTCCACTCCAGCCAGCAGCCCGGCGGAAGTTTTTCGATTCCCTCCACGAGAGTCCAGGGACACGGGACATAGTTCAGCGAGAGATAGCAATCGAGACCAGCGAGGCTCAGCCGCCGTTCGATTTCCGGATGGACAAAAATGGCTTTCAGCTCAGAGCCAAAAAAAAGATCTTCACCTTGACGCGTGATGTAAAGCGGCTTGATTCCCATGCGGTCGCGCGCCAGAACAAGTCGTCTTGCCGACTTTTTCCAAAATGCCACCGCAAACATTCCCCGCAACTTGGCCAGGCATTTCTTATCCCATTGCATGAACGCGCGAAGCACGGTTTCCGTGTCGGAATGCGATTCAAAGCGATGCCCTAGCTTTTCCAGTTCTTCCCGGATTTCGACGTAATTGTAGATCTCGCCGTTGAAAGCGATTCCGAAATCGCCGTCTTCGGAGAGGATCGGCTGGTTCCCGGAGTCCAGGTCGATGATTTTCAGGCGCGCCGCGCCCACCGAGAAAAGGCCGGATTGAAATACGCCTTGCTGGTCGGGCCCCCGGTGGATCAATGTTGCCGTCGCATCCTGAATTCGGCGGGGAGGAGGGGTCCAGGTTTTATGCGTATATCCTACGATTCCGCACAACTCTTTGTACCTCGCAGAGCGCCGTTCGAGAGTTAAGACGCTCTTCCTGTCATCGAAATGGGCTTCGGGGAACTCGCGTTTCGCCGTACCCTGCCACGTCCAGCAATGCACGGCCGGAAAGCGTTACGCCATTCGAACTGGCGAAACCTGGCCGGCCGCCCGCGATCCAGCCAAGCCAAACGGAAGGATGCAAGTACTTTCACTTCGATTGTAGCTGCAGCCCTCACGGCGGCGCAACGCTGACAGCACGGCGAATCTAAATTCTTGCACGCTATTCCGCAACGGCAGCTTTCGTTCGACAAACAGTCGCCAGCCCCGTCCAACTGTATCCGCGATGGGAGCGGAGCGCGGCATCCTGGAAGCCCGATGCCAGCCAGGGCCGGACTTCATCCTCGCGCAAGTAATAAGCGACCGGAGTCACCAGTTGATCGAAAACGTTAGCGTGAATTTCGTCGAATGGGTAGTGATACAGTGCGGCAAAATAATCGCTGTAAGGAAGTCTCGCCGGGCCTTTCCCATCAGCTCGCGGACGGTAGAAGATTTTTATGACGGCCCAAAGGGCGGCGGCGGGCAGAATCGACGCGATCCGCAGAAGTGGCGCAGGCAACCTCGAAGTGATTGCTTTGCGCAAGGGATCCACATACCGGGTAATCCATTCGTTTCCTTCGTGGCCGTAAACCCAAAAGGCCACCCGTCCGCCTTCCCTCACGCGCGAAGCCAGACTCGCAAAACCGGCGGCCGGGTCCGGCAAATGGTGTAGAACACCGACGGAAAATGCCAGGTCAAAGACCGCGCGGACGGGCGGGTTCAACAAGTCGCCCATGACCACGTGGGCGTTTGGGAATTGCCGGGTGTGCGCGAAGGCCACAAACGCACTCTCGCCCAAATCCAGAGAGACAATCGCGCTTGCACCGTGCGAAGCCACAATTGCAGTATGGCGCCCCTTGCCGCATCCTCCCTCGAATACAACGCGGTGCGTAAAGTCCCGGGCGGCCAGCGGGGCTACCCAGTCGAAAAACTCCTGCTCATAATAGTCGCGAAGATCGCTCCAGCGTGTCCATTCCTCCGCAAATCGCGAGGCCGTCTGGAGTTGGAAGCTGGCTAGGTTTGCAGGGAGGAGAATCGGCACCCCGCTGCGAATCGCGAATTGTGCAGCGCAGCCGCGGCACACGAGGCTGCCGGTCATCATGTGACCATCCTCTGCCGCGGCCGAGGCATCGCTGCTGAGAGACAATTCGCCCGCGCAATTGGGGCACACAATGAAATTCAAGGCTTCGCGTCTCATCTCGATGGTGAAATTCCATGATACATCAAGCCCCACCGGGCCGTCTCAGGCTTCGACTCCGAGCACAGAACGAAGCAAGGCGCTTGCGCCGTTCCAAAGAATCTGGACGCCGATACAAACGAGCAGGAAGGAGGAGAGCCTGAGGATGATGCCCATCCCGCTTTCGCCGATGACCGCAGCGAGCCGATCGGCAAAACCGTAACAAAGAAAAATGCTCATCGCCGTAAGCGCCGACCCGATCACCGCGGCGAGAATGGCGAGGAGGTTCGGCCCCAGGTGGTGAGGCTCGTTCGCCCCGAGGGTGATGGCCATGGAGATCGACCCAGGGCCGACAGTGAGCGGCAATGTAAGCGGATAGAACGCGCTGCGAGAGATGTCCTCCAAGTTCACTTTCTTCTGAACCTCCCGGCCCCGGTCCATCCCCTCTTTGCTTTTCAGCATGGCCCAGCCGTTGGAAATGACGATGAGACCACCGCCTACCTGTACAACCGGAATGGAGATTCCAAAGAAATGCAAAATGTGCGTTCCGATGAGGAACGAGGCAATCAGCAGGATAAAACTGTTCAGAGCGACCTGGTACGCCAAGACGCGGCGCGCCGGACGAGGATACTCACGTGTCAAGGCGAGAAAGACGGGGCTGCCGCCGAGGGGATTCACGATGGGAAACAGGGCGCTGAGGATCAGCAGGGTACTCTTAGCGACTTCGAGCAAGGGACTCCTCCGGAGGGGAGAGTATAGCCCAGGGGCAGTTTTTCCGGGCAAATGAGGTGGTTTTTGCGGCGAGCGGGGCGGTCATCAAATTTGAGGTTGGACGGCTTGCTAGGTAGCCAGTTGGAAAAAAGAGTTGAATTTTGCATGAGCGTAAGAGAGTGCAGAAGTGGTTGAAACCAAGGCACTTGAATGTGTTGGCGGGTGATGAGGCCGGAGTGCTTCAGGAATGGGGAGAATGGGAGTATACCCGGGCTGCCACTGGTAGCGCACTTGCCGCCCCGATCAAGCGCGCAAGCTGGTTTTATCCAGCTGCACGATCCAAGCAATGGCGAAACGTTCTGGAGGACACCCGTGGAGGGAGGCTTTGGCAGCTGGGGAAGCGTCACCCTTGTCCGATGTGCAAGAACGGATGAAATGGGCGCTTAGGGCGCGGACCAGAGCACCTTTCTGTCTTTGCCAAGCAGTAGGAGGGCGGCAGCGGGTTTTCGTTCCTTTCGGCCGGTACCGACCACCTCACGTCTGCCGAGGACGGTCGAGAATCCTTCGTTATCGGTTATCTCCAAGCCTGGCCCGCCGGCTTCTTCGCCAAGATTCACACTGAGGCTTCCTGCCGAGCCACTCATGTTGAAGCTGGAACCGCCAGCCGAGGAATCCACCCACAACGTTGAGACTTCTTTGCCCGCCGGGTTTCTCAGACGTAAGAACGACCCTGTTGGACGGGCTACCAAGGTGGCCTGGGCCGTTCCGCTTTCGTCGAAAAGATCTATTGCAGATGCGCCGTTTTGGATGGAAAGGCCTGCCCTGATCTCCTTGTCGTAGAGCCCCAGGCCAAAATGTGTCTTGTTTGTTCCGAGCTGAACTTGTTCGGTGGTTCCTGGCTTGTTCAAGACAAGGACGGGCTTGTCACCGCCCGCGAGCGACACGACCGGAGAACCTCTAGCGTCCAAGAGAGAGAGTATTGGCCCCGACATTTCCATTGAAAGCTGCGCACGGATTTTCCCGGATGCATCCATTAAATGAAACGCGTTAGCCTCGACTACTCGGTTCGTTTGCTCCTGACCCATGAACAATACGGCCGAGATCAAGACTGCGACGGCGATTCCTGTCTTCTTGAGGCGACAATTTTGGGCTTCGAGTTTCCCTATGCGTTCGACAAGGGTTTGCAGATCAAGGTCGTGAGGTTGCATCGTACCTCCTGTTGTCTGCATTCTCTCACATTGCGCGAAAGGAGAAGGAAGCGCAACGTGGGGCGCGTGATTGCAACGCGAAGGAAGGGAGCAGCAGGCAAGGCGAAAACACAGCGTCCAAATGTTGAACCGATTGGCCTGAAACTCTCCCAGCAACTCTTGGGGCCGGAGATGAAGGAGGAGGTATAAACGCCGTCCCTTCTCGGATGCGCTGAAAAGTCGGCGGCACGGGCTGCCCCCGCGGACAAGCAAGCAATATCGGGAGACATGACCTTTCAGTAGCGGCTCGTCCGAACCCCAGGGACTCGGAGAAGTTCAGCGAACCCTCGCCGTGCTTCGCCCGAATCGCGACGTTTCGCCTCGTCCTGTTTCTCCGTGCTCGATCGATTTCATCTTTGTATTTCATCCTCGCATCTGCTACCGCTGCCAAGACTCTCTTGAGTGGCGCGGGGGGCAGATGAACGAATCTTGTCATCCTCGAAATCGACTCAGTTTGACTTGATATATTTCTCCCCGTTGAGGTGGGCCATGCGTTCCGCCAGCGGATCTTGCTCAAACCTACCAGCGATGGCACGGGTCATAATCTCCCGGCCGACAGTAGTCATCGGTGAGCCAAGGTTTTCACAGCACAAATGGCAGAAGCGCTGCTGTTTCTCCAGAATGAGTACGGTTGCGGCAGAGGCCGGCGAAGATGGAAGTGCGCCCGGAGCAGCGAGTTCGGCTGCGCTCGTACTGGTCGCTTCTGACGCGCCTCAGAAATCTAACCGCATGCCAATCTGGATCTGACGCTGAGCGATGATCGAGTTGCTCGACTGTGTGGGCACTCCAAAGTGTGAGTTGAACGTGAGTGTAGGTGTAAACGAAGTTGGATTTGGGCACGCTGATCCGGCCGGGAGGCAGGCCGTGCCGGTGGTGTAGATTTGCGTGTCCACGCCAGTAAAGTTAGTGTGATTCAAAAGATTAAAGGCGTCCCCGGTGAGCGTAAATTTAACCTTCTCCCATATGTTGAACCCTTTTTCAAGCCGCAAGTCGAAGTTGGTCGTGCGCGGCATGGTAAAAGCGTTCGCACCGATGAAGGGCGGGCGGTTTGTACCGCCGGCCCCAAGGACTCCCGTTGACACTCCTTTGACACCGTTAATTGTCGGAGCGTTGCCTTGAATTAATGGGGTATAGGGCGCACCAGCAGAGGCCGCGACGAGTGGCGAAATCGTGAAGCCGTTCAAAAGCTCCTTGAACAACCTGCTCTCGCCTTGATAGAAGTGGGGCGTCCATACGGTCCCAATGACAAACCGATGGCGAATGTCAAAGTTCGAGCTGCTTTTTTCCAGTGCGAGGTCAAAGGGATTGAGTACGTTGTTCGATGACGTAAAGGTCTGGGAACTTTGTCCATCGTCAATCGAATGCGAGAAAGTATAAGAGCTTTGAATCTGGAAGGTGTGATAGAAGCGCCGATTCACCGCCACCACCAGCGCGTTGTAGTTCGAGTGCACGCCGCCGAAAACTGTCGTAATTCGGCCTAACGTGGTGTTCGGTCTGGCAGTGAACAAGGGTTCCTGGAACGTCTGCCCGTCCAGGCTCCCACCCACAACTTTGTAAGTAATCGTGGCTGTTGGTGAAGACAAGTTCTCGTCGACGAATCGCGGCAGGTTCCGTCCCAGACTGCCCAAATAGGAAACGGAAAACACCGTGTTTGTGGAGATCTCGCGTTCGATGTCGAAGTCCCACTCATGCACCAGAGGATTTCGAGTATCCGCCGCAAAGACCACAACGTCCGGAGGATTTGCGCTGGAAGGCGCCAGCGCGATGTCAGGATACGTAGGGGCTCCGATCGTCGTAGGCAGGTATGTAAAAGCGAGTTGCGCTTTGCCCACGATTCCCGTATTTGCAATGGCATTCACGATCGTCGAGTTGATGATCCGGCCATAAAACATTCCGTAACCGGCACGGACGATGGTCTTGCCGTTGCCGAAGACGTCATAAGCGATCCCGATGCGAGGCCCAAGGTCCTTACGGTCCGACGGAAAAGTATTGGAAGCAGGAAGCGCGGAATTCGGTATTTGTGGCGACGGCATCAACTCCGTTTCGTAGCGGAGCCCCAGGTTCATTGTCAAGCGGGGCCGAATGTGCCAATCGTCCTCGACGAAGAAGGCGAGGTCATTGGTTGAAAACTCAAAGCGCGGAATTCCAAAGTCCTGGCCGAAGCTACTGAAACAAGGCACCGCCCCAGTAACTGGGGGCGTCCCGCTTGTGCCTGTGCAGCGAGGAGTCAAGCCATTTGTAAAAGCTGCAAAGTCGCTGATGTAATCTACACGATTGTTGTAGTTATATGCCCCGGATTCCTGGAAGAGATTGTCGTCAATATCAGACACATGATTGACGTCGAAACCAAACTTCAACAGATGCGCCCCATGACTCCACGATATGGTATCGGCGAGTTGGTTCCTGGTTTCCTTCGGCAAGGCACGACGGTCCAGGAAATTCGGCTTTCCAAAGGAGAAACCTCCCAGCCCGCCAATGGTGATCTGAGGCGAGATGCCTTGGGTGGAAACCGGCTCACCGGAGATAGGCACTTGTGAGTTCTCGAACTCAAAGTCGCGTCCAATTTGATAGCGCAACTCGCTGGTGATCGCCGGAGCGAAGGTGGAGAGAAGTCGGAAGATGCCCCAATCTTCCTTGACGAAATCGTTTCCGAAGCTTTCCACGCCACGCGATACAACACCGGCCGACTGGATCCCGGCAGGGGAAGCCCAGCGCAGCCGGTTGTAAGTGAATGAGGCGCGGTGTTTCGAATTAATGTTCCAGTCTATCTTGGGAAGCAGAATAAGCTGATCACCTGTCCGGGGAACCTGTCCTGTGAGGGTTTGCAAGAATGCCAGGCCGACGTTGGCTTGCGAAGCGGTTATTCCCCGGGCAGTCAAGGTGGACAATTCGGTGGTGGTCAAAGGCGCAAAAAGGGCACCTGGAGTACCCGTTGTCGCAACGGCGGGGAAACTCCGCAATTGCTGGTCACCGCTGAAAAAGAAGAAGAGCTTATCCTTCACAATTGGGCCGCCAACTCCGCCTCCGAACTGATGCCGCTTGTCTTCCGGGAGAAAAGGAACCGCAGTCGTCACACCATTCACTACTACCTTTTTGATTGAAAAGGGATTAATGGCACCCCAATCGCTGTTACGAAAATACCAGAACGCTTGCCCGCGAATCTGATTGGTGCCGCTCTTGGTTACGGCATTGACGACGCCGCCAGCTGAACGGCCGTATTCTGCAGAATAGTTCGAAGTGTTGATCTGGAACTCCTGTATGGCTGCTTCACTGGTGGAGTAGCTAATACGAGTGCGCCCGCGCTCTTCACTGAAAAACGCCTGGTTGTTGTCAGCGCCATCCACCGTGTTGTTATTCAACAGGCCTGATATGCCGCGGAAGCTTACAAGTCCGAATCCGCCATCTGGCACGGCACCTGGGCTGCTGAGCGCAAAGGAGGACCACCTCCGGCCGTTGATTGGGAGATTGTCAATGGAAGTGGAATTAATATTCGTGGAGAAATCCGCACGATCCGTGACGATCACCGGGGCTTCGGCGGTAGCAACGATGATTTCCGTTTGTGACTTAACGTCAAGCGTGGCGTCGATGGGTGTCAAACGTCCGACCTCGACGGTGATATTTGTCGCTTTGTAACCTGCAAATCCCTTGGCAATGATCTCCAATGAGTAGAGGCCGGGCTGGAGGTGAGTCAAAGTATAACGTCCAATGCCGTCGGTCGTGGCAGTTGAAGTGCCCCCTGTGCCAAGATTACGCGAAGAGACGCTTGCGCCAGGGACTACTGCTCCCGACTGATCGGTTACCAGCCCGCCGATGGCGCCGTCGGTAGTAGATTGCGCGAAAGTGGCACAGGAGAAGAAGACGATAGATAGAAGAGCAAGGCAAAATCTTACGATGGAGGGGCTCATGCCACTCTTACTCATGGAAGTTTCTCCCTTTCTCTCATGGCCGACGCTTCACACACTAGCGCGGACCTAAAACCCTCCGGGGGTGGAGTGGAGGGCCCCCACAGTTTGAAGGCGGATCACAGGGCTGCAAACGCCGACTAAGACAGCACCAGCTTCCAGATTTGTTAGCTATCTTCTACCACAGGAATCACGCGTATTGAAGCAACACCCTGTGGAAAACTTCGGCGCGCCGGACACAATAATCTCGAGGCACCAAAACCAGTGTCTAATTCTAAGTCAATCGGGTTGCGCGAGACTAAGCAACGCAGATTGCGACAGATTGCGACGGTATAAACGCCCTAAGCTAGATTGGCGCGTTACAGTGTGACACGCGTTACAGTGTGTCTTGCCGCGGCGCACGCGCGTGCGTTACAGTCTCGGTGCCATGTTCGAGGAAGGTGATGCCACTACACAAAAAAGCCAGGCCGCAAGCTACCAGGACGCCGCGGGAGCGGGTCAGAGTTTTAATTACAGGAGCCCGGATTCAAAAGCGCATTCAGGCTCTGGCTCGAGAAATCCGGAAAGATTTTCCCGGCGAGCCATTGCATCTGATCAGCGTTTTAAAAGGCGGGGTTTTCTTTCTGACCGACCTGGCAAGAAGCATTCCGGGGGAGGTTTCTTTTGACTTCATCGCCGTGTCGAGCTACGGGCAAAAAACGCACTCGTCGGGCCAAGTCCGGCTGACCCGGGACCTGGACTCCAGCATCGAAGGGAAAACGGTCATCGTTGTCGAGGACATTCTGGATACAGGAATGACGTTGCAGTACCTGCTGCGGTTGTTCCAGCAGCGCAAGCCTAAGCATCTGCGCGTAGCGGTCCTACTGGACAAGCCGGAACGGCGGATCGCCGCGGTACGCGCCGACTACGTCGGATTTTCCATTCCCAACGAATTTGTGGTCGGTTACGGGCTTGATTACGCCGAGCGTTACAGAAACCTACCCTACGTTGGGATCCTATTGCTTGGCCCCGGTTTGAAGAAGAAACCTGCGGAAGATTAAAGTTCATCGAGCAACCCATTCCCAACAGCTGACTTGAGTGCTGGCTTGGAGTTGCCGGTGAAAAGAATGCAATCATGCAATAAAGGAAACACTCTAAATTGAGGCTCGTTCCGGCAGGAGTCGGGATCTTCCATCGGGCGTCCTCGCAGCATGGCCTCAGGATGGCAGCACCTATTTTCGGGCGCCTGCTAAGGCCGCATGCGATTCGCCACGGCGCACGAATCGGCCTCAGGATGGGAAAAAACAATCAGAAATCACCTCCATGCGTGACCTGCAAAGGGCTTACGCTTCGCCGCCTGCTATAATATCTACTTCATGAATCCAACGGATGAACCTACGACAACAGTCGCATGGAACGGCGGAACGGAAGTCTCCGCCGAGGTCCTGGCGACACTCGCGGAAATCGGCGAGGAAGTGAACGCCTCGCTGGACCTGGACGAAGTGCTGGCCCGATCGGCGGCTTTGATCAAGCGCCATATCGACTATGAAATCTTTGGCGTGCTGATGATCGAAGGGGATGGAAGTTATCTGCGGCACCGTTTCGCGATCGGCTATCCGCGCGAACTGGCGGACAATTTGCGGATTCCGCTGGGGCAGGGAATTACAGGAACGGCGGCTGCCACGGGTCACTCGGTGCGAGTCAGTGATACTTCCAAGGACGCGCGGTACATCAACGCTATCGATAACGTGCGTTCGGAACTGGCCGTGCCGCTGATGCTTCGGGGAAAGTGCGTCGGCGTGCTGGATATTCAGAGCCGCCACCTCGATTACTTTACTCGCGACCAACAGAATATTTTGACCCTGCTGGCCAGTCGGCTTGCGGTAGCGATTGAAAACGCGCGGCTGTTTCAGAAGGTACGGACGCAGGCGGACACGCTCTTACTGTTAAGCGAAGTCAGCCGCGAAACCGGCGCAATCTTGGAGGTCGAAGAGCTTTTGCGGCGGGCAGCAGAACAGACCAAGCGGGTCATTGATTACCAGATACTGAGCATCATGCTTTATGACGAGGGGCAAAAGATTTTCCGCCACCGGGTGGACGTAAAGCACGGCCATCGCGTGCAGGGAAAACTGCGAGCGACCTCGAGTGATGGCATCGTTGGGGCAGCAGCCACTCTGAAGGAGCCGGTTCTCGTTCCGGATGTGACCGTCGATCCTCGCTACCTGATGGTGAACCCTGAGACGCGCTCGGAACTGGCGATTCCCATGATGCACAAAGGGAAAGTGATTGGCGTGCTGGATTTGGAAAGCCCGCAACTGAATTATTTCACTGAGGATCACGTGCAGGCGCTTTCGATCCTGACGGCGAACCTCGCTGTCTCGCTGGAAAATGCGCGCCTTTA
>Ga0066691_10000489_pt1 | contig 13508 bp, 14 predicted proteins | sample GraSoiAngelo_140_FD_66671 | JGI IMG/M metagenome (GOLD analysis project Ga0066691, IMG submission 66671) | Grasslands soil microbial communities from the Angelo Coastal Reserve, California, USA - 14_0929_12_30cm | ecosystem: Environmental > Terrestrial > Soil > Grasslands | place: USA... | reverse complement strand
AGCTTCGATTTCGGTCCCACGCTGATCTCCTGGATCGAGACAAAAATTCCCCGCCTCTACAAGGCCATCCAGGCTGCCGACCGGGAGACCTGCGAGCGCTTCGGCGGTCATGGCGCAGCTATGGCGCAGGGCTATAACCATATGATTCTGCCGCTTGCCCATGCCCGGGATAAATGCACGCAAGTAATTTGGGGCATCCAGGATTTTGCGCACCGATTTGGCCGTTATCCTGAGGGGATGTGGCTGCCAGAGGCCGCAGTCGACGTTCAAACTCTCGAGACCTTGGCGGCGCAGAAGATTCGCTTCACCGTGCTTGCGCCGCATGCCGCCAAGCAAGTGCGCGCCATCGGAACGAGCGACTGGAAAGACATCAGCGGAGGTCAGATCGATCCTTCGCGCGCCTATTTGGCCAATCTGCCATCGGGGCGAAGTATCGTTTTGTTCTTCTTCGATGGCCCTATCTCCCATGCGGTGGCGTTTGAAAATATCCTCATGCGCGGCGAGGATTTTGCACAGCGCCTCGCGGGAGGATTCTCCGACGAGCGGAAGTGGCCTCAGCTCACGAACATCGCCACGGATGGAGAAACCTATGGGCATCACCGCGCCCATGGCGACATGGCTCTGAGCTATGCGTTGCGCCATATCGAAACGCAAAACTTGGCCCAGCTCACTGTTTATGCCGACTTCCTTGAGAAGCACCCGCCGACGCATGAAGTCGAAATCGTCGACAACACTTCTTGGAGCTGTGTTCATGGCATCGAGCGGTGGCGTTCGAATTGCAGCTGTAACTCCGGCCGCCCCGGGTGGAATCAGGAATGGCGCGCACCCTTACGGGAGGCATTCGATTGGCTTCGAGACACGCTCACGCCAAAATTTGAACAAGCCGCGGGCGCGCTATTCGCCGATGCCTGGCGCGCTCGGGATCAATACATCTCGGTGATTCTGGATCGCTCGCAAGACAGCGTCGGCCGGTTTCTTCACGAGCAGGCCAGCCACGAGCTAAAAGACTGCGAACGAGTGCAAGCCCTGAAACTGATGGAGCTTCAGCGCCACCTGATGCTGATGTACACGAGCTGCGGGTGGTTTTTCGATGAGCTTTCCGGTTTGGAGACGGTGCAGGCGATTCAATATTCGGGAAGGGCCGTCCAACTGGCGCAGGCGTTATTTGATGGTCCCAAAATCGAAGAGGAATATTTGAATAAGCTGGCGTTGGCTCATAGCAACATCGCCGAGCAGGGCGATGGCAGAAAAATCTACGAGAACTTTGTCCGGCCTGCAATGATTGGCCTGAACGAGGTCGGCGCCCATTATGGGATCAGCTCGCTTTTCGAATCTTACGCGCCGCAAAGTCAAACCTACTGCTACCAGATCCATCAGGAAGACCACACGATGCTATCCGCGGGGAAATCGCGTGTCTCCTTTGGCCGCATCCGAATTACCTCGGACATTACTCTCGACTCCACCCGCGTAACTTTCGGAGCGGTTCATCTCGGAGATCACTACGTCACGGGAGGTGTCCGAGAATTCGTGGACGGACAGGCGTACAAAGAAACGGCCGAGAGGATCACCAAGGCTTTCGAAGGCGGCGATTTCACCGACTTGATCCGAGCAATCGATGTCGCTTTCGGTTCGGGCAGCTACAGCCTGAAGCTGCTCTTCCGGGACGAGCAAAGAAAGATACTGCAGATCATTCTGAATTCAGCACTGGAAGAAGCGGAGTCGTCTTACCGGCAGCTCTATGACAGCCGGGCGCCGCTGATGCGGTTCGTCGCTGCTCATGGCATTCCTCTCATCCGCCATTTTCAGGTTGCGGCGGAAGTCACGCTCAATGCTGAGCTGCGACGCGCCATCGAGGCGGAAAACGTGAACGTCGACTTGGTTCGAGCGCTGATGGAAGAAGCAAAAGCCGTGCGCGTTAACCTCGATGCGCCCACTCTCGAGTTTGCACTGCGCCGAAAGCTGGAGACCATGGCAGAAGAATGGGGATCGCAGCCCTGCGATTTGGAGAAAGTGGCTTCGCTGGAAGCGGCGGTCAGGCTGGCTCGCTCGTTCCCATTTGAAGTTCGCTTATGGGAAATTCAAAACGCCTACCACTCCGTGCTCGTGAGTTCAGCGAATGGAAATAAGCCGCATGGAGCGGGCTGTGACCTGCCGGAATGGAATCAAAGTTTTCGATCCCTGGGGGAGCAATTGGGAATGCGAATGTCCTGACCCATGTCCCTTCCCTGTGCTACCTAAAATCGGATCGCCGCCGAGCGGAGTGGTGATACGGGCGGTTGTGCCGCGGAGAGCTCTGGTCGCGCAGTTGCGACTAGGCAATGAATTCACTTCAGGACAGCGACCTCCACTTCTCCCTCCCTGCGAATGACGTCAATACCCACGCCGTGCGTTTGCCGGCGGACGATTAGACTTACCTTCGACGTTCCCACTCTAAGATTCTCCACCAAGATGTAATCGACCGAGGGCGGCAAATAGGAATCGCGAAAGTGTACATACGGAGTCGTGCCGCAGACGGTCATGCCCAAACTCGCCTGCAGCAGCATGAAGACCGCCGCGGCAGCCCAGGATTGCGGTGAACAGGCGACCGGGTAAAGCGTGGGGCCATCTCCGATCCTGCGACGAAAGCCGCAAAAAAGTTCAGGGAGCCTTTGGAACTCAAAATGGAGGCTCGCGTCAAACATGCTTTCCAGAAGGCGCAGGGCGTGGGTTGTAAACCCGTAATGAGCGAGACCAAGGGCGATAAGGGCATTGTCGTGGGGCCACACTGACCCGTTGTGGTAGGACATGGGGTTGTAACGCGGCTCCCGGGCGCCTAGGGTACGTACTCCCCATCCGGAAAAGAGATTCTCGTCCATTAGCCCTTCTGCAACGCGCGTGGCGCGCTCCGCACAAGCAATTCGCGTGAAAAGACAATGACCTGCATTTGAAACCGTCACGCGACACTGTCGCTTGTTTCCGTCCAGAGCGAAAGCATAGGTTCCCATCTCTTCCACCCAGAAAGCCTGCTCAAACCGCTCCTTGAGGACAGCCGCCTGTTGTGATAAATGCTCCGCGAATTCGACCAAGCCCTGTGTACGGGCCAACTCGGCCGCGCCCTTCCTTGCAGCATAGGCGTAGCCCTGAACTTCACACAACGCGATGGGAGCTTCGGCAAGCTTTCCATCCTCGCAAAAAACAGAATCATGTGAATCCTTCCAGCCCTGCTGTGCGAGTCCTCTTCCTGAATGGGGGGCATATTCTAAAAAGCCGTCCGCGTCGACATCACCGTAGCGATCCATCCAATGGAGGCTCGTTCGATGTTTTTCCAAATCGAAGTGATGAACTCGAGATCACCCGTACGGTCGTAGTAAGCTGCGGCCAGCATCACAAAGAGAGGAGTAGAATCCACACTGCCGTAGTAGCAGCCAAAAGGAATCTCCTTCAGCGCAGCCATCTCGCCTTTTCGTAATTCGTGAAGAATCTTTCCCGGTTCTGCGTCTTGCTCAGGCAGCACGCTGTCGGCCTGCGTGTCCGCCAAAAACCGCAAGACGCCTTTCGCTAGAGCGGGCTCAGCCCAAAGCACCTCGAATGCTGTGATGAGACCATCGCGGCCAAATACGGTGTTGAACCAGGGCACGCCGGCATAGGGGTACGCGCCTTCCGGATTGCCTACGGTCATCATCTGCAGGTCGGACTCCGAGCGGCTGAGCCATTCGTTGAAGCGCTCATTCGAACTCGTGACTTGGCAGAGATGCGCATCGATCCTTTCGTGGAGATGTTTCGTTTCGCTCAGCGCCTGCTTGTAACTGCGGGGTGGCCGGCATTCACGTCCCCGTTCACAGCACACATCGAGGTAAATGAAAGCCTCCGCGCGTGGCTGAACTTCCATCTCGAAATACGCGCTTTCGGCTGAAATTCGTGAGGGCTGCGGATAGAAAGTCAATCTTGTTTCGCGCATGACTTCGTCGAGGCCACAATAAGCGAACTGCACGCACGCCGAGCTGACGCTGGGCTCCTGCTGCCGGCCTCTTCGTTCACGTTTTGACCCGCGCACCTCGAAAATATCCACGAAATCAGCAGCGTATTCATAGGAGAGAGACAGGCTTACCTTGCTCGAGGCGAAATTCATAATGCGCAATCGCTCGTAACAGACGCCTTGCCAAATAAATTTCGACCGAAAGAAATGAATGCTGCCACGCGCAAGTTCGACCCTACCGTCGGCAGACAAATCGAGGTTGGTGAGGTCCACGGCAAAAAATGAATTCTTATTTTTGAGGGTAGAGCTCAGGAGTTCGAGTGGTCTGTCTTCAAATCGCAGGACCAACTTGGAAAGATGTCTCGTCTCCCGGTGATAGAGGCCGTGGGCAAGATATCCCGCTGAGAGGATGTCGCCGTGCCAGTCAAAAACTCCGCACGTGTCACCATACTTGAGAACGCGTGACCGGCTGTCGGCTAGACCTGAAGTGGCGAGGACGTAGAATTCTTCCTTGATTCGGATGATTTCGTCCAAACTAGTGCTCCGTTCAGGAAATCATCCTGGATGTGCTCTCCGGTTCACATAAGCAGGAGTACACGGCAAGGTACTCTCGCGCCATACGGTCCGCCGAAAAGCGCTCCTCGAAAACGCGGCGGCAGGCCATTCGGTCCAGACTCTCTACTTTCTCGAGAGCCTGCACAGCCTCGCCTTCATCTCTTACGATGAATCCAGTTTGCCCTTCGTCTAGTACCTCAGGGACCGAGCCGAAGGGATAAGCGATTACCGGTGTGCCGCAAGCCATGGCTTCGATCATAGCTAACCCGAAGGGCTCCGGCCATTCGATTGGAAACAACAAAGCGTAGGCATGGCCTAGCAGTTCGTTCTTCTCCGGCTCAGAGATCTCGCCCAAAAACTCGATGGAGGGCTCCCGGAGCATCGGTTCGATCACGTGCGTAAAGTACTCGCGGTCTGGCTTATCGACTTTAGCCGCGATCTTCAGCGGCATGCCCACATTTAGAGCAATGCGAATCGCTCGGTCAACTCGTTTTTCTGGCGAGATGCGACCCACCACAGCCAAGTATTTGCCCGGCGCCGCCCGGGGAGTAAAAAGGTCCCTCGGAAGTCCATGATAGACGTTCACGACCCAATTAGCCCAGGACAACGGCTTGCGTTGGGCGTTTGATATCGATGTCAAAGGCATCTGGGTGTACTCGCGATAAAGCGGCACCAGATCCGGTATATCAAGCCGGCCATGAAGAGTCGTCAGCTGGTATAATTCGAGTCTCCGGCTCACTGGGAAGTGCAGGTAATCGATGTGGAAATGGATCAAGTCGAATAGTTCGTGGCGCTGGAATACCTGCTCTAGCAACAAGGTGTGATAGATATAAGGATCAACACATTCGCGGCTTAACCGCAACGCACAGGGGGACACTGCGACCAATTCCGCCTTGGTGGTGGAGTCTCCGCTAGCGAACAGCGTGACTTCGTGGCCCATCTCCACCAGCTCTTCGGTAAGGTAGGAAACCACACGTTCCGTTCCGCCGTAGAGCCGCGGAGGAACGCTCTCGTAAAGCGGTGCGACCTGAGCGATTTTCAGTGGAGTCCCCTTTCTGATCTGGAAAGGCTGCGAACTTCTTCCGGGTGTGGATTGGGCCTGATGCTCTTCAGGCTGTCGCGTTGCCTTACTTGTTAAGGCTATGTTTACGGTAAGCGCTGGTTGGCGTCACCGCCCAGTCGTAAACGGAGAGCGGCGCGACAAGGCTCGAGGAATCCACAATTCCCCTAACAGTGATCGCTACCACTACAAGCATTCCGTTTCGGCAGCCTGGATGAACTTCAACGCCTGTTCTCTTGTTCGCCGAGATCCATAGCCACGGGTTCAACCCAGTTGCGAAAGATAACGTCTTCGGTGTGGCTTTGACCATACGCCTCTGTCCCTATATGAGTTAGAGGATTGTCGGTAAAAGACAGGAGACAGTTTGTTGCCATGTCTTCTGGAGTCGTTCATCGCCGCGGGACCGATCATGGCGACGCTCGCGGGCCTAGGTGTCGGAGGCATGGTGGGCGGCATTACGGGCGCCCTGATCGGCGCCGGCATTCCAGAATATGAAGCAAAAAGATAGGAGGGGCGCCTCGGCAAGGGCGGCATCTTACTGTCGGTCCATTGTGATAGACCCGATGAAATCGCCCATGCCAAGCAAATAATGGAACGTACGGGCGGGGAGGGTATCTCGGTCTCCGCAGAAGAGACCGCTCGCACAGCCAAGACTGATGGTTAGCAGTTCACCGAGCCTTCAACGGCCTCGCTAACTCCTTTATTTCCAATTGAGAGAAATACACGAAAGCTAGTATTGTAGTCGACTGGATGTTCACGGTTAATGACCTCTGCGCATATCAGGAAATTGCACGTGGGGGGCGCAATGATCGAGATGGACAACGGCACAGTCGAAGTCCTAAACCCAGCCGAAATTCTTCGCAACCAGGACGGCATCTTTGAAGTGACCTCTCCCTACGGTCACGTCTTCCAAGTGACGTGCCGCCGCGGAGTCAAGATGGCCGTTCGTGAAATCAGTGAGCCCCAGCGAGCCCCGAGGACTGAGAATATTGCGTGGCGCATCAAGAGAGTTGCCCGGGCAGTCGCATAAGCGGGTATTCGACTGGTTCGGGCGCTTAAGTCTCCCTCCTCGCGCAGCGACAATAGCGACCGTCTTTTCGGAACCGCATGTAGCGGCATGTTCCCTGACCTTACCAAGTGGCAGCTGAGCGTAAAAAAGGGGCGGAATTCGGTCAATACATCCGTTTCATATCCTGCCCGCATGCACATCGAGGATTGCGCACGCTAGCAGGGTCCAGTGACTCCTTCAGTACGGCAATTTCACAGCAGCATTTGGGATTAACACAACGATATCTCTCATTTTTCTTCATCGCCATAGTTTGGTCCCGTTGGCTAGATTTGACAGGGGAAGCCACACAACTCATCACGGTAGGGGCCCGCCTAACACCGCGCAATGAGTGTCTTGCTATAAATCTCTTCGGTTTTTCCTGTAGCAAATCGCCGCGGCGCAAGCGTTTCCTACATCTTATTATCTAAGGCGCTACAGCCAGGCACCGATAGACTCCCCTACAGCCTGCGATTACAGTGCAGCGTGCTCACGATGAACGAACTGTAACCTATACAAATCAGCAATTCGGGTTCTTGTTAGAAATTGTTCGCAAACGAGGTGAATTGTGAATCGCCTAAGCGCCGTACGCCTTCGGAAGGAACGCGAAGCAGTAATGTGCCCTCAGACCGTCCAGAATTGCCAGCAGCGTGCCTTTCGCTTGGCCTTCCGGATTACGCGTAACCAAGAGGATGCGGAGGACGCGCAGCAAGAGGCCTTACTCAAAGCTCACCGTAATCTGGATCAATTTCAGGGACGGGCCCGCTTCACAACCTGGATTTCGCGCATAGCCATCAATGAGGCACTTATGTGCCTAAGAAAGCGCCGTAGCATTCTGCATGTGCCGCTGGAAGACGCTTTACGGGAAGACGACGCGGCGCCCGTCAGCTTCGAACTACATTCCAATATCCAGGATCCCGAGACGGCGTATTCTCAAAGAGAACTCCGGAAAATACTGACGCACGCAATTTCAGAACTCCGCTCACTGCATCGGGAGGTATTTTTGCTTCGCGCTGTCGAATGCCTGTCGGTAGTGGAAACGGCAAAGGCGCTCCAGGTTTCCGTAAGCACCGTGAAGACGCGCATGCGGCGTGCTCGGCGGGAGCTGAAGGAAATTCTTCACAATGCGATCAGGCCTGCTTCGCACTCTTCAGACGAAGACGTCAGTTCGTTATCGATAGAGCCGCGCTTCGAACACACCTGGCTGACCTAGTTTGTCCGACTAGGCTCAGGGATTTCATCAGTGTCTATGCCGGCTTCCCGCAAGCTCATTCGCGCGAGCTTTGAATAGCTGTTTGGAGTGCCCCTTGTGAGATCCGATACACCTGGGCAACTCCTGACTCACTTTAAGCAAATAGCAAAACAACCGTTCTCGGAATACTGCGAATAATTCAAGCTCCCTGTTCCGGGGTGTATCCGCGGACCGCTTACGCAAGCGGCGGGAAGAAGGGCTGATGTCCAATGGCACTCTTGACGGCGGGGATCAAGAGTCGGCTCGTTTTTGATTTGCCAATGCAGCCAAGTGCACCGGCGTTCTGCGCTTGGCGCAGAATTTCAGGATATTCATAGAGCGTAGTAATAACGACAGGAATCTCCGGAGTACTGCGCACGATTTCACGTGTTGCGTCAAAGCCGTTGCGCCGAGGCATAACCGCATCCATGACTACAATGTCCGGGTGCAATATCCTGGACCTTTCCACGGCCTCGTCGCCATCCGCTGCTTCTCCGCAGACCTCCCATCCGTTCTCGGCTTCCAGCAGTAGTCGCAAGAGGCCCCTCACGACTTCGTGATCGTCAACTACCAATATGCGAATGTGCTTCACGTCAAGCCCCTTAGGTCCTCAACGCTAGCCCGGCAACGGAGAAGACAACAATACAGCGAAGCGCCTAAAGGCAAGAGCAAGAACCTCGGTGCCTTCCGGTCCTCAAGGCGCAAGCTTCAGCTCTCTGGTGGAACCCGAACGTGGAGGCCGAATTCGAGAAGGATCCTCGAAAGAAGGATCCTCGAAAAAGAGATGAGGAGGAGTCGCGCGATTGATTCGATGCCTCGGGGTATCAGCAGCTTTTTCTACTGACCGCCCAAGAGGCAAGCTTGGTCACGTGCCATGACTGGTCGGGGCGATCGACTTCGGGTCGGTAATTCGATTTGCGCACGAACCACGGTTGTCCCGGTGGGCACATCACGATCATGTCCTCTCCCTCAGGCCCAACCGCGCTGAAGATTCCAATCTCGTTCGAAAAAAACCCATTGACGTCTTTCACATCACTGGAATCGCCAACTCTTAGCATGGTGGTCTCCGTTCTATCGACATGTCCCCCTTGAAACATAAGGGCACTTTCGGCACCAAACCTTGTGCGATCGTGACACACGAGTAACTTCCTTCAGTTGAGGTATTTCGCCGGAGATATTTTTGGAAGACGATAGGTGAGCACCCGTCCATTGCGGAAAAATGTGCCTTGCGCGCCTGATTTTTTCTAAGGCATTTCTGATGAAGGATTCGGGGTTCTCTCGCTCCGGAAACAATGCGAATCGTTAGAGTTTATCCGCTCCTCAATACGGGTTCGTGTTTCCGGCATGTATCACGAGCCATCGAAAACAATGCATGTCGAGTCGATACAATCGGCCGACTAAACTAGCGGCGGCGGCTATCCAGGCGATGCTGAGATCGCGGCGGGCGTTGGATCTCCGCCGCGATCTTCTGTGAGCCAATTGCTAGAGATCTTCAGAACCGGATACTCGGTCCAATGGTGATGCGAAGGTTATTGTGAGGGCCACTTTGGAAGTAGATTTCGTCACCTACATCCAGGCGCAAACCGATCGGCCCAAGATAAGCCTCGATGCCGCCACCCGGATAGAGGACCCCAACCACTGAACTGGCACGAAGACCGCTAACCGAGCTTATGAAGGTGGAAAAAGTGACCGGGGCTGACGAAAACATGAAATCGTCGCCACCCCCTTTTACCGTAAGAAACGCGCGCAAAGCGCCGCCGCCCGTCTGAATTTTGGGGCCGATCATGCCGTGCAGAATGCGTAGACGTGATGTGCTAAAGCCCTCGACTGTGCCACTAAGCCCGGTGAAGCCCTCGCTAAACGACGCAGCAAAGTCATAATTCATTTCAGGCTCGATTTGCCATCTTCGCGAGACATTAATTGATAACCGCGCTCCCACGCCACCAAAGGATGTCGCACCTGTGCCTGCGAGAGAGGGGCCCCGAGTTGCGCCGAGACGGAAGTAGTCGCCGAAAATGCCTATCTCGGCGTGATTTCCGGAATCTTGCGCTCGTGCCAAAGGCGGCACCGCAAAAATCAATCCGCCCGTCATCAGGAATAAGAAAACGAGCCGCTTCATAATTTCCTCCTGTTAATTCTTCCTTTCTGCATTTGAGAAGTCGAAAACATGTTCTACTTCAGCAATAAACTCCATCAAGGGAGCGGGGCGACTTCATCCCTGGATCGCATTTTTCTTTTCCGCACCGCGTCGTCAGTCGGCGGCACCCGGAGTATGTGACGCTCCGCCGGACTCCTTCGCAGTTCGATTTTTGTGACTTCTCCGGCTGCTTTCCCCTGCCTCCGGAGGCAGTTCACCGAGCGGATGCGGAATATCCGGCGCGGCGGTTGGCGGGGAAACAACCCGGCCCTTCGTATCGGAGAGGGCCGCAGAAGTTCCCCCTACCAGGCGTTTGGTGTGCTTGTTTTTGGTCTCCGAGGCCATGCGTACTTCCGAGCGCGGTTCAAATGAGCCACTGCTTCGCAGCGCCTATTGTTTGGGCGTCGTGCAGGCCAACGCTCCGGGCGTCTTCCAGCCACTGCCTCAGTTCGCTGCGCGCACGTCGCATACGAGCCTTCACCGCGCTGGCGGAGATTTGCAGAACTTTGGCGGTTTCGCCGGTGGAGAGTTGCTCAACCGCCCGCAACAAAAAGACCACGCGATAAGCGGGCCGCAGTCTTTCCATCGCCCGCTTGAGCAGTTCTCTAAACTCTTTCCGGGAGTAAGCTGCCTCCGGGCCCTCGATGGGAGATTGGAAGTCCTCGGAAGCAGCATTTTCCTCGGCCGGCTGGATCGTCTCTTCCAGCGGCAGATAGAAAGCGCTGCGCCGCTTGCGCAGACACATCAACGCCTCGTTAATGGCGATTCGTGAAATCCAGGTGGTCAAGCGAGACCGACCCTCGAACTGGCCAAGCTTGCGATGCACTTTGAGCAACGTCTCTTGTTGCACATCTTCAGCATCTTCCGTATTGCGCGTAATGCGCAATGCCAGCCGATATACGCGCTCCTGTGAGGGGCCGATCAACTGCGCAAACATAGCGTCGTCGCGTTTTTTAATTTCCAAGGCGGGCCGTGGCTTGTGGCCCGCATACTCCGCCGTAGCTGGCCTGTCCAGAAGGTGCCTTCCTACGGCAATGGAGGAACTCACATCGCACCTCAATTCTCTGGGCGCACCAAACTGCGCCGTATCAGTGTCAATCTAGATGCGGGGTCCGAGATCGTCCATCGGGAGCAGGCTGTAGCATCCCGGAGGAGTACGTGTAATCTTCATGCAGTAAGATTGGAGCAAGAGCGAAATAAGCGGAGTCTTTCGAAGCTCTTGGCGACCAGCTCGCGACGACGGGCGATTGCCAATTCTCGATTTTTGCGAGCGCGCTCCAATCAGGCTTCGACGATGTGATTGCGAATAGCATAGCGAACCAGGGCTGTAACGGAGTGGCAATCGAGCCTGCGCATGATGTTGGCGCGGTGCGTTTCGGCAGTCTTCACACTGAGACCCAACGCGCAGGCGACTTCCTTGCTGCTCTTTCCTTCGGCCAAAAGCTGGACGATTTCGCGTTGTCTGCCCGTCAGACGGAAACAGCCATCTTCCGGCAGGGTCTCTTTTGTACTCTTATCCAGATATCCTTCCAGCACTAATTGTGCAACCTTTGGCGTGAAGAAAGTCTTGTTGCGGCGCAGCGCGTCGACCGCAGTGACGAGATCCCGGGCTGCATCGGATTTCAATATATAGCCGCGAGCGCCTGCCTCGAGCACCTGTTGGATCAGCGGGTCCGAATCGTACATGGTTAGTACCAACACCTTGGTTTGCGAGACGCTTTTGACAATTTGACGGGCCGCTTCCAGTCCATTCAGGGAGGGCATGCTGATATCCAGAATGGCAATGTCGGGTTTTATCTGGCGCGCTTTCTCAACGGCATCTCTGCCGTCCACGGCTTCTGCGGCGACTTCCCAGCCGGCTTCCGCTTCCAGTATTGCACGCAAGCCCTTCCGAACGATCTCATGATCGTCTGCCACTAATAGCCGAACTCCCATCATCCCTCCTTCCTCCTTCGCTTGTGGGCTGTAATTCTTCTCACCACCGCGAAATTCTTTGAGACGATGGACACCAGCACGCGTACGCTTACGTGGCGCGGCGGGGCTGGGTAAGTGGGATAGAACTACTGAACGCAAATCGAATTTCGCTGGGCGTTACAACTGCTACTGGAGACACGGAGTCCCCGGCAAATCGAGTGCCAAATTCGAACTTGTGCGCAATTACCCCAATGCCTTGAATACTCACGCCTTAGTTATTTCAGGTGCACCTGAATAGGCACACCAGCGAGACAAGACACCCCGTTTTTACACGTTGGCGTCGCTAAAAGACACGCTCTACCGGCAAATTCCAGGTCCAACGTCTCTCCGCGAGAATCGAGGTCGCTCGAACGGGGCTTCTCCGAAGGCGCGTCGCTGCACGCAGCGTGGTAAGGCGAATATGAGCTCCAAATACCGGCCTGAATGGATTGTGACTAGATCATGTACGCGCTAGCTTAGCTTGGGTAGGCGGAGAGCAAAACCGTGACTCTGCAGACCGCAAAATCCGGATGCCAGAATAACGTGAAGCGCGACGAACGTTACCGCTGTCTTAATCCTAAATGCCTGTGTGAAGTAAAAATTTCCAGAGAGCCGCTCGTGGGTGCTCAAACGACACAAAATCTGCGTTGCTGTTGCGGCAGCGTAATGGAAAGGGTCTCGTGAGCATCGTGGCGTGGCGAATATCCTAATCCTAGAGCTCAGTGAGCTCTGTCTCAGGGCCGTTTCCCCGGCCACGAACCGCCTTAGAAACGCTCTCTTGACCCCATTCTAAGATATCACGCACCTGCTCAAGAGAACGGCGACCCGTCTTCCGCAGGCGCCTCCTCGCCCGACGCGAAGTGAGCGCAATCCAATCTCTGGTGTCTTCACCAGATTGGGGAGCGAACAAGAGTGTCAACCCGACTCCTACTCCAAAACCAATCAGCAAACCCAATACAGTCCTTCCCTTTGGCATGGTGTGTCCCCTTCGCGCGTGACGGTCAATGAGATTCGGCCGGGGTCTGCTTTCCCACCAGGGTCGACTCCGCAGCGGGCTCTGCAGCTTTGACTGACCGCTGCTTTTCTGTGCGTGCTTTGTGTTTCACCAGGAGTTGAGCCAACTCGATACCGATGAGGTGGGCGTCCATATTCGCTCTTGAGCAGTAAGGGGCTAAGCTTCCTGCCTCGCGGAGGCACGAAAGAAATCCTGCTACACCGCTGGAGGATAGGCCGGAACACGCCGCGCTTACCATCCGGAATGAACTGTAGGTTGGAGAGGAAGCTTTCTATACGTTGGTAGGACCAGATTACAAGCGATGAGAGGTCGGGCCAGCCGGGGCGAGCCGATGAACTCACCAGCGCAGTTCTGGTATCCTCTCTGGTATTCTGGACATGATGAAGCGACACTTTTCGTTGGTAACATTTATTCTGACAGGAGTGGCGCTCCTGGCGTTGCCGATCCGCTCGCAGCAACCGCGAATTCAGGGGACCGCAATTTCCCAGGCACAATCGCCCTCCGCACCCCTGCCTCAGCAAAATCCCTCTCCCGGGACCAATATCTCGCAAACCCCG
>Ga0066691_10000473_pt1 | contig 13658 bp, 11 predicted proteins | sample GraSoiAngelo_140_FD_66671 | JGI IMG/M metagenome (GOLD analysis project Ga0066691, IMG submission 66671) | Grasslands soil microbial communities from the Angelo Coastal Reserve, California, USA - 14_0929_12_30cm | ecosystem: Environmental > Terrestrial > Soil > Grasslands | place: USA... | reverse complement strand
TGATATACCTGAGCGGCGGCTTGCAAGCCCAGTTTCTGCTGCTGGGCACGGGACATATGAGGATGGCCGGGATCGGGAAACTCGGGCGATGTGCCCGCCGAGAAAGCGAGTCCGGCGGCGAGAAAGAAGATTGCGTAAGCCGCCGGACGGCAGCCACGCGAAAATGGATTTGTTTTCATTGCTCTGACCTGCGAGCGCCGGCGCTGGCGCACGTAGCACACCGCATGGCGCCTCATATCTCTTACCATGTGATGCGAGCGGCCTAGCCCAGGACAGTCTGTTTTCGTTGTTGTGAGCGTCAAAAATTGAAGCCACTCATTGTGGACGTGAAGCAGCCCGTTGGCGCTGGGGTCCGGATTCAACTAATGCGTCCACGCCGCTGCGCTATCTTCGGGACTTACCGCCTTGAAGGTCAGCGCCGCTGCCGCAGCGGCCATAAAATCGGCCACTAAGTAGATCCAGATGTTTGTCCATGCAGACAACCCCATGATCGAAATCCCCACCGCGACCGCCGGATTGAACACTCCGCCGGAAATATTTCCGACCGCGAAAGCTCCGGTCATCACCGTAAAACCGATGGCCAGCCCATAAAACGAATTGCCCGAGGTGCCTTTTGCCGTCGCCACATTCAGCACCACGAAAACCAGGGCAAACGTAAACAAAAACTCCGCGATGAGCGCCGGTCCCGTCGCCGGGCTGATCGGCGCGACCACGACTCCCGCCTTCAAATACTTAACCACCAAAGCCGCCAGCACCGCGCCCGCAATCTGAGAAATCATGTACCCCGCGACATCTTTGGTCTCACACTTCCCTCTCAGCCACACACCCAGCGTCACCGCCGGATTGTAGTGCGCCCCGGAGATGTGGCCTCCTGCGAAGACCATTACCATCAGCGCCGACCCAATAGCCAAAGGTGCCAGCGCACCCGCTCCGCTTCCCACCACTGTGCAGCCTATGGTGAATACCAGGAAGAACGTGCCCACCAGTTCCGTTATGTACTTGTTCATCCTAATTCCTCCTTATTCCCATTTATTACGGGGAGCTGGTACTGACGCGGCTGTGCAAGATACCACGGAACCGATAGATTCTTCTTCACCGGCGCTAAACATGTCCTCTAGGCGTTCGGAATGGTCAAAGGGCGAGGCAGGGTTACAATGCAACTCCCCGGAAAGGTGCACTGCCCGGGGTTCATTTTTGTTGTGGAGGGCGGCGGGAGTTTGCCAGTGTCGCGCAGGACGACTGCCCCGCAGGTGCGACATCCGCTATGATTTCGTTTATAATTGCGCGCCCAGAGGCTTTTGTTGGATGCATATGTCGCCAACAGAGACAGGGAAAGCGGGGACTACTGTCGTCCCGACGGGCGGAGCTCTAGGCGCGGAAATTCGCAACGCGGATTTGAGGACCATCGACGACCGCTATTTTGCCGTTATCCTCGGCGCCTGGCACGATCATCTGTTGCTGCTGTTTCGCGAGCAAGAACTTAGCGATGAGGAGTTGATCGCTTTCAGCAAGAGGTTCGGCGAGTTGGATTGGGCGCCGGTTCAGGAATCGGGGCGGCGGTTCGTCGAAGGCCATCCGGAAATCTACGTCGTATCCAATGTGGTCGAAAACGGCGTGGCGATCGGGAGCCTCGGCGCGGGCGAGGCCACCTGGCACACGGACATGTCCTACATGGAAGTGCCTCCCAAAGCCAGCATGCTTTACGCTTTGGAGGCGCCACCCTCCGGAGGCGACACCTATTTCAACAATATGTATGCCGCTTATGAGTCGTTGCCAGCGGACCTCAAGCGTCGGATCGAAGGGTTATCGCTGAAACATGACGGCACCTATAACAGCGGAGGCTATTTGCGCCAGGGTGTGACGGCGGTTGACGATCCCATGACCTCTCCCGGCGTCTATCATCCGCTCGTTTGTACGCATCCCGAGACGCGGCGGCGTGCCATCTACCTGGGCCGCCGGCGCAACGCTTATATCGGCGGGTTGTCGCTGGCGGAATCGGAGTCGTTGCTCGAGGAATTGTGGTTGTATGCCGCGCGCCCGGAACTAGCCTGGGGCCACAAGTGGCGCCCGGGCGACCTCGTGTTATGGGATAACCGCTGCACGATGCATCGGCGGGATTCGTTTGACGCTGCTTCGCGCCGTGTGATGCACCGGACGCAAATCCGGGATGAAGTCGCGCCAAGATCGTAGCCAGAGAAATCCGCATTCAAAGTCAGGAGCCAGTAACGGAGAAGCCGCGCTCGGGATCACGCGGGCTGAGCGCTCCGCGAGTCGTTCTGGGGCTCCTCTGCCTGCTCTACCTCGTTCTATTTGTCGTACGAGTGGCCATATCCGGCGTAGCGCCTCTGATCAAAACGGACTTGCGGCTCAGCAATACGGAGCTGGGACTGGTGTTCTCAGCGTTTGCCATCCCCTACGCTATTTTCCAGCTCATCGGCGGATGGATCGGCGATCGCTGGGGGGCGCGAATGGTCCTCTGCGTCTCGTGCGGCGTGGTGGCCGCGGCGACCGCACTTACGGGCGCAGTCAACGGGTTTGCGGCGCTATTTGCCGTGCGGCTGGCTTTGGGTTTCGGCGAGGGCGCCACTTTCCCGACGGCGACTCGAGCGATGAGCAGTTGGATACCGGAAAGCCGCTGGGGATTCGCCCAAGGAATTACGCATTCCTTTTCGCGCATCGGGAATGCCCTGGCGCCTCCGCTGATCGCCTGGATGGCGGTGCTGCTGACATGGCGCGGCTCGTTCGCAATTTTGGGCTTGCTGAGCTCCGCGTGGGTATTTCTGTGGGGCTGGTTTTTTCGCAACGATCCCCGCGAGCATCCGACGATTACCGCTGCTGATCTAGCCGAACTGCCCGCTCAAGGCACGAGAAGGCGCGCGGCGATACCCTGGCTGCGGCTAGCCCGGCGAATATTGCCCGTGACCGCCGTGGACTTTTGTTACGGCTGGGTGCTGTGGCTTTTTCTGAGTTGGATTCCAGGCTTCTTCTTCGAAGATTACCACTTGAACCTGCAATCCTCGGCAATGTACTCGGCGGGTGTGTTGTCGGCGGGAATTGTCGGCGATACGCTGGGCGGCGTGATCAGTGACAGACTGCTGCGCAAGACGGGGAACTTGGTGCTGGCGCGGCGCTCGGTAATCATCGCCGGATTCCTGGGCGCCTTCATTTTCATGATGCCCGTAATCCTGGTGCACAACCTTCTGCTCGCGGCGGTATCACTCTCGCTGGCCTTCTTTTTTGCGGAACTGATCGTGGCCCCCATCTGGTCTGTGCCCATGGATATCGCTCCGCGGTACGCGGGCACGGCGAGCGGCATGATGAATTTCGGCTTCGCGATCGCGGGAATCGTCTCGCCGTCGACTTTCGGTTACCTGGTGGACCATACGGGGAGTTGGGTGGTTCCCTTGGCCGTGTCAGTACTGCTTCTCGCCCTAGGCGCCGTTCTCGCCGCGCGGCTGCGGCCAGACATTCCCTTTGAGACGAAAGCGCCAGCGCAGTCCTAATCCTGTGGTTCGCTCAGAATCACAAGGGCTAAGGCCATCAAGGGTTCGCTTGGGGCTGTGCCGAGGAAGACTTGGGTTGGCTTTCGGCAGCGGTGCCGGACGCTTCTAGCTGGTCCAAGGTCTTCTTCATGTTGGCGGCGAAGGGCCCTTTCGGCCACTGTTTCAAGTACGTGCGCATCTGTGCTGCTGCCTTGGGGTAATCCTCTTTGATCATATAGATGTCGGCAAGCAGCCCGTATACTTGCGGGAGGTTCTGATGCGGCGCCTTTTCAACCTCCTGAGCGCTCTTCTCGGCATCATCCAGCCGCTTCAGCTTGAAACTGCCTACGGCCTGCAGGTAGTTGGCCAGTGGAATGGCAGGATCCAGGGCGAGGGCTTTTCCTGCTGTCCCGACGGAGTCCTCATATTCCTGGTTCTGGAGTTGCAGGTTGGCGAGATTCACATAGGGCGGAATGTATTTGGGGTCAACCTCGATCGCCTTGGTGAAGGCCTGGCGGGCCTTTTCGGTGTCATGACTGGCGGCATAAATGCCGCCCAGCTCATTCCAGGCGGCGGCATAATTGTCGTATTCCGCGACGGCTTTCTGGAGATGTTCCGTCGCCGACTTCAATTTGTTGTCGCGGGCATCCTTGTCGCCCTTCTCGAATTCCTTGCGCGCACTGCTGGGAACCAACAAGGAGGTGACGCTGATGGCGGAGCCTGGTACTCCGGCAATGCGCGTCAGGCGAATCGTGCCGACATCCATGGTCGACAGTTCGGGAGGGCCGCTGAGAATATGGGTAGCGGGTTGATAGCCGTCGACCAGGACTCGCAGCTCGCAGCCCGTCAAATCGCCAAAACCGCCGCCGAACCTGCCATTGGAATTCGGGAATCCCGCGCCACTCATACCAACCATGCCGATCGGCGTAGCATCGGCGGCACTGAGATTCGCATTGCTCTGGGGGCCGGCTCCCAGGACAAATTGAAAATAGCCCTTCAAGTCGGTGTGAATTACCTGCAAGAGGTTCGGGCCGCAATTGAGCTGCACGGAGATAGGTTCGGGGGAAGGCTGGTTGTTGTCCATGAGGAGGACCCGTCCGTTGACATAGAGCGGTGTTTGGATCTGCGGTCCCGATTGGCCCATGGGCGACGGTTGCCCAGGCACATTTGGAGCGGAACCTCCGGTCGGAGCCGACGGTCTGGATGTCCCTTGAGAGCCTCCTCCTTTCTGGCCCCACGAGGGCACAACCGTCAGAAAGAGGAGCAATCCCGCGATGCAAGAACAGGCGAACAGTCTGTTCATCGGTTGGTTCATGGGTCGCCTCACCGGGAAGGAGACTTCAATTCGCATTCCAGCATACGCCCGTCCATAAACACAAGATAGATAATTTTTAGGGCACAGACGCCAAGTCCCCGGAATAAAATGCGGATGAGGAAGGCATCGACAATGTCGACAATTCGGGGCGAACCAGCAGCGTCGTCATGAGCGAAGGGCGGAAAACCTTGGCAGTTCAGGGCGAAATCGGCTGCGAGGGGCCAGATGCGCTCAGCGCGCTATAAGCTGGGTTTCTGGAGCCTGGTAGCAACCCAATTCCAGGGCGCCTTCAACGACAATGCACTGAAATTTCTGGTGATCTATTTGGTGGTGGGGATGAGCCTGCCTGCACGGGAGCGGGACTGGCTGGTCCTGGTGGTGGGGGCGCTTTTCGCTCTGCCGTTCATTCTGTTTTCGATGCCCGGCGGATTCCTGGCGGACCGCTTCAGCAAGCGATCGGTAACGATCGGCACGAAGTGGATGGAACTCGGAGTCATGTTGTTTGCGCTGGTGGCGCTGGCCCGAGGGAATCTGGAGCTCGAAGCCACGGGCGTATTCCTGCTGAGTACGCAGGCGGCCATCTTTGGACCATCAAAGTACGGATTGCTGCCGGAACTACTGCCGGAGAAGGATCTCTCCTGGGGCAATGGCGTGGTCGAACTGGGCACGTTTCTGGCGGCGATCTCGGCGACGGTTGCCAGTGGATTTCTGGCTTTTTATTTTCGGGGACACCAGGAGCGGTCGGGCATCGTTCTGCTGGGTTGCACGTTGCTTGGCCTAGCGGCGAGTTTTGGCATTTCGCGCGTGCCCCCGGCAAATCCAGCTCGCAAGTTCAACCGCAATCCGCTCAGCGATCTCGGCGAACAAATCCGCATGATCCGCAGCGACCGCATTCTGTGCTGGGCCGTGGTAGGCAATTTTTATCTGTGGTTCCTGGCCGCGTTGCTGCAGTTCACGATTGTGATTTATGGGCACGACATCCTGAAGATCGACGAGCGCCATATCAGTTACTTGCAGGCGGCCGTGGCCATCGGCATCGGATTGGGGAGCCTGGCAACGGGCTATCTTTCCGACGCCAAGATCGAGTATGGACTGATCCCGGTGGGCGCGGTGGGAATGACGGTTTTTGGCTTTCTCTCCGCAGCGCACGGGATCTCCCTCGAGCGCGCGGCTGCTTATCTTGGACTATTGGGATTTTCCGGGGGCTTTTATGCCGTTCCCTTGAATGCGCTGATCCAGCACCGGCCCGATCCCGCGCGCAAAGGCGGAGTCATCGCCGCTGCAAACCTGATCTCGTTTGTTGGAGTATTTGCCGCCGCAGGCGCTTACTTCGCGCTGGCCGAGGGCTTACGGCTACGGGCGGATGAAATCTTTTTTGCCTGCGCCTGCATGACACTCGCGGCGACATTGTATGCAGTCGTGTTTTTGCCCGATTCCATGTTACGCCTGGCGCTGTGGGTTTTGACGCACAGCATCTATAGCATCCGCGTCGAGGGCCGCGATCATATTCCCGAGCGTGGCGGGGCGCTTTTTGTAGTGAACAAACTGACGCTGCTCGAGGCGATCTTTCTCTCCGCTGCGACCGACAGACCGATCCGATTCTTGGCGGATAGAATGCCATTCGCGCGCACTGCGCCACTCATGGCCAAGGCCTTGCGGATCACGCACCTGCCTGAAAACGGCAAGCCGGATGGATTTCTGAGAGCCGTCTCGGCGGCATTCTCTTCGGGCGAGGTGCTGTGCCTCGCGGGGAAAGCCGCCGGCGTCCTGTTAGAAGATTCGGCGGAGCGAGCGCGCCTGGAGGAGTATTTGCGGGAGACGCGCTCGCCTATCGTGGTGGTTTCCTTAAAGGGCACGGGGAGTGGTCCACTGCAAAGCGAGGATGGACGCCTGCATTTGGCGCTATCCCGGCGACACGGTGGCGTCACGCTCAGATTCCGCACACCCCTGGCGTCAGCAGAGAATTTTGCTTTCGCCGAAGCGCTCAGTTGTTGAAAGGCAGCGCTCGCGTTGCGATTTTCGGCCCCCAATTAGATTTTTCGCTGGCGATTAAAAGAGCGAAAATTTCACTTTCAGGAATTTGGACGGATTCTGGCGGAACTCGTTGAGCAGCAAGCGCAGATCGCCCGCCACGCCAGTCATATTGTCATAAAACTGGGGATCGTCGAAGAATTTGCCCGCCGTGCTGTCCTTGGAACTCAGGCTGGCGGTGGCGTTGCTCAGATTCTGGCCGGTCTGGCGCCAGGTGGCGAAGAGCGAATCGTCGGTGGCCAGCTTGCCGAGCGTGCCGCGGCCCGCGTGGACGTCAGAGAGCAAGGCGTTGCCATTGTTCAAAAATTGCCGCGCGCTCTCATGGAGGCTCGGATCGAAGATGAACTTCCCGAGCGAACCTTTCTGCTGTTGGACGGCGCCCATGACGTTATCGAGCCGCCCTGCCGCGGAGTCGAACTTGGTGTAGAGCTCGTCGGAGGTCACCAGCTTTCCGATGGTCCCTTGGCCTTGTTGCACGGATGCGGTGACCTGATCGATGCGCCCGAGGATACTGTTGATGCGATTGTAGGCGGTTTGATCCGTGATGAGCTTGCCGAGCGTGCCCTGGCCGTGCTTAAGGGCTCCCACGATGTCGCCGACCTGCGAGGATAAGGCGCTGAGGTTCTGCATCAGGTCCGCGCCGCGCTCGACAATTTCTTTCATGGCCCTTTCTTCCCTGCCGGGCAGTTCCTGCCCATCGCCCAGGACCTGGCCGGTGTAGCCGCGCTGAATGGTGACCACGCGATTTCCCAGAAAGCCTTCGGTGAGCAGGCTGGCGTAAGAGTCGGTTCGGACGTAGTCCTGAAAGGTGCGGTTGATCCTCATGACCACTTCAACGCTGCGACTCGGAACCGGAGGCTGGCCGGCGCGAGACGGAGCGATGACAATGGAATCGACATTGCCGACCTCGACGCCGTTGATGGCCACGGGGGCTCCGACGGCAAGACCGTCGACTTCGGGCAGAAACGTCACGATACGGTACTTGGGACCCAAAGCCCCAGTGCCGGTGACGTAGAAGATGCCCACGACGACAAGGACGATTCCGGCGAGCACAAAGAGTCCTACGCGCAGCTCGGTCCAGGTGAGTTGCTTGCGTTGCGGCATGATCAGGCCTCCTCTTTTTTCTCTTCTTTATTCCTATGCAATGAGCTCCGCGCCTAGACCAGAAACTTCCTGAGGTAGGCGTCGGGCGATTCGAGCACGGCTTGCTGCCCGCCCTCGAAGTAAACTTTGCCCTCGCGCAAAAAAAGGAAATTGGTGGAGGGCTGACCATTGCGCGATGCGAGCTCCGGCAGCGAAGCCTTCATCACCCGATTTTGCGCCGGGTCGAAGCCGTAATTGGCCAGGGCGAAGGCATCCTGGAGCCGATGGGTGGCCAAAAGCGAGGTAACGCCCTGCGTATCACGCAGGCGCAGGATCAGCGTGATGATCGTTTGAGACGTAATGGGATCGAGGCCCGCCGTGGGCGAGTCGTACAGAACAATAGGAGGACGGCTCACCAGGGCGCGGGCAATGGAGACGCGCCTCCTCATACCGCCGGAGAGCTCGTCGGGGAGCTTATCGACGGCGTGTTCCATCTCTACGAAGGTCAAGGCTTCGAGAACGCGTGCATCGGTTTCGCTTGGTTCAACACCCTCTTCGGTCAGACGGTAAGCCACATTATCGCCAACCGTCATGGAATCAAACAGGGCGCTTTCCTGGAATACAAATCCGATTTCACGGCGAAACGGAAGCAGCTGAGCTTCGGTCATGGGGCCCAGATCGCGTCCGAGGACGCGCACATGCCCGGCAATCGGTTTGAGCAGCCCGGCGGCCAGCTTGAGAATGAGCGTTTTGCCGCTTCCAGTCTCGCCGACGAGCACTTTCGTTTCGCGGGGCAGGAGTCGGAAGGAGAGGCCGCGAAGGACATCACCGTCGCCGAAACCGAGGTGAACGTCCTCAAAAGAAATGACGGGCTCGCTCGAGGCGGCGTTCATCCGGGAACGTGGCTGAGCGGCCGTCGCCAGCGCACGTCTTAGCCATTATAGAGGCAAAGACGCAAAGAGGATTGCAGTTTTCGCTGTGCAGGCCGACAAGGGCGGAGTTATAAGGACTTGCCGGCGAGGAAGAGCGCGAGCTTGGTGAGGAAGAAGTCGGAAACCAGGATCGCTACGGAAGAGGCGACCACGGCCTGAGTGGTGGCGCGGCCGACTCCCTGAGTTCCGCCTCGAACCGTCAGTCCCTTATAGCAACCGATGGTAGCCAGCAAGAACGCAAAGATGACCGGCTTGGCCATGCCTTGCATCAGGTCCGAAAATTCCAGCGCATTCAGAGCGCGCGTCCAGAATTCCACGGCGCCGATACGCAGGGTGAAGTAAGAAACGATGAAGCCGCCAGTCAAGCCGACGAAATCGGCCATGGCCGTGAGCAACGGGAGCACACACATGGTGGCGAGCAAGCGCGGCGCGACGAGCTTGCGGTCGGGATCCGTGCCCATGGCACGCATGGCGTCCACCTGCTCCGTCACCAGCATGGAACCGAGTTCGGAAGCCATGCCGGAGGCATTCCGGCCAGCCACAAGCAAGCCGGTGATGGCCGGCCCCAGCTCCCGCACCAAGGCGAGCGAGACAATGTCGCCGGTGAGCGCAGTTTCGCCAAAGCGCTCGAATTGTGACGCCGTTTGCAGCACCATGACCGCGCCGATGAATGCACCGGTCAGCAAGACGATGGGCAGCGAACCAATGCCGATGATATCCATCTGCTGCAAGAGGTCATTCACGTAAAGAGGCGGGCTGAACAGGCTCGCGATGGCGCGAGCGGCAAGGTAGGAGTAATCCTGGAGGACCTGCACCTGGCGCTTGAGAGGCTCCAACAAAATGGCGAGCGCGGAAGTTTCCTCGGCGTCCATCCATTTGGGTTCAGTCGCCATTAGGCCTCGATGCGGTCATTACGATTTCGCAAGCGTAACGTCGGGCGCTCGCGACCGTCAAGGAGAAGCGGTTCCGCCAAGCGCATCTCTTTACGCTCTTCGCGGGCTCCGATAAAATGCGCAATTCCCTGCTGCCCTCGCGCGACGGACCGAGCAGGTGCGTGCCGCGGAAACTTTTTCCGCAAACTGACAAACCTGAATGCTGCAATTCGCTACCGCAGGAGAGTCACACGGGCAGGCGCTCATCGCCTGGATTTCAGGGCTGCCTGCCGGACTGCGCGTTGATCTGGAGTTCATCAACGGCGAACTACACCGCCGCCAATTAGGCTACGGGCGCGGCGGAAGACAAAAAATCGAGAAAGACCGCGCAGAGGCCCTGGCCGGCATTCGACATGGGCAAACGATCGGCGCGCCGATCGCTCTGCGCATCGAAAATCGCGATTGGGCCAATTGGGAACGGGCCATGGCCGTGGAAGATCGCGAGGAAGACCGGCAAGCACGGCGTCCTCTGACGGCGCCGCGGCCGGGTCATGCGGATCTGGCCGGCGCGATCAAATTTAATCTGCATGACGCGCGCTACATTCTGGAGCGCGCATCAGCTCGGGAGACGGCGGCACGAGTGGCCATCGGCTCGCTGGCCAAGCTGCTTCTGCGCGAATTCGACTGCGAGATTCTGAGCCACGTGGTGGCCGTGGGGCACGTGCGGCTGGAGCGGCAGGCCGGCTGGGAGGAGATCCAAGCCGTCTGCGCGAATCTCGATTCGCCGCTGCGCTGCGTGGATAGGGAAACCGAAGCGCGCATGAAGCAGGAAGTCGATCAAGTATTGCGCGCGGGAGATTCCGTGGGCGGAATCTTCGAGGTGGTGGCGCACGCAGCGCCGCCCGGCCTGGGAAGCCATAGGCAGTGGGACGCGAAGCTCGACGGACAACTGGCGCGCGCAATCATGTCCATTCAGGCAGTAAAGGCGGTGGAGATCGGGGCTGGAGTCACTGCGGCTGGTTCTTATGGCAGCGAAGTGCAAGACGAGATTGCTTATGATGCGGAGAGACGGCGTTTCCGCCGGCCCAGCAACCGCGCCGGCGGCCTGGAAGGCGGCATCACGAATGGCGAAGACGTGGTCGTGCGCGGCTATCTGAAACCGATTTCGACTTTGCGCCGAGGGCTGGGCACGGCTGACCTGGTCACGAAGGAATCCGTGCAAGCGGCTTACGAACGCTCCGACGTCTGCGTGGTGCCCGCAGGCGGGATCGCGGGCGAAGCCATGACCGCTCTAGTGCTCGCGGGTGCGTGCTTGGAAAAATTCGGCGGCGATTCGCTGGGCGAAACTCGGCGCAATTTCGAAGGGTATATGCGCCAGGTCGAGCAATTCTGATGGGTGGCTTAGTTGGCCGAGGAAATCGAAGATGAAAGTTTCAGATCTCCCGACGCGTTAAGTTTGAAGGCGCTTGCGCGCTGGCGTCGGGACGACCTGAGCTACAACGACTAATGGCATTTCCGGTGGACGATTCGGAGCAACTGGGGGAACTGCGGGAACGTTTGCGATGATCTATCCAGTGGTGAAGTATGGCAATACCGTACTGGAAAAGGCGGCCAGGCCGGTCGAAAAATTCGACGAGGAGCTGGCAAAGCTGTGCCAAGACATGTTTGAGTCGATGTACGGGGCCAATGGCGTCGGCCTGGCGGCGCCGCAAATCGGTATGGCCAAGCGGCTGGCGGTGATCGACGTAACCGTGGGGAAAAACCCCGAAGCCAAGATCGTGCTGGCAAATCCGGAGATCATTCATGCCGAGGGGGAACAGCGCGAGGAAGAGGGCTGCCTTTCCGTGCCGGGTTTTCGAGGAAACGTCGCCCGGCCGCAGTACGTCACGGTGCGGGCTCAGGATGCCACGGGAAAGACATTTGAAATGAATAGCGAAGGCTTGCTGGCGCGCGCGTTCTGCCACGAGATTGATCATCTGGATGGCGTGCTGTTTCTCAAACATCTCGGCCTTGTCAAACGCGATTTGATCCGGCGACGGATTCGCAAGCTGCAGAAAACGGGCCAGTGGTAATCGGACCACAGCGGAACCAGCGAGGGCACGATGCGCATCGTCTTTTGCGGCACGCCGGAATTCGCTGTTCCCACGCTCCGAGAGCTGCTCGCGAATCCCGAATTTGCCGTGGAAGCGGTGTTGACGCAGCCAGACCGGCCGCGCGGGCGCGGGCAGCGGGTCTTGGCGTCGCCGGTGAAAGAAGCGGCGGCGGAAGCGGGGGTGCGAATCTACCAGCCGGAGAGCGTGAAGTCGGATGCGGCGCACGATTTTTTTGCGGAGATCCGACCTGATGCCGCCGTCATTATCGCGTATGGACAGATCATTCCGCGGCGGCTGCTGGAGATTCCCCGGCTGGGGTGGATGAATCTGCATGCATCGCTGCTGCCCAAGTACCGAGGCGCCGCCCCTATTGCCTGGGCCATCATCAACGGGGAGCGCCAAAGCGGCCTTACGACCATGCGACTCGATCCGGGACTCGATACCGGCCCGATTCTGATGCAGCGGAAAATCGAAATCGGAAGCGACGATACCGCGCCGGAACTGGCCAGGCGCATGGCGGAATTGGGCGCGCCGCTGGTTGTGGAGTCGCTCGTCAAGCTCGAGCGGGGGGAGATCGTGCCGATTCCGCAGGATTCGACGCAGGCCACTTATGCGCCGATCCTCACGAAAGAGCACGGGCGCATCGATTGGTCGCTGACAGCCCACGAGATTTATAACCGGATTCGGGGGCTCGCACCGTGGCCGGGAGCGTTTACGACCTTTCGGGGGCGGCTGTGCCACGTGTGGGGGCGGCCAGCCGGGCCAGCCGCCGGTGCGTCCAGCCCACATCATGCGGGCACTCTCATTGCGAGCGATTCCGCGATCGAGGTCGTTTGCGGCGAAGGCACGCGGCTGCACCTCGAAGCCGTGCAAGTCGAAGGACGCAAGCGCGTCACTGCGCGAGAATTCGTGAATGGCGCGCGGCTCGGCAGCGGCGAACGCTTCGGTCTCTAACCAGCGCAAGGATTCTCTCCGCGCCGGGCAGTGATTAAACTCTGCTCATGGCAATTTCCGCTGCGAGAAGGATTGCGTTTGATGTTTTGCGGCGCGTCGCTGCGGAAGACGCCTATGCCGCCGATCTGCTGTATGCGGAGCTCGAATCCGGCATAAAGAAAGCCGACGCGTCACTGGCCACCGAACTGACGCTGGGAGTCCTGCGCTGGCGGCGGCTGCTCGATTTCCTGCTGCAGCCCCATCTAAAGCGCCCTTGCGAGCAACTCGATCTGGAAGTGCTCCTGGCGCTGCGGCTCGGACTTTATCAGTTACGCTATCTCGACCGCGTGCCGCAGCACGCCGCGATAAACGAATCGGTCGAGTTGGTGAAGCGGGCGCGAAAGAGTTCGGCGGCGGGCATGGTCAATGCCGTACTGCGGCGAGCGACGGCGGAGGCCAAAATTGGCGGGAGTGAACTTGAGAAACTGATCCCGCCGAGAGCGGCGACCGAGGAACGGCTGGGGATTCTGTACTCGCATCCGACGTGGCTTGTGGCGCGATGGATTGGCTCATTCGGTGCGAAACGGACGACTGCATTGCTGGAGGCCAATAACCGGCCGGCGCCGCTCACCTGCGCCGTGCTCGAGGAAGAAGCGAGCGGGCGCGTCGCGGGATCGCTGCGCAAATCGAGTTTTGACGTCGCCCCAGGGCGATGGCTTCGCGGGTCAGTTCAATTTTCGGGGGGCAATCCAGGCTCGAGCGATGCTTATCTTGCGGGGCAGATCAACTTTCAGGATGAAGCGTCGCAGATGGTGGCGCATCTTGTGGACGCCCGAGCTTCGCAGACCATCCTGGATGCATGCGCGGCGCCGGGTGGGAAGACAATCCTTCTCGCACGCGCTGCGGGTCCGCGCGGC
>Ga0066691_10000472_pt1 | contig 13669 bp, 8 predicted proteins | sample GraSoiAngelo_140_FD_66671 | JGI IMG/M metagenome (GOLD analysis project Ga0066691, IMG submission 66671) | Grasslands soil microbial communities from the Angelo Coastal Reserve, California, USA - 14_0929_12_30cm | ecosystem: Environmental > Terrestrial > Soil > Grasslands | place: USA... | reverse complement strand
CGCTCAGGCTCGAGAGATGTGAGGCCAATGCTTCGGTGGAACCCTGAAAGAACCCTTCCACAAGTCGTACGACGGCACGGGCGCGGGCCTGGTCTGCCGAGAGATGGGCCTTATAGAGCCACGCGCGGCCGGCCTTCTGCCGCTCCACCACACCCTTTTGAGCTAGGCGGTCCAGGATGGTCATGATCGTGGTGTATGCCCGCGGACGGGTGGGCTCGAGCGCCCCATGAATATCGCGCACGGTGGCCTCGCCCAAGCGCCACAAAGCGTTCATGCAATCGAGCTCCAGCGGAGCAAGATCCAGTATCGAGCGTCGAATCAATCGAACGGGCGAATTGGACATTTAACCGTCCTTCTAGACAGTTTTCGTCTTGAGCAGTGCTTCCGTGTCAGACTTGTGGTCATTCTCCGGCACGGCCGTAACAGCCTTTTCCGCCAGAGCCGCACGAAATTGGTCCAAGCGAAGCAATCTTCGATTCAGGGCCGAGCTAAAGGCGGTCCAGCCGGCTTCTCCTCCGTCGGCGCCCAGAACAGCGCGGGCTGCGCCCATTTTTGAATCCAGATCGTCGAGGTAATGCAGCACCAGGGCTTCGCGAAACATGGGCAGCTTCGGCGAGCCGAATTCATACTGGCCGTGATGGCTGATCAGCAGATGCTTCACCAGATTCTTGTAATCGGGAGGGAAACCCTCGATGCCTTTCATTCTCTCCGTCACCTGCTCGAGACCTAGGATGATATGCCCCAGCAGCTGGCCGTCGTTTGTGTAATGAATCGCGCGTTCGTAGCAAAGCTCATCCAGCTTGCCGATGTCGTGCAGAATCGCCCCCGTAAGCAGAAGATCGAGATCCAGCTCGGAATAGTGCTGAGCAGCCAGACCGCACAGATCGCACAAACTCACAATATGCTCGAGCAGGCCGCCCAGAAAGGCATGGTGCATCATTTTCGCGGCCGGGGCGCACTTCAAGCGCGGGCTTATTGCCGGATCCTCGACAACACCGGACACAAGGCGGCTTAAGTAAGGATTCTTGATCGCTGCGACGTGTGCGCGCAACCGCGCATAAAGCTGCTCGACGTCCTCCGCGGTGTGGGGGAAATAATCCGACAAATCCACTTCCCCGGGCTCCGCGCGGCGGAGCCTCTCCACGGTCATTTGGAGCCGATTCTTGTAATTTTCGACGCGCCCCTGCACCTTGATGATGTCATCGCGATCGAAGAGAGCCGCGAAGCCCTCCACGTTATCCCAGAGACGCGCCTCAATCGTTCCGCTTCGATCGCTCAGCTCCAGGCGCAAAAATGGCTTACCTTCACGGGTTGAGCGCATCTCTTTCTCACACACGAGAAAAAAGGACGTGATGATAGCGTCCGGAGCCAAATCAGAAACGTAGGCTGCTTTCATTCACCGTTCTTACTGCCTACGACGGGCGTCGCCGGCGTCGGCGCTGACTTCTTCTTTTTCTTCTCGTCGTCAGGGGTTGGAGGGACCTCTTCGATGGTGCTGGACGGGACGGCCGCTGTATCCGTATAACCGGGCTTTACCGCGACGTAGCTGTCTTCCCGCAGCATTTCCAGATACGCGCGTAGCGCCGGCCGCAATTGCTCATTGTAGAGCCGGTCCATGATTTCGTTTTCGACCTTGTCTTCCGGCTGCTGCCCGGCAGCATAGTGCTCCTGCACTTGCCAGATCAGAAAGCCGGTTTTCGTCGGGATGACGTCTGTGGTTTGGTTTCGTTGCAGGACGAAGACTGCTTGCTCGATCTCGGGCGCCAGCTGGCCATGTTGGAATCTGCCCATCTCTCCACCCTGTTTGGTGGTGCTGCCATCAGAAAAATGCTTGGCAAGTTCGCCGAAATCCTCGCCATTCTTCACCCTCTGCAGCAGGTCATCGGCTTTTTTTCGCAACCCCGGTACTTCCGAATCCTGCTTCCCTTCCGTGCTTACAAAGATCTCCCGCACGGCGACTTGTTCGGGACGCACGAACTCGCTCTTATGTTCGTCGTAATACCGCTGCACTTGCGCATGATCCAGGATAAGTTTCGACCCTACTTCGTGCCGAATCACCTCCTGCTGGAGAAGCTGGTTTCTGATATTGTTCTTGAAATCCTCGAAGGAGACACCGCTCTTATCTATCTGCGTCTCCAGATCTTCCATGGAGGCGATATTGTTCTGGATGCGAATCTCATCCAGGCGCTTGACCACTTCAGTTTCGACGTTAACGCCGGAATCCTTGCCGCGCTGAACGAGCAGGGAATTGTCGATGAGGTCGCGCAGCACGTTCTTATCTTCCGCCGCTACCCTTTGATTAATCTCTGCCGGCGTGCACTTGGGACAATCCTGCTGCGCTTCTTGTTGCATCTCGCTTCGCGCGCGCTGCAGGTCGCTGCGGGTGATCACGTCGTTATTTACGCGCGCAACCACCTCTTCAACCACGACGCTCTTTGTTTGTGCCAGGCACGAGAGCGCCGGGGCCAGGATCAGACCCGCGCAGATACAGACTTTCTTCCGCATCCTTCTCCTCTGCTCTCCCCCGGGCATTCTAGCTCCCTGTTTCGAGTGGAAGCAATACGTTTCGGAGCGCCTCTGCGATGCTCTTCTTACCGCGTTCCAGAGTGATTGTTAGGACGCCGCTGGGGTCGAGTTTCGTACCCTTTTCTTTTCGCACCAAGCGAACCAGCCTTTCGGGACTGACCGAAGTCGTGGGATGAAATTTGATGGCAGCCTCATTCGCCCGGCGGTCCACAGACGAGATCTGCAGCCGCTCGCAGAGCGATTTCAAGACCGCGTAGTCCAGCAGGTTGTCTATCGCGGGCGGCGGCGGGCCAAAGCGGTCTGCCAGTTCCCGCCGGAGCGTCTCCCTCTCGCCCTCGTTGCGTATCTCCGCGATCCTCTTGTACGTGCGCAAGCGCAGGCTTTCGGCGGGCAGGTACTCAGGCGGAATGCGAATATCCATGCCGAGATTCAGTGTAGCTCGAAGGTCGGGTTGCTCTGCTTCTCCCTTCTTGGCGGCCACCGCGCGCTCCAGCATCTGTGTGTAGAGATCAAATCCAATGGCGGCAATGTGGCCGTGTTGTTCGCGCCCCAGCAGATTTCCCGCTCCGCGCAGTTCCAGGTCGAGGGCGGCGATGCGAAAGCCTGCTCCGAGTTCGCTGAATTCCCGCAGCGCCGCCAGCCTGCGCCGCGCCACCGGAGTCAGAGAAGCCTCTGGCGGGACCAGGAGATATGCGTAGGCGCGCTGGTTTGAGCGTCCTACCCGCCCGCGAAGCTGGTAAAGCTCCGATAGTCCAAAGCGGTCGGCGCGATTCACGATAATCGTGTTGGCTCGGGGTATATCCAGGCCATTTTCGACGATGGTTGTCGAGACCAGCACATCCGCGTCGTCGCGAACGAATTTGAGCATCACCTTCTCCAGTTCACGTTCACCCATCTGGCCGTGACCGACCACCACCCTCGCCTTCGGCGCCAGTTTTTGAATCAATGCCGCCATCGAGTAAATCGACTCCACGCGGTTATGCACGAAAAAAACCTGTCCGCCCCGGTCCAGCTCCTCCAGGATGGCTCGCCGGATAACCGACTCGGAGAAAGATGCCACCACCGTCTGAATCGCCAGCCGGTCTTTCGGCGGCGTTTCGATCACGGACATGTCTCGCAGCCCCACTAGCGACATATTCAATGTGCGCGGAATAGGCGTGGCCGTCATCGTGAGCACGTCTACGTTCCGGCTCATTTCTTTCAGCCGCTCCTTGTGGGTCACGCCAAAGCGCTGCTCCTCGTCGACGACCAACAATCCCAGGTCGTGAAAATGGACGTCGCGCGAGAGCAGCCGGTGCGTCCCGATCAAAATATCGACTTTGCCCTCTTCCACTGCGGCCAAGATATCCTTTTGCTCCCGTGCGCTGCGGAACCGGCTGAGCATCTCGGTCCGAATCGGAAAGGCGGCCATGCGGCGGCGGAATGTCTCGTAGTGCTGAAAAACCAAAACCGTCGTAGGCGCGAGCACCGCCACCTGTTTGGAATTGGCGACAGCTTTGAACGCCGCCCGCATGGCGACCTCGGTTTTTCCATATCCCACATCGCCGCAAAGCAGGCGATCCATCGGCGTCGGGGCTTCCATGTCGCGCTTGATATCGGCAATCGCCGTCGCTTGATCGGGCGTCTCTGAAAATTCAAATGCGTCCTCGAATTCGTGCTGCCAGGGCAGGTCAGGGGCGAACCCGAAGCCCGTCGCCGTCTTTCGTTCCGCATACAACTCGAGCAATTTGTCGGCAAGATCGGTGAGCGACTTGCGCACCCGGGTTTTGCGCGCGACCCAAGCCGTGCCACCCAGCCGATCCAGTTGCGGCTTGGCGCCCTCCAGAGAGCGATAATTCTGAACCAGATCCATTCGTTCCAGCGGAACATACAGCCGCGCGTCATCGGCATAGTGCAAGCGCATGAACTCACCGCGGCGGCCATCGCTCTCGATCGTCTGCAAGCCCTCGAATTGGCCGATTCCGTGATCCACGTGAACGACGTAATCGCCGTCTTTGAGCTCACTGAAGTCACTGAAGAAACCGGCGGTCTTCGGGCGCGCCCGTGGCCGTTCGTGCACCGGTGCGGTCTCGAACAAATCTCCGGTACCGTAAAAGACCAGCTTGGCCTCAGGGATTACAAATCCCCCCTCCAGTGGAGCGCGAAGCAAGACGGCAGCAGGAGCATTTCCCGAGATGACTTCTTCCACGAGTCGCGCGCCTGTAGCGCTCTGTTCGAGTTCCCCCAGGCGATAAGGAACGTCATATTCACGGCAAAGATCAGCCAGCCGCTCCAACTCGCCGGAACTCGCCGCGGCGATTAAGACTTCGTCGCCCGCGCTCAGCCGTCCTCGAATCTCAGCTAAGAACGGCTGAATTTGTCCGTGATAATGCGCGGTCGGTTGAACCTTGAGCGCGCGAGGCTCCCTACCGTTCCGGTGCAACGCCAATTCCTCCAGGCTAAACCGCTGCCGTCGCTCGAGGGCTTCTTTCCACAGGCCTTCGGGCAAAATGAAAGGAACCGCTGCGTCGCCGGCGAGCGAAACGGAATCGGCCAGCAGCCGATCCCGCGACTTCGCTGCTTTTTGGACGATTTGCTCAGGTTCATCCAGCACTACCAAGGTACCTTCGCGAAGGTCGAACAGGGTTTCCGCCTTCTCCGCCAGCACTTCTGACCCGACGGGGTGCGATCTCGGAAAATCAGGATCCTTATCGTCACGCTGGACTGGCGCTAACGGAAACTCGGTCAGCGGCGGCAAGATCACGCGGCTGACTGGCCCGGTGGAGCGCTGCGTCTCCGGATCAAACTCGCGCAGCGACTCCACCATGTCGCCTAAAAGCTCGATACGCACGGGCTTGGCCGCCTCGGCCGGAAAGACATCGAGTATTCCGCCGCGGACGCTAAACTGCCCCTCCATTTCCACCAGTTCTGTGCGAATGTATCCGGTCTGTGAAAGATGAGCGATTACGTCCTTCAGAGAAATCTCTGCATCGCGCGCGAGCGAGAGCGAGAGCGATTCATAAAATCGCGGAGCGGCGAAACCGAGCAGCGTGGCCTCGATCGGCGCCACAATGATGGAGCACTGGCCGTTGACGAAACGAGAAAGCGCCGAGGCGCGCGCCTCGAGGATTTCGGGGTGCGGTCCCGCCCCCAGTCCAGGCAGCGTATCGAACGCGGGGAGCAGCAAAACAGGCCCGGTGGAATTGCCGTTGAGCGTGCGATGGAAGAATTGCAGCGGCTCGAGCAAGGATGAGGCTCGGCGCTCGTCTTCCACCAGCACAAGAGACGGCCTGCGCAGTTCGGTTACCGCGAGGGCGGCCACGAGCGCTTTGGCAGGACTCGTCAATCCTGCCAATTCTTCGGCGGGTGAACCTTGCCGGAGCGCTTCAATGGCATCGTCCAAGGCAGGAAGACGCTTCAAATGGCCGAAAAGCTCGGTGACTGCCGGGAAAAGCATCAGCGAATCGCCGGGTGTGAAAGGTTCTGCGGGAGCTTACGGATCTTCTTTAGGATGCTGGTTGTGGAGTATCCCGGTTCCAAGGGTATGGAAACGACGCGTCCACCCACCCCTTCTACCTCGTCGCGCCCGACAATTTCGGTCGCGCCCCAATCGGAGCCCTTGACCAGCACGTCTGGAAGCAACCGGGCGATGAGTTCGCGTGGGGTGGGTTCGCCAAACAGAACCACGAAATCGACCGCCTCGAGTGCCGCCAATATTTCTGCACGCTCATCCTCGGCGATTACGGGTCGCAAATCACCCTTCGCTTTCCGCACGCCGGCATCGTCATTCAATCCCACGACCAGGACATCGCCGAGCGTGCGAGCTTCCTCCAAGGTGCGGACATGCCCGGGATGCAGCAGGTCGAAGCAGCCGTTTGTAAACACAACTCGACGCGAACCACGGTTGGCGCGGCTGAGTAGAGCGATCAATTCCTCTTGCGAAACAATGCGCCCCATCTGTTTACACACGGGCGACGTCACAGTCGATACCAAATATTAACATGCGCGTCCCTTACACGTTGGGCACCGGCGTCGCCACCGCCCTTCCTTTTCGATGATATACTCACCCCGCTTGCTGATGAGACGGATTGCTTCGCAGAGATTGTTAGGGCGAATCGCGACGGCCTGATGCCAGCCGATCTCGCTAGCCGCCCATCTCGACTCCAGCCCACGGTCGGAACGAGCTGAAGCTATGGCCTCGCGGCGCATTGCCATTGTGGGCGGAGGACCATCCGGAGCTCTCTGCGCCGAACGGCTTGCTTCCGCCGGCTTACCAGTTACCCTTTTCGATGAGCATCTCGCCTGGGAAAAGCCCTGCGGCGGAGGCCTCACACACAAAGCTCTTCACAGCTATCCGTTTTTGCTCAATGGCCCGCACCCGAAGAAAGTGATTCAACGCGTCGAACTGATCTCCGGCAATGGAAATCGCGCGCACTTGTGCCTCGACCATCCGATTGTCATCTATTCTCGCGCCGTCCTGAATGGGCTGTTGCTCGATCGAGCAGCAAGAGCCGGATGCCGTATCGTCCGTTCTCGTGTCAGCTCGGTAGACATCACCGGGAAATCGCCGTCGTTCACCGCCGAAAATGTTATTCAACACGCCGATTTCCTGATCCTGGCCTCGGGCGCGCGAAACTCATTTTTTCAGGCCACTCGCCCGTTGGCGCCTGCGGATCTGGAGATTACCCTCGGTTACTTCGTTCCCTCATGCGCGGACGCAATCCAGGTGAAATTCGTGCGTGGCTTGCAAGGTTACATCTGGTCTTTCCCGCGTTGCGACCATCTCTCAGTCGGGATTTGCGGCAGCCTGGCCCGTCATACGAGCCGCGAGTTGCATCAGCATCTGGCGCAATTCATGCGCGAGGAACATATTTCCACTGACGGGGCGCGGTTCTACAGCCACGTTCTGCCTTCCCCCCGTGCTCACACCCTGGCGTCACGCTGCGTCGCCGGCCACAATTGGGCCCTCATCGGGGACGCCGCAGGCTGGGTGGATCCGATTACGGGAGAAGGCCTGTATTATGCCTTGCGTTCGGGGGAGCTATTGGCGGACTCGCTCATCTCCGGCCGGCCTGAAGTTTATCCCCGGCGTGTGCGCAACGATTTTTCAGCCGACCTGGAAATCGCCGCACGGATCGCTCGCAACTTCTATCACGGACGCTTCCTTGGAGGCGCGGTCACCACGCGCCTGATCCAGTTCATCGAGCGCAGCGTGACTTTTCGCACCATGATTGTGGATCTCTTCAGCGGCGCGCAAGACTACGCCTCCCTTAAGAGGCGTCTCTGGTCGCAACTCGCCACCACGCTGAGAGAAGCGCTCGACAGCGTCTTGCGCCCCGCAAAATCCACGACTCCCCGTCCCAACCCAGGAGATACCTGATCCCGGCCGGCAGCACCAGAACATCGGCGTTGGGGCGCAACTGCAGCTCCTAATTCCGCGCTCAATCGAAAACAAAGTTTTATGATTAAAACGCGGTGCGGCGTACGGCGGGCTTGCGCGTTGGGGGAGGAATCAGGCTTGCCATTTTCCGGATCATAGCCAGGACGAGGCGCTTATCACCATCCGATAAGCTCGTGCTGTATCGCTTGATCTCTGAAAGGAATCGAATCTCATCCTCGGAGAGCTCGCCGAGCATTTTCTGTGTATCACGATCGTGCGCCGTCTCCGTCCCCGGAAAAAAATCGGCCAAACTGATGTCCATCGCTTCCGCTATTTTGGCGAGCGTCTCGAGGGAAGGCACCGTATGCCCGTTTTCAACCCGTGAGAGGTAACAACGCAGGAGCCCCGTACGGCGCTCAATATCACCCTGCGATAATCCACGCTGGCCGCGATAGGATCGGATGACCTCGCCGATGTTGACTTTGGGTTTCTCCTTCGGCATCCACTCGTTTCCTTAAACGTGCGGTATCTTACGCACGCCACCATGACCGCGCAAGAGGATTTTGGACACCGGTGCGCATGAGTACACCGGAATCGAGAGGCGGGAGTCTGGCTGGAACAAGAATCGAACCCAGCCCAGCCGCTCGGCGCTACGGGACCCGTTCCGGAACGCGAAGGATCGCTTCCCGGTCAAAGAGAACGAAACGATGGCGCAGAAATGCGCACGGATCGCGTCGAGACTGGCGAGACTCGCGTCTTTGCCTCGAAATAAGCTGTCCTTAGAGCACAACCTGATCGGGAGGTTCCGGCCGGCAGCTTGGCCCTGCTGCTGTACTGTTTGTGCTCCGGTCTGATCCGCGGAGCAGCAACCGCGGGCGCGTGGGCCTGATTCCGATGTGCGGCGCCTAATTCACCGCCTTTGGCTGCCGAATTTAACTCTGTGTCAGCTCTCGGCTTCGGATCGACGTTGCCCGAGGGAATGCCTCCGTCGGCAGATGCAGCGGCGAAGCTGATGGAGAGAATCTCGTCAATACCATAAAGCCGGATCTTCCCATTCACTTCAAACTGCACCGCGCGCTCCGTACCGCCCAGATATTTGCCTTGCACGAGATTGCCATTTTTCAATTGCAAGCTGTCGGCGCGGACTCCCGGGACGAGAGCTAACAAAATCCCCATTCCTATCAAAGCTGCCCGGATATGCCACATGGCGTCCTCCTGGTTTCTCTGAGGTAAGCCCTTCGTGGCCGCGACGGCACTTCACGAAGTTACTGGACTGGAGTTTTTAGGATACACCCGCGGACGCTCGGAAGCGATTTCTTATCGAGGGATACAGGAAACCTGGTACGCAAGGATCTCGCAAACTTCCGGCCCATGGCTCCCGCCGCGTTCGATTTATCTCTGCGGCGGGAGCCATGGGCAACAATGCCGGGTTAGAACTAAACTACTGTGGCCCCAGTTCCAAAATTACAAACGAGTTTGCAATCGGTTGCGGACGCGGACGGGGATTGTCAGGGGTCGGCGCCCCCGCCGGCTTGTAATCCGCCGTTACGGTGAACACATGATGGGTCTTGGGATCGAGTGCCATCGTGCGAGCGCCAAATTGCGTTTGCACATTGCCCACGACCGTATATTTATCCGGCGTGTCTTCGTGAATCACGCTTACGAAACCCTCTCGGACCGTGGCAAAGATCAGACCCGTTGCCGGATCGAAGCCGTTGCCATCAGGATCGCCGCCTATTGCCGGCGTCGCCACCACCTTGTTCGTGTCCGCGTTGAACACTGTGATCATCTTGTCGCAGGCGGCAAACAAGCGATGCGTCTTCGTGTCCATGGCAAGTGCCGAAGGCCCGTCACAAGGCGCCAGAGGCCACGTGCCCTTTACGGCAAGAGTTTTCGTGTCGAATTCGAGAATCGAACTCTTGTCCTCCAGGTTGACGTACATATTGCCGCGCCCGTCCAAGGCCGGCTCCTCTGGCTTCCCGTTTAGATTCACGGTGCCCACAACCTTGTCGGTCGTGGCATCGATCGCCGTGGCGTTATTGCCTCTGCCGTTAAACGTAAATATGCGCTTGGTGACGGGATCGTAGATAATCGAGTCCGGGTCGTCGCCGGTCGTCTTGATTTCGGAAATGGGCTTCAGCGTCTTTGGATCAAAAACGGTCACCGTGTTTGCTTGACCGTTGCTGGTATAGCCCTTGCCCAGATCCGGCGCCAGAGCTACGCCGTGAATGCCTTTGGTATTGGGCAGATCGCCTACGACTTTGCCGCTCGCCTCATCGACTACCATCATGTGCGTTCCGCGCGAAAGGTAGATACGCTGCGCATCAGGATCGACCCGCACGTAGTCCCATCCACCCTCGCCTCCCACGGGAATCCTCCTCAGCACTTTGTAACTCTGAGCAAATGCCGTGCCCGCGGGGATAAGGACCAGCGAAGAAGCAAGAACGCAAGTCCAGCACAACAGTCCTAGAAAACCTCGCCGTAACATATATTGCCTCCTCCTTACTTGCCGAATGGGCCCCGCCGTCACATTTTGGGAACCCTATTCCGGATCATTTCCCGCACAATCAGTCTCTCACCACTACGCCTCGGCGACGGGCTGGCTCCTCCGAGTCATGAAAAACTGCATCGCCGGAGTGATAATGAGCGACAAAACCATCGAGATCAGAATCCCTCCGATGACTGCAATGGCCAATGGCTGAAGCATCTGCGAACCCGAGCCTATGGCCAGCGAAAGCGGCAGCATGCCTGCCACCGCCGCCATCGCCGTCATTACAATCGGGCGAAGCCGGCGCCGTCCCGCTTGTATCAGCGCTTCTTCAGCCGAGAAACCCACGGAACGGAATTTCTGGTTCGCATCCAGCAACAAGATTCCGTTCTTCGCCACGATGCCGATCACCATGATCAGTCCCATGAACGAAGAGACGTTGAATGTAGTGTGGGTAATTAGCAATGCAAAAAATACGCCCGACGTAGAGAGCACCGCCGATGAAAGAATCGCTATGGGCGCGGTATAAGATCCAAATTCAAAGAGCAGTACGACGAAAATGAGCACGAGGGCAAGCAGGAGCACTGTTACCAGATCGCGAAAGGATTTCTGCTGCTCCTTGTAGGTGCCTCCGTACTCCACTCGGATCGAGGGCGGCAGTTTCAGGTCGCTTACCGCCTTCTGCACCGCCGCAACGCCTGTTCCTAAATCGAGTCCTTCCAATCGCGCCGTCACTTCCACATCCCGCTGTAGATTATCGCGAATGATTTCAATTTGCCCCGGCAGTTCGCTGATATCCGCCACTGCGCCCAGAGTCGTCGTTCCGCTATTCGAATTCACCAGCAGCGTATTGCGCATGGCTTCGAGGGAAGATCGGCTCGTCTTCGGGTACCGCACCCGCACCGTGTATGGTCGGTCGTTAATGACCACGGGCGTAGTCGCCGGTTCACCATCCACGATGGCAGCGGCTACTGTGGTGAGCTGGTCGGTCGTGAAACCTGCCTTCGCCGCTCGTACCGGGTCCACAGTGAAAACGACGGCCGGTCCGCTGGTCGTGGCCTCGATGCCGTCCGCCACGTCGACGACGGGTTTCTTCTGGTTGATATAGATCCCGCCAATCGTATCTGCCACCCGCGGCGCCCATTGCTTCAGGGCGTCCACGTCGTCGGAGTAGAGCTTGATCACGACCGGCTGAGGCGCGCCCGTCAAATCCCCGATCATGTCCTCCAGCACCTGGTGGAAATCGACGTCGACGGCGGGCTCCGCAGACGTGACCTTCCCTCGGACTTCCGCGATTATCTCATCGATCCCCCGGCTGCGTTTGTCTTTCAACTTCACTGCGATATCCCCGGTATTTGCCTCCGTTACAGCCGCAAGTCCCAACTGCAATCCGGTACGGCGCGAGGTGCTCTCAACCTCCGGGACCGAGCGCACGATTTGCTCAATATGCGAAATCAAGCGGTTGGTCTCCTGAAGAGAACTGCCGGGAGGCGTCACGTAATCAAGAATGAAGCCACCCTCATCCAGCGCCGGTAGCAAATCACTACCCAGCGCGTTGTAACTAAAGTACGAGACGACGATCAGAATTGCGCACAATCCTCCCAGCCATACGGGATGCTCCAACGCGCGCCGCAGCCACCTAGCGTAGAACACTAGAATATGCTCGAACCATCCTCCCCGTAAGGACCTCTCTTCGGCGGCCATCATTCGCCGCATCTCCGCAATGTGCGCGGCTTCCTCACGGGACTCTGCCATCGCGGCGGCGTGCTGCAATTCTGGAGGATTCTCGTCTTCCTCTTCTTGCGAGCCGCTTGCGTCAGCTTTCTTTCCGCGCCGGATCAGAAACGTACCGAGGTTGCTCGTCCAAACCAACGCCAGGACCAAAGAAGTCAATAGGGCAACGCTCATAGCGATGGCGAGAGCACGGAAAAAGGTTCCTGTGACGCCCGTGATAGTGATCAGTGGTAGGAACACGACAATCGGAGTCAGCGTCGAACCGATCAGGGGAATCGTCAATTCTTTCAGAGCGCTCGCCGTGGCTCGCAGCGGCCCTTCGCCACCGTCGCGGTGGAGAACAATATTCTCCACAACGACGATCTTATCGTCGATCACCAGCCCGACCGCGGCAGCCAGCCCGCCCAGCGTCATCATGTTGAAGCTCTGACCCACAATCTTCATTGCAATGAAGGTCACAACGATCGTAACCGGAACGACCAAGCCGGTCATGATCGCAGTGCCCCAGTCCCGCAGAAAGAGCCAGATCACAACGCCTGCGAGAAGGAGTCCGATGATGATGGCGTCCCGGACGCTGAAGATCGATGCTCTGACGATGTTAGACTGATCATAAAAAACATCGAGGTTGACGCCGGCAGGAATCGTTGAACGGAGACCTTCGATTTCTTGACGAACTTCGTCCGCCACCTGCACGGTGTTGCTGTCCGGCTGCCGGTTAAGACTGATCAACACGGCGGGTTTCCCATTCGCGGTGACAACAGTGAATGCCGGCGCCGCCGCCGGCGTCACCGTGCCGATATCACGAATTCGGACCGGGACATCATTTGTAGTCTTGACGACGATATCGCCGATCTGCTCGGGGTTCTGCGCTTGTGCCGTGATTAACCCCAAGAAAAGCTGGTGGTTCCTGCTCAATAGCCCCGGCGAATCGACCAAGTTGGTCTTGTTCACAGCGTCCAGGATGTCCTGCACAGAGACATGAGCCCGAAGCATGCGGGCCGAGTCGGGTACAACGTGGAACTCTGGGATTTGGCCGCCCTGCACTAAAACGCTTGCCACGCCCGGTAGCCGGTTCAGTCGCGGCTTCAATTCGTACGTGGCCAGTTCCCAAAGGGCTGACTGTGACACCTTGCCAGACGTAAGGCTGAAACCAAAGATCGGGAAACTGGCGAAATCCAGCCGGTGAGCTTCAATTACCGCAGTCGAGGGCAGCGTGCTCTGAATACGCCCGATCGCCGAATTCACTAGCTGGAGCGTCAGGATCATGTCCACGCCCCAGTCGAAGTTGAGATCGATTTCCGCGGAGCCCCGGCTGGTAATCGAGCGCACCTCTTGCAAGCCCGGAACGCTATTGACCGCCTCCTCGATCGGCCGCGTGATCGTCACCTCCATCTGATTGATGGCCATGACGCCGTTGTCCACGCCGACGATGATTCGCGGAAAGTTGGTGGTGGGAAAAACAGCGATCGGAAGCGTCAGGGCCTCGTAGATTCCGACTACCGTTAGCGTGAGGATCAGGAAGATGATCGATTTCGAGTGCCGCGCAAACCAGTACTGATTTG
>Ga0066691_10000461_pt1 | contig 13846 bp, 9 predicted proteins | sample GraSoiAngelo_140_FD_66671 | JGI IMG/M metagenome (GOLD analysis project Ga0066691, IMG submission 66671) | Grasslands soil microbial communities from the Angelo Coastal Reserve, California, USA - 14_0929_12_30cm | ecosystem: Environmental > Terrestrial > Soil > Grasslands | place: USA... | reverse complement strand
CTTGAGCGAGGGCCGCACCTTTCGGCGCGAGGAGGTCGAGTACACAACTCCGAAAGGCGAATTGCGCCAGCTTGGAGTGACCATCTCTCCTATTCTGGGCAAGTCCGCGCAGGTTACCGGTGCGCTGTGCTTGCTCAGCGATCTTACCGAACTGGCGGCGCTGCAGCGCCAGGTACAGGTCAAAGAAAGCCTGGCCGCCTTGGGTGAACTTTCCGCGGGCATTGCGCATGAGTTCAAGAATGCGCTGGCAACGATTTCCGGTTATGCACAGATGATACGCCGGGAGTCCGAGGGCGAAACGGCGGAGAATGCCCAGCTCATCTTGGATCAAACGCGGGCTCTGACCCACGTGGTAACCGAATTCCTGAAGTTTGCGCGGCCCCTCGACCTCTCGACAGAAGAGGTTCCGCTGCGCTCATTAGTCGATCGCGTCATTACGGAAATACAAGAGGCCATCCCGCAGGTGGCTATTTCGTCGGGAGGCGCATTCGAGAGCCTCGCCGGAGACGAAGGGCTGTTGCGCCAGGCGCTGCTGAATCTGACTCGCAATGCTGCCGAGGCCGCAGTGGGACAGCCATTTGGCGGACGTGTGGATGTTCACGGAGCCATCGAACATATGCCCAGCGGTGACTTGCAGCGCATCAGCATCACGGATAATGGACCAGGCATCGCCGCAGATGATATCTCCAGGATTTTTGTACCCTTTTACACCACGAAGACAAACGGCACAGGACTGGGCCTCGCGATCGTACAAAAGATCGTCGTGCAACACGGAGGCTCGGTCGAAGTCCGTAACCAACCACAGGGAGGGGCCGAGTTTATCGTCTCGCTGCCACTTAGCAGACAGGACACGGTTGCGGGCGGGGCGGTTGATTCCCGAGCGGCCGGTCTCTAGACTTTGAGTAGTTTTAGTACTCAGCCAGGACTGAAAGGTGGCCCAGTCATGATTTCGCCAAGATGCGTCTTCTTAACGGCGGTTCTTTTATTCGCCGGCGGGACGTGGATTGGCCGTGCTCAGGATAACTCCGCGACCAACTCAGGCGCGCAATCTGACTCTCTGGGGGATGCGGCGCGAAAGGCTCGCGCTCAGAAAAAAGATTCGGGCAAGCCCGCCAAGGTCTTCACGAATGATGACATGGGAAACCTAAAGGGTACGATCTCGGTGATCGGGAACGAACCTGCCCCGGCATCCACAACCGACAAGGCCGCCGAAAAGACGGAAGACAAGAAGACGGCAGGCGGCGACTCGAAGAAGGAAGGTCCAAAGGACGAAGCCTACTGGCGCGCGAAATTTGCCGCGGCGCGAAAGACCCTTGCCGATGACGCGAAAGAGCTCGATATCCTGCAGCGGGAATTCAATTTGAAGCAACAGCAGTTCTATCAGGACCCAACTGCGGCGATGAAGGAACAGCACAGCCGCGATGATCTGAATAAGACGCAAGGCGAAATCGACGCCAAGAAGCAGGACGTCGAGAAGGATAAGCAGGCGCTCTCTGATCTGGAGGACGAACTGCGCAAGGCCGGGGGGAACCCGGGTTGGGCCAATGAACCCTCCGGCGCTGGCCCTTCAAATTCGAGCGGCTCGGGATCCGGCACCTCGGGGGGCGGCGCTTCGGACTCAGGGAGTTCCAAGTCTGGGGCTCCGGCACCGCTCTGAGCGGCGTAAAACTAGCCCCAAGAGCCGGCCACTCTTGAGTCGGAGTTGCTGGCGGCCAGCTTTCGTCGAGCTCCCTAGTGTTCACTGAGGTAGGGCCTTGCTAAAAGTCGCGACATCCTTCCGCTCCCCGAACAGCCCCAAGCCTGGAGACAAAATCTCGCAAGCAATTCGTGATAGAAGAGAACGCGTGGAACCGCTTCTCCTGGTGGAAGACAAGCCTGAATTGCGCGCTATGCTGCGCAAGGCACTGGAACGAGAAGGTTACGCGGTAGACGAAGCCGCCGATGGTTCAGCGGCAGTAAGCAAAATCCGGTCACGACGGTACCTGCTCGTACTGAGCGACCTGAAACTGCCCGGCTGCTCGGGCCTAGAGGTTCTTCACGAATCCAAACAAGCCGACCTCACCATTCCAGTCATTCTCATTACCGCTTACGGCTCCATCGAAGAAGCCGTATCGGCGATGAAAGATGGGGCCTTTGATTTCATCCAGAAACCGGTCGATCTCGATCATCTGAATCTGCTCGTGGGGCGGGCGGCGCAGCAGCAGGAGTTGCTGCGTGAAAACCTCCTGCTGCGGGAAGAATACACGGCACGTTACGGCTTTCCGCGGATTATCGGAGAGCACCCCTCCATGCAGGCGGCGACGCAGCAGGTCCAGCGGGTAGCCACAACGGACTCCACCGTACTGCTGCTGGGCGAAAGCGGCACCGGCAAAGAGCTCTTTGCGCGCGCCACTCACGGCCTCTCCGCGCGGCGGAGCCAGCCGTTCGTAGCTCTGAACTGCGCCGCGATTCCCGAAGGGCTCGTCGAAAATGAACTCTTTGGCCATGAACGCGGAGCGTATACAGGCGCCGGCGCCCGCAAGATGGGCAAAATGGAATTAGCCCATCATGGCACCGTTTTTCTAGACGAAATCGGAGAGTTGCCGATCACCATTCAGTCCAAGCTGCTGCGCGTGTTGGAGGAAAAACGTTTCGACCGCGTGGGCGGCACCCAAAGCACGGAGGTTGACGTCCGCATCGTTGCCGCCACCAATAAGGATTTGCACGCGGCCGTGGCTGCCAGAATGTTCCGGGAGGATCTCTATTTCCGTGTCGCCGGAGTGCCAATCACGATTCCTCCTCTGCGCGATCGTGGGAATGACGTCCTGCTCCTGGCGGATGCCTTTCTGGAGCGTTTTCGCAGAGAGTTTCGCAAGCCGGGGCTGGAGTTGACGCAGGGGGCGCGCACCGCCCTGCTGGCTTACAGCTGGCCCGGCAATGTGCGAGAGCTGCAAAACACGATGGAACGCGCGGCCATTCTCAGCGATGGAAAGGAAATCGATGCTGGTGCGCTGCAGCTTTCCGCACCACGGCCAGCCGAAGGCGAAATGCCCGCCGGAATGCTGGAGGAAAGCTTCTCGTGGGAAGGGACACTGCAGGACGTCAGTACACGAGCGATCGAATACATTGAACGATTCAAAATCGATACGGCGCTGCACGCCTCGAAATGGAATAAGACGCGCGCCGCCGAACAACTGGGCATTTCCTACAAGACTCTGCTCACTAAGATTCGCGCGCTGGGTCTCGAGGAGTAATTCGCAAAATTCCGTACCGCAATTCCAGAAGCTCTCGCCGAAGCGCTGGGCACAGACCGTCTTGGTGCGGCGATCTTAGCCAAAGCTTGTGCCCGAACTGCTGAATCGTTATATACTCTCAGCCACGGGCAACCCAAAAATCAGCTCTGGAGTGGACACATGCCAACACAGGAAAGCGGTAATCGTGGCCTGAGTGTAATTCTCCGCTCGTTCGCGCTTGGAGTGGCGCTGCTCATCGTTGGCGCGGCCTGGTTCGCGATCAACGCAGCGCCCAAGCCAAAGCCAGCGGCCGATGCCGATAAAGATAAGGCCGCCGTGGACGATCTGCAGCGCTCCCTGCGGTTAGATACTTATCGAATCGAGGGCGATAGCGGCGCGGCGCGGGGCGAAGTGATTTACGCCTTCAAGTGCTGGATGTGTCACAACAAATACACCAAGAGCGCTCCTTACTTGGCCGATCTCTATAAGCGGCCTACGCTGGTTTCCGGGTCTCCCGTTACCGACGACAACGTCGCCGCCAAAATCAAAGACGGCGGTCCGCTCATGCCGTCAAATAGCCACAATTTGGCCGATTCCGACGTTGCGGACTTGGTGGCCTATATCCGTTCAGGGAATTGCTGCGTAGAGGGCGAAACCCCCCCGATGAACCCCTGGTATCGAGCGGAAACGCATAAGTGGACAGTCCAAAGCGGACTCACGGGCGGGGCCACGGGAATGGTGAAGGTCAAGAACGGGGATTCTCCGGAAGGCGTAGGCGTCCAGCTTGTTGCGCCCAACGGCGTCCGAACCACGGTATACACGAATGGCGACGGCAAATTCGAATTCCCCAGGATGCAGTCTGGCTCTTACGCGCTGCGGATCCCCTCACCAGCTCCCTTCAAGCCTTACGTGCGTGATTCCGTTGCTATCGATGGCGCCACGAAATTCGAGGACATCGTCCTCGAAAGGGTCGCCCCCTCAGACGATCTGCCGGCCTCCGCGCTGTTCGAATCCCAACTCAGCGGCGCGGAAATTCTCTGGAACCTCCCCGGATCGGCAGAAGAAAAAGCGATGCTGCAGAAAAACTGTTCCGGGTGCCACTCCTGGCAGCAGATTTTCAGGAATCGGTTTGACGAACGCAGTTGGAACCTAATCGTTGACCGTATGATGCATTTTACGGGCACCGCTATCGCGGTTCGCAATAAGCCGATGGATGCTCCGGACCCCGAAGCGGCCATGCTCACCAAGTTCCTCACCCGAGTCCGGGGTCCAGAATCGCAGGATATGCCGCTTCGCCTGTTCCCGCGTCCTCGAGGCGAATCCACCAGGGTCGTGGTTACCGAATATGAGTTGCCGCGGAATCTCCTCATGCTGCACGACGCTGCGCTCGATGCGCAGGGCAACGTCTGGTACACCAGCCATAAGACTCGCTACGTCGGCAAACTCGACCCAAAGACCGGCATCGTCACCGACTACACTATTCCGTTGACGCCCGGTTCTATGCCCGGTACGCACCACGCCGTCATTGACAAGAACGGAATCGCCTGGATTTCGGAAAACTGGGCGCATCAACTCAATCGCCTCGATCCCAAGACAGGTGATGTGAAGCAGGTCCTGATCGCCAGCCACACTCCCATTAATGCGCCCAGCTTCGGAAATTTCACTCTGGACTCGGAGGGCAATGTTTGGGATGCCCGCGAGAACAGAATTGTGAAGATGGATCCGAACACCGGTAAGGTCCTGCAGGAGTGGCCGCTGCAGGCCAACAGCAGCTACGACAACACCATCTCTTACGATGGGAAATATTGGGGCGGCAGCGGTCCGGCCAACTGGGGCAATACCGTCGAGATGTTGGATATTCAAACCGGGAAGCTGCTGAACCTGAACAGCGGCGCTCACATGATGACCGCGAAGCGCGGCGGCTTTGATCCCTTCGGAAACACCTGGTGGGGCGGCGCCGACGGCTCCCTGATCGAGCTCAATGCCAAGGCACAACGCATCGACGAATACACACCGCCGATTGCGCCGCATCCCTACACCGACTTCTACGAAGCGATGCCGGACAAGAACGGCGAGGTGTGGGCAGGCGTTCTGCACGGCCGGCAGATGCTTCGCTACAACCCCAAGACGACTCAGTGGACCGTCTATCAAATGCCGGAGCCGTATTCGTATGACCGGCGCACCGTCATCGACACTTCCACAAAGCCGGCAACGGTCTGGTACGTGGACTACAACGGCTACCTTGTCCGCGTTCAGCCTTTAGACTGACTTTTCTGGCTGTCACATTTTCGCGATTATGAGGGCAGGGCGCCCTCTCAATTAAGAATATTGGAGTCTGAAATGGACCCTAGTAAAGAGGACGATAGGAAGAAGAGTGTGTCTAGACTCGGTCGACGCGACCTTATGAAGTTGGGTGCACGCGCCGGCGTCGCGGTGGCTGGGATCCTGACGGCCCCCGCGGCATTCTCACAGCAGGGCCAGGCGCCGTCCCCGCCGACGGCCGGTCTGGACGAGGCACCATCGCAAAGGGTTCAGCATTTCCCCGACATCACTGAGAGCGAAGAAGTCATAACTACCGTGCAGCCCGGCTACGTGACCAAGACCGGTCCCGGCTGGGTGAATAACTCAGGTCGCGCGAATGGCAATGGGCCAATGGATGAGTGTAGCCGCCGGATCGTTGAATGGGTGCATGGCTTCTCCGAATCGGACCTGACCGATTCCTGCATCGAGACGATCAATTACTTGCAGAACGACACGCTGGGCAGTCTCTATGGTGGTTTCGAAAGTGAGCCCGCTCGCATCAACGCCCGGCTGTCGCAGACGATGCCGGGCCCTTGCACCGTTATGGGCTACGGCATAAAGACCACCTACGAGATGGCCACCTTCACAAACGCGGCCATGATCCGCCACACCGATTTCAACGCTACCCCGCACAATAACGAGATGTTTGGGGGAGTTCTGGCGGTTGGTGAGGCGCTTCACTCCACTGGTTCGCAGGTGCTGGCCGCCATGGCCATATGCTACGAGGTCGTAACGGCTATCGGAAACACGGGAAAGGGCGATTACGACCCCGCCGGCTGGGACAGTCCCTACCATAGTGTTGGGGTGGCCATGGCATGCGGAAAGCTCATGGGCCTCAATCAAGATCAGCTCGCCAACGCTCTGTCGCTTGCTCTGGTTCCTCATATGCCGATGTATGTCTGCCACATCGGAACGCAGTCCATGTGGAAAGGCACCCATAGTGCAGAGCAGGTCCGTAACGGCGTCTGGGCCGCCATGCTGGCGCGCGAGGGGATGACCGGTCCGTGCATGCCGTTCGAGGGTAGGGACGGCTTGATTGCCCACATCGGCCCGTTCACCAGCGATCTGAAGTTTCCCACCAGTTCTGGTGGACGGCTGGCCATCGAGACCATACATGGAAGCGGCGGAGGATATAAGCGCATTGCCACCGAAGGTAACAATCAAAATTTTCACCAGAATATTGCCCCGGCGATCCTCGCCTGGACGAAACCGGACGAAATCGCATCCATCGATGCCAAATTCCATTATTTCGGGTGGCAAGAGATTTGTGATCCACCGAAGTGGGATCCCCGGAACCGTGAGACCGCCGACCACAGCGCGCCGTACAACGTAGCTCGAATGCTCCTGGACGGGTATATCTACCTCGATTCCTTCACAAGAGAAAAGTATATGGATCCAAAGGTGAGGGAGCTCATGGCCAGGATAACCTTCTCTCCGAACAAACATCCGGAGTACGGTGGGGATATTTTCACCGTACGCAAGAAATCAGGAGAAGAGCGCACATTTTACGGCGGGCCGGTAAAGCCGATGACCCGTGAGGAGCTCAGAGCCAAGTACTACCGCATAGCCGAATTCAGTCGTGTGGACAAGGGTCAAGCGGACCGCGCCATCGAGCAGTGGATGAATCTCAAGGCATGCAAGGACATCGGAGAAGCGATTCAAACCGTTGAGAATTTTGGCCAGCCCAGGCCCCTATCGGATAGGAGCCCCGCTCGAATTTCCTAAGGCTTTTCAGTCAGTCGCTCGCGGCGCCAGGCCTGACTCGCTATAGAAATTTCTCATCTTGACATTCGATTCGCGCGGAGTAGATCATGCGGTCGGAAAGCCACTTCTTCCGGGGAAATCAAGTTGTTACCTTGGCAGATGTGGAGAAGGATATGGATTTGCTTTCATCAAAGCCGCGGCTGATGTCCATCGTCTCAGCCCTGCTTTTCGTTGGAGCCGTGGGATTGACGCAATTCGTCTACTCGCAGGAGGCTCAAAACCGCGGTCGTCAGGACGCCCCTCCGAATACAACTAGGCCGAATGCGAGCACTGAAGACCAGAAGCCCAAGAGCCGCGATCTGGACCTTCTGCCCGTGCAAGGCAACATCAGCATGCTGGCAGGCGCTGGCGGTAATATCACGGTGCAAGCGGGCAAGGACGGGATCGTGCTGGTGGATACCGGTCTGGCTAGCATGAGTGATAAGGTGCTGCAGGCCATCCGGCCGTTATCCAAGGGTCAGCTCACCTACATTATTAACACCGATCACAGAAGCGATCATGTCGGAGGAAACGAGACCCTCGCAAGGACCGGCCGGCCGTTAGCCATCGACCGGGCCTCCCAGGCGAGCGTCATGATCGTTGCGTTCAACACGGTCCTGGACCGGATGAGCGCTCCGACCGGCCAGGTCGCTCCGACGCCCGAAAAGGGCTGGCCCAACGACACCTACGACACACCCCAGAAGAATCTCTATTTCAACGGTGAAGCGATCCAGGTCTTTCATCAGCCGGGAACCACGGACGGGAACAGCATCGTCTTTTTCCGGCACTCCGATGTGATCAGCACGGGCGATATTTTCGATCCAACTGAATACCCCATCATTGACTTGAAGAGCGGCGGAAGCCTTCGAGCAGTAATCGATGGGCTGTATCGCCTCAAGCAGATGGCGGTTCCGGCGGACCATCAGGAAGGCGGCACGATGCTCATCCCCGGCCATGGACGAATTTGTGACGTGGCCGATTTGGATGTGTACCACCAAATGCTGGCCATCGTGCGCGATCGCCTGCAGGACATGATTAAGCGGGGAATGACGCTCGAGCAGGTGAAGGCGGCCAAACCGACCCGAGACTACGATCCCATTTACGGCAACAATGCGGGTAGCTGGACGACGGACATGTTCGTGGAGGCGGCATACAAGAGTCTCACCGCCAAACCAGACCCTAAGGCGAGCCATGGAACGAATTAAGATAAGTGGTACTCTCGTTCACTTAGGGACGAAAATGGAAACGCGTTGCGGAACTATGAAGAGGCGAGCGACTCGAGCGGTCCTGCTCGTCGCAACATTATTGCTGTTATTTGCGGCTCATCTCGTTGCCCAGGATTTCGGTGCTCGGGACCGCGGTCCCGCTCAAACCGGGCCTCCAAAAACGCCGCGAGAGGCTGCCCCGAAGGATCTAACTGGGTATTGGGTGTCCGTCGTCACGGAATTGTGGCGCTATCGCATGCTCGTTCCGGATAAAAACGATTATCAGTTTGTCCCCCTGAACCCCGAAGGCCGCAAAGTCGCAGACACTTGGGATCCGGCGAAAGATCAGGCCAGCGGCAATGAATGCAAGTCGTACGCCGCGCCCGCCATCATGCAAGTGCCCGGACGGCTGCATATTTATTGGCAGGACGACAATACGCTGCGCGTCGATACCGATTCCGGAAGTCAGACTCGCCTCTTCCATCTCGGCGGCTCAGCGCCCCAGAATGACACGCCTACGTGGCAAGGATTCTCGGTGGCTTCTTGGGAGGGAGACGAAAATGTTGATACGCGTGACGGTCAGGGTGGACCCATACAAGACGCCACGGGCAGGCTCATCCGAGGAAGAGTGTTAAGACAGGCAGACTATCTCAAGGTGCTTACCACCAATTTGCGTCCCGGGTACTTGCAGAAGAATGGAGTTCCTTACAGCGTCAACGCCAAGCTCGAAGAGGACTTCGATACTTTTTCAGACCCGTATAGTGGCAACACTTGGTTGACCGTGACGGCGGTGGTCAACGATCCCCAATACCTCATCGAGCCGCTCTTTACCCATGCGCATTTCAAGAAGCTCCCCGATAATTCCGGGTGGGATCCCACGCCATGCCGCGCCAACGAGCCGCGCTGAGTCGATATTCTTGGAGGTTGAGCAGATGAGATCCACAAACATCAATTGGAAAATGAAGGCTCTGTGGTTTCTTCTGCTATTGCTCTTGCTCTTGCTTTTGCTTCCGGCCCGGCTGGCTTGGGCCCAGGCCGATATCACTGGCGAGTGGTCGCCGAGGGTTTACAACGACGGCATGGATGTTGGCGACTATACCGGAATCCCGCTGAATGACGCGGGGCGTCTGAGAGCCGAGAGTTGGCACCCGGATCAGATTGATCTCCCGGAAAATATGTGCCGGCCGCACCCCATCGACATCGGACTGCGTGTTTCTGTTTCGCAGCTTTTGATTACACGGGAGCTGGATCCCGAAACAAAGCAACAGATTGGGTATCGCCTTCACGTGTCGTGGCAAGAGCCAGAGCAGGTGATCTATACGGACGATCGTCCACACCCTTCCCCTAACGCAGCTCACAGATGGTCTGGGTTTTCAACAGGGCACTGGGAAGGCAACACTCTGGTATACACGACTGATCATCTCAAGGAAGCGTATCTGACCCGCACCGGCGTTCCCCGCAGCGCCAAGTCCAAGGTGACCACGCGCATCCACCGCTACGGTAATTATTTGAACGTTACGTTTGTCATCAACGATCCGGCTTACCTGACCGAACCTTACATTCGTGAGTACAGCTGGGTTTACACACCCGACCAAGTGATCGCCCCGTTCCCCTGCGAAATGACCCCGGATGGAACCATATTGCCGGCTGGCTCCGTGCCGAATTATCTGCCGGGAAAGAACGACGTGCTCTACGACTTCGCGACTGAATACGGGATACCCCCCGAGGCTGCCTTGGGTGGCGCCGAAGAGACGTATCCCGAGTACATCAAGAAGATGAAAACCATGAAGGTCGCGCCGCGCACCACGACCACGCACTACAAGCGCGCCGGCTAGTCCTGCACTCCCTCTTTGAGATCGCGTTCCGCTCTGCTTCGCCGTTGGCTCGCCTGTGAACAACGCCGATTACTGGTGCAAGCTGAACTGAACGTTCCCGCAAAATAGATAGCGGCGGGTTAGAGGAATAGCCCTATGCACCCGCGAGTTGCGAGAAACTGAGTTGAGGTCCGTCTGCTGGTGTTACTCCTCGGTCCTGTGGAGTAGACTGTCGTCAACCAAGGGCATGGCATCGGTGGTTTTCGCAATTCGCCTTGACGGTGAGTGTCACTAATCATGAGTACGAGCAAGGGGCGCTCTCGACACAGCAGCCCCGCTGCAGAGCGTCGAACAAGTTTGATGCGGCAGTTGCACGTACGTGGCTGACATCGCCGCTACGACACACGCTGCAGGAAAAGCAAATACGGGGAGGCTCGCCACCGCCAGTTCGGTGGGAACAACCCTCGAGTGGTACGACTTCACCGTTTACAACACTCTGGCTGCACTGATTTTCAACCGCCTTTTCTTTCCGTCATTCGATCCGTTGACGGGTACCATTCTGGCATTCTCGACCTACGCGGTCGGATATGTCTCCAGACCCCTTGGAGGTGTCGTCTTCGGCCATCTCGGCGACAAGCTGGGTCGTCGGTTCGTCCTCGTGGTCACGTTGATCCTGATGGGACTCACCACCTGCCTCATGGGTTTGCTTCCGACCTACGAATCGGTGGGCATCTTGAGTCCAATTCTGCTGGTCACTCTGCGGTTCGTACAGGGCATTGCGCTGGGAGGAGAGTGGGCCGGAGCCGTCCTCATATCTTTCGAGCATGGAGCACAGGACAAGCGCGGGCGAAATGCTTCTTGGGCCCAGGTGGGCCCAGCGCTTGGGACGTTGCTCGCGACAGGCTGCATTGCTCTCATCACGTATCGGGTTTCTTCCGATGAGTTTGTCCGATGGGGCTGGCGTGTATCGTTTCTGACGAGCATTCTGTTGGTCGGCTTTGGCCTGTGGATTCGCCTAGGGGTTGAAGAGACGCCGATGTTTAAAGAGCTGGAGGAGAGCGGGGCGAAAGCCAAGGCTCCTATAGGAGACGTGTTACGGCTCTTTTGGCCGCGTTTGCTGATCGCGGGCAGCGTCCGAGTGGGATCGGACGTCCATTATTCGCTGGTGTACGTATTCATCCTTACCTACGTCACGGTTGTCTTACATCTCTCGCAAACGTTGGCGCTGGCTGCAATCATGATTGCCACCCCGATTAATGCGGTCATGATTCCGATGTTCGGGAGTCTTTCAGATCGCGTCGGGCGGCGTCCGGTCTACGGCGCCGGTGCAGTAGCGGCGATGGTGTGGGCATTTGTTTTCTTCTTCCTGATCGATACCGCTCAACCCATGCTCATTGTGTTGGCCGCTGTTGTCGGCGTCATCCTCCACGCCGCGATGTTTGGACCGCAGGCGGCCTTCGTGGTCGAACAGTTCCCCACGCGAGTGCGCTACGCTGGGTCCTCTCTAGCGTATACGCTGGCCGGTTTAGTCGGCTCCGGATTCGCACCGCTGATTATGACGACTTTGTTCCGGGCCTATCACACGACCACCGCGATTTCATTGTATGTCCTCGCGTCGTTATGCGTGACCGGTCTAGCTCTGCTGTTCGCGCGCGAAACAGGGAAGTCTCCGCTGGAAGAATAGGAAGGCGGCACCAAGTGGCTCCGATTGAATCAGCTGGAGCAGGGGTGTTCCACTCGGCTATGGACCGCCCTCGTCCGAGGTCTGGACCGCCCCAAGGCGGATCAGCCGCGACTCCTGTTTGCCGGAACCTCAATTTTGCCGGCAATCTGGCCCATGAGGGTGTCCTAAGCCTTTCGTACTATCCCTTGTATCTCGGCTCCGTACCTGGGGGATAGTCCGTACCGCCCGCATCTCCCACTCAGAATGGCTTCAACTTACCATTAGGCCCCGCGACTCCTGCCCTTACGCTCGTTTCCGAGATGAGCGTCGTGCGAAACGGACGGAAATCACCGTTTGCGTGGCCAGTCCGCTCTTTTACAGGAGTTAGATGGCTGTCAAACAGATTGTTGCAGTAATTGCCCTCGCCTTTCTTGCTCGGGCAGCCCATGCGCAAACCAACCGCGACGGCGACCGCACCCAGGGTCAGGTCACTTTTGGCTTCGACGCACAGGACTTCAGCACAGGGCGCTCATCAAGCGTCGGGTCCATCGACGCCGCAGTCCGGCTTCTTCCGCGATGGACGCTCGAAGCTGTGGCGACCGGCGGCGTCTATTTTGGCGAGCGTTTTGGGGGCGGCGCTTCCTACGTCACGTTGAAACCGGACGCAAAAACATATCTGACTGCCGGAGGAAGTCGCAATTCCGACACCAACAGCACGGCAGAATGGTCGGCAAGCTTCGAGGCAGGGCGCACTCTTTACCGATCCGATCGGAATGCAATTCGCCGTCAGAGTCCGATTCGGGCCTTGGAAACGGATCTCAATGTGAGCGAAAGAGGCTATCACCTTTCGCCGTCCATCAACATTTTGCTCGTCAATCCCACGGTGGTCGTTTACTTGCCACGAGATTGGGTGCTCACGCTCCGCGCAGGAGCGATCCGGACGACTCTCGCCGGAGCGAGCTCGTGGACTCCCTCGGGCGGCGCGAAACTCAACGTGCCGCTCACGCGGCGACTCAGCGTCTGGCCGGCGGTTTCTTTTGACTCTGAGCTTTCTAATGTTCTGCAAATCAACAACGTTTCGTCGCGAGAGTTCGGCGCCGGAGTGCACTTCTGGCTGACGAGGAGCACCAGCGCGAGTGCCTATTACTTCCGCGTTCTATATGGCGCAAATCATTTGGCCAGTGATTCCTACGGGGTATCTTATGCTCTTCGCTTCTAACACCATCGGACCCGTCATCGCCCGCGCGAACTGGGTGTTCTTCTGGTACTACGCCGGCAGCATGATCAGCTACATCGTGCTGATGATCCTGGCGTGGCGGTACAGCAAGCGCCATGGCGAGGAGACGTGCGTCCGGGATCTGGCGGTGTCACGCCTTTTCCTGCCGCGAGTCACCATCGTCGCTCCGGCCAAGAACGAGGAAGCGTGCATCCTCGGCGCAGCTCAGTCCTTCTTGGCCATGGACTACCCGAACCTGGAAGTCTTGTTCGTAGACGATGAAAGTACCGATTCGACGTTTGAATTGCTTCAAAAAACGTACTGCCTGAAGCTCGACGATTCGCCTGTTGTGTCCACGCTGCCGCACAGACGGATTCTGAGCGTTTGGCGCAGTTCCAGCGATCCGCGGCTCGTCGTCGTTCGGAAGCTGAGCGCGGGATTCAAGGGGGATGCCACCAACGCTGGCCTGGAAATCGCCTCCGGTGAATATACGCTCGTGACGGATACGGATAGCCTGCCCGAAAAGCAAGCCGTGCGGCGCATGATATCCGTCGTCCTGGAAGACCCTGCTACCGTTGCAGTCGGCGGCAATATCCATGCGGTGAACGGCTGTGATGTCGCGCGAGGTCAGCTTCGCGCGATCCATTCTCCACGCCATTATTTCGAAGTCGCACAGGTCATTGAATATGCTC
>Ga0066691_10000448_pt1 | contig 14007 bp, 17 predicted proteins | sample GraSoiAngelo_140_FD_66671 | JGI IMG/M metagenome (GOLD analysis project Ga0066691, IMG submission 66671) | Grasslands soil microbial communities from the Angelo Coastal Reserve, California, USA - 14_0929_12_30cm | ecosystem: Environmental > Terrestrial > Soil > Grasslands | place: USA... | reverse complement strand
CCGGGACAGCCGAAGGCGTCACCGGCTTTATCAGCGACGGCAGCGCTTCGGCAAATTTGCGCGGGACCTCGCGCAAACCCACGCGGTCCTGCGGCCGCCGTGGCCCCGCCATGCTCGGCTCCACGGTCGCGAGGTTGAGCTCCAATGTGTCGGTGTACTGCGGCTCCGCGGCGTTCGGGCTATGGAATAACCCCTGTTCTTTCGTATAGGCCTCAACGAGCTGCGTCAGCTCGGGCGGCCGGCCGGTGAACTCGAGATAGCGCAGGGTCTCCTGGTCGACCGGGAAGATTCCGATCGTCGCTCCGTACTCCGGCGCCATGTTGCCGATCGTCGCGCGGTCGGCGAGCGGCAACGTGGAGACGCCCGGACCAAAGAACTCCACGAACTTTCCGACGACGCCCTTCGCCCGCAGCATCTGCGTGATCGTCAGGACGAGGTCGGTTGCGGTGGCGCCCTCGGACAGCTTGCCGGTCAACCGGAAGCCGATGACCTGCGGAATCAGCATCGAGACCGGCTGCCCGAGCATCGCGGCCTCCGCCTCGATGCCGCCCACGCCCCAGCCAAGGACGCCGAGTCCATTGATCATCGTGGTGTGGGAATCCGTGCCGACCAGTGTGTCCGGATACGCTTGCGGCGTCTTGCCGTCGGTCGTGAAGACGACCCTCGCCAGGTACTCGAGATTCACTTGATGGACGATGCCGGTATCGGGCGGCACGACCTTGAATCCAGTAAACGTTTTCTGCGCCCAGCGCAGCAGCGCGTAGCGCTCGCGGTTGCGCTGGAACTCGAGATCGGCGTTCACCTGAAACGCCGTCGGCGTCCCGAACTCGTCGACGATGACCGAGTGATCGATGACAAGCTCGGCGGGCAGCAGCGGATTCACCTTCTTCGGATCGCCGCCCATCGTCACCATCGCGTCCCGCATCGCGGCGAGATCGACGACCGTTGGGACGCCGGTGAAGTCCTGCAGGAGAACACGCGCCGGCATGAACGCGATCTCTTCGTCGGGAAGCTTGAGCGGCTCCCACCGCGCGAGCTTCTCGATGTCGGCGCCGCGGACGGTGTGGCCGTCCTCCCGCCGCAACAGGTTCTCGAGCAGGATCTTGAGCGAGTAGGGCAGCTGGCCGACCGGGAGACCGCGCCGTTCGAGAGCATCGAGCCGGTAGATCTCGTAGGATTTCCCGCCTGTCTTCAACGTCGCCCGACTGCCGAAGCTATTGGTGCTCACTGCGGCAGCACCTTCACTGCGACGACGAAATACTCGGTCTCCCCAAAACAGCTCGTCGGGATACCCATGTGTTGCTGATAGGTCAACGCCACGCGCCTTCCCAGCGACTCGTTGATGTGCTGTGCGACGTTCTCATCACGGACCGTGAAATAAAACTTCTCGGGATTGGTGCCCGGCATCGACACCATCGCCAGCTCACCTTCCCACGTCTTACAGAGCCATCCCTTCTTCGAGAACTTCTGCACGAATCCCGCTCGCTCACCCTCGGAATAGCTCCACTGGAGGGCAGACCAGGTGTACAGCGCGAAGATAAGGATCGGCGTCAGCAGTATACCTGCAATGATCAGCTTGCGTTTGCGGGTGAGCTGGAAGTTGAAATTCACGGGCGTCAATCTACCTCGTACGTTTCCGTGCGATAAGGCGTGAAGCCGCGCGCGATATAGTTAGGCAGCGCGTTCGGATGATCGAGCGTGCAGGTATGCAGCCACACCCGCTGTGGAGCGAGTGCCCAGGCATCGCGAACGGCGCTCGAGAGCAGGTGCTTGCCAAAGCCGCGGCCGAACTCGGCGGCGACGATACCGAAGTAGGCGATTTCGACGGACTCGTCGTCGGCCACACGGCGCAGCTCGTACCAGCCGGCCAGGCCATTGCTCGCTTCCCCGCTGCGTGACGCGACAAACAGCTCGATCGCCGGGTCCGCGAGGTGGGCCGCGATTTCCTGATCAGTCCAGTCCCACCGGTCGCGCCAGTGAAACGCTTCTCCCACGGTGCGGTACCATTGGCGGTACAGTTCCGGCGACGGCCGCTTGGCGCGCGCGATGGCGATATCGGGAAAATCGCCGAACGCCGCTTTGAATTGGCCGCGGTCGTGCAGCTCGAGGTAGGTGCGGGTGACTTTCATTGCGGTGAGCGGCCCTCACCGAGGCGGCCGTCCACGATTGGGACCCGACGCGTGGCGAACGGTTCCAGCCGCGCGTCGTGCGTCGCCACCAGCACGGCGGCGCCGCGCGCCTTCGCGCAGGTGGCAAGCGCTTCCGCGACGACCCCGCCGGAGGCACCGTCGAGATTCCCGGTCGGCTCGTCGGCAAGCACGAGGGCCGGCCTGTGGACGAGCGCCCGCGCCACTCCGACACGCTGCTCTTCACCTCCGGACAGCTCGCCGGACCCGCGCGGTGCGAGGTGCCCGATGTCGAGCTGCTCGAACACTTCGTTCGTTGCGCGTCGGGCTTCGCCGCTCGGCCGTCCGGCGAGAAGCGCCATCAGCAGGACGTTTTCCCACACAGTTAGCTGCTCGAGCAGGTTCGACCGCTGGAACACGAAACCGACCACCCGGGCCCGGTGGCGTCGACGCTCCGCGGGGGAAAGTTCGGCTAGTGACCGGCCGGCGAGCAGGACTCGGCCAGCATCAGGGGTCAGAAGGCCGGCCGCCACAGCCAGCAGCGTCGTCTTCCCGGCGCCACTCGCGCCCTCGAGCAGGACCACCTCGCCCTGTGCCACGGACAGGGACGCATCGCGGAGAGCCTGAGTGGCGTGCGCCCCGCCACCTCGCGTCTTCGACACACCGTCCAAGACGAGCACGGTCACGGCCGGAACGCCTCCAGGGCGTCCACACGACCGAGCCGTGCAATCGGGATCGAGGATGCCAGTATCCCACATGCGATGAGTAACGCCAGTGCCCACATCGTGTCCCGGAGATCGAAGTGCAGCGGGATGACGGGGAAGACGCGGTCGAGGACGAGCGCCAGAAGTCGCGCCAGCACGGCGCCGAGAACGCCGCCCGCCACGATGAGTCGCGTAGCCTCACCGATCATGACGCGCGCCAGGGTTCGCGGCGCTGCTCCGAGGGCGAGGAGAACGGCCAGCTCGGTACGGCGGCCCTCCACGAGGGCGTGGATGAGTAGCGCGACGAGAACGGCCGCGGCTCCGACGCCGAGCATATCCACAAAGGCCAGGATGGGCGTGTACCCCACGCCCGTCTCCCGTTGGCTGTTCGCCACGAATGTCGCTCGGTCGAAGACGCCGACATCTGGGAACCGCTCGCGAATTAGGGCCGCGACCGTGTCGGAGTGCGCCCCGGGAGCGAGGCGCACAATAATGAAGGACGCGCGCCCCGCGAAGCCGCTCGTGGCCTCGATCGCGGCAGCGTCAGCGAAGATGAACTGCGTGACGAGCAGGTTCGTGCCCTTCGTCAGGCCGACCGCTCGTGCAGCGCGCCCGTTGACGAACACCGTGTCGTCCAGCCCGACGCCTAGCCGGCGCGCGGCGGCCCGATCGAGCGCGACCTCCCGGCGCGTGTGGGGAGGCCGCCCGCTCTCAAAAGCGGGGGGCCCGCCTACGCCGTCAGGAGCGTGATAGCCGACGCCGTAGAGCGTCAGTCGGAGGCGGTCGCCGCCCCGCCGCGAGCTCACCGCGACGAACGCCCGTAGGATGAAGTCCGCGCCGGCCACGCCTGGGAGAGCACGCACGGAGTCCGTCAGCACCGCCGGGAGCACGCCGGAGAGGCGTAGGAAGTGGTCCGCACCGGGCGGCGTGATCCACAGATCTGCGCCGTCCTGCCCCACGTACGCCACCACGCTGTTCGCGGCGCCGCGCAACGTGGCCACGAGCGCGATCACGAGCAAGCTGCTTGTGGCCACGCCGCCAACCGCGAGCCAGGCGCGGCCCGGCCGATTCCGCACTGCTTTCACGAGGAGTTGCACGCCCGGCGATATGCCCTTGGCGGCGTCATCCGTCAAGGCGCGCCGAGTTCAGTAGTTCAACCGCCGCGCCAGCCAGTCCCACACGGGCGTGGGCCGCCTGCCGATCGGGTCGAAGCTCGCCACGAGCACCATGCGTTCGCCCTCCGAGCGCTCGTTGGTGCCACGATGAATGACTGCGCCACCGTGGATCAGCAGCAGGTCTCCGGGACGCGATTCGATCACCGTGGACGGCGCGCGGGCGAGCAATCCCTGGAACGGAAACAGAACGTAGGGGACGGGCTTGAGATAGCGACTCCAACGAGGCGGGATCATCTGGGTCGCGCCCTGGTTCGTGTTCACGAGCGTCAAGAGCACACTGTACATCCCCCCGTCCAGATGCCAACGAAAGCCCTCGCCCCGGCGCCGGTACCATTGGATTCGGACCGCCCGTTTGCGGTCCCGCATTAGCGCGAGCGGTTCACCTGCCGCGTCCTGGAGCGCCTCGTGCAAGGGACCCTGAACCAGATCGAAGAGGTCCGGCAGCTCATCCTGGATCTGGTAGCCGTTCATGACACTGTAACTCAGGTTCATCCCGGCCTTCGCCGCGACCTGGCGGAAGAGTATGCGTCGCGACTCGACCCGCTGTCGCCAGTGCTCGGTCTCGGCAGCCGAGAGGAAGCTCTGGGAGAACTCGTAACCGTGTTTCACGCTCGCTCCTCTCGTCTGGGATCCGCTCGGATCAGTAGTTGAAGCGCCTAGCGATCCAGTCCTGGATCGGTCGCGGCTTCGCACCTGCCGGATCGAAGGCGGCCAACAGCACGACGCGCTCTCCCGGACCGTCGCCCACCGCTCCGCGGTGCAGAACGGCGCGCCCGCTCAGAATCACGAGCTCGCCCGGCTCCGCCACGAGCGTCACATGCGGGAAGAGCGAGAACACATCGCGCAGCGGGTACAGGGCGTAGAAAAGGGGCTTCAGGAGAGGAGTCCAACTCGCGGGGACGACTTCCGTGGCGCCGCGGTTCGAATTTCCGAGCGTGAGGAGCGCCGTGGTATGGCTGCCGTCGAAGTGCCATCGGAAGCCTTCGTTCCGGCCCCGATACCGCTGGATCCGCAGCGCGCGCCGCCGGTCTCGGATCGGCTCCAGTCGCTTGCCGGTCACCCGTTCCGCCACCTCTTGCAGTCTGGGTTGGAGCTGGGCGCAGATGTCTCCCAGTCGCGCCATGGCCTGCTCGCCGTCCATCATGTGGAATGGGAGGCCGAGACCCCCTTTTCCTCCGACCGCGCGGAACGAGCCCCGGCACTCGTCCAACCGCTGCAGCCACCCCGCCGCCTCCGCTGGAGAAAGAAAGGTCGGCAGCCGGCAGTATCCGTTCTGAGCGAGCTCATCGAGGCGGCGCACGCTGTTCAATTCCGCGCGAGCCGGGCCGCGACGCCTTTGGCGTCGCGAGCGATGCCCCGCAGGTAGGCCGACGCAAGTGTGCGACATTGGCGCAAGCCAAGGAAATACAGGCCCGGCACGTCGGCGCTCTCACAGCCGCGCACGCGCGGCCAGCGGGCACCGGACCCGACGAGATCCCGGACGTGATCGAGCGAGTAGTCAAACCCGGTCGCGAAGACGACGAGATCGGGCTCGAGGCGCGTGCCGTCCGCGGCGACAAGCGCCGGACTCGCGAAGTCCCGAATCTCGGGCAGGCGCGCGATCGCGCCCGTGCGGAGGGCTCGGGGCAGCGCGAGCCCGAGCAGCGGCTCCCGAAACCTTGCCGGATCCACGCCCAGCCAGCTCGGATGCAGGAACTCGAGCGGCCAAGCGAAATAATGGACGTCGATCCCGAGGATCCAGTGTGGCAGCGCGAGTGTGCGCGCTCGCACGGAGAGCCACGCCCGATCGCCCTCCCTGCGGTGCGCGAGCCAGCGCTCGAGCACCTCGGCCGCCGATTGACCTCCGCCCACAACCAGCAGACGCCGCGCCCCCGCGAGGTGGCTGGTCCTGAAGTCGATGCTGTGGAGCCAGCGGTACCGGGCTGCCGCCGGGTCGAACCGGGGCGGCAGCTTCGGAAAGCTTACGATGCCCGTCGCGCTGACGACATGCGTGCAGTCCACGGCGGTCCCGTCGCGCAGCCGAACCGAGAATCCGCGGTCGGAGCGATCGACTCGCGCGACGTCGACGCCCGTGCGCACCTCAACCCGCTGCTCCTGGGCCAATTGCTCCAGCTTCCCGGCGTAGGTAGGGAAGGTGAGATACGGGGGATCGACCGGCAGCCGGCGCATGCCCGGCATGAGCGAGATGCGTGTCGGCGACAGCAGCTCCATTTCGGGATCGATGCGGCGGAGGCCGGCGGCCAGCGTGGGGCCGCGCTCGAGCACAGCGTGCGAGATCCCGTGTCGCTGCAGGCAGACGGCGGCGGCCAATCCTGCGGGACCCGCGCCGAGGATCGCGACGTGGCGCCTCACACGCCGAGCTATGGCAGGCGCGCCAGCACGCCATAGGTGGCGCCGGCCAGCAACGCGGCGATGGGGAGCGTCACGAGCCAGGCAGCCATCATCTCCCGAACGAGTGTCCAGCGCACTTCGCCGCCGCGTATCCCGATGCCGACGATCGCGCCGCTGGATACGTACGTTGTCGATACCGGTGCGGCGAGCACCGACGCAAGTCCCACGAGCGCCGCAGTCGTCAGGTTCGCCGCGAGCCCGTCGGCTGAAGATATTCGCGTGACCTTCGCGCCCAGCGTGTGCGTCACCCTCCATCCCGCGACCTGGCTGCCGGCGCCCATAGCCACCGCGACGAGCGCGATGATCGCACCGGAGCCGATGCCCAACGCTGCTTGGGCGGCGATGCCGAGGGCGAAGACCTTCGGTGCGTCGTTGAGTGCGCGGGCGAAATTCGTCCACCCCGCCGAGAGCCAGTGGAGCGCGTCGAGCGCGTCGATGCGGCTTACGACCTCAGGCGGGCAGTCCGAGCCGGCAACCACCTGGAGCGTGGGTCCGACACCCACGTTCGCGCCCATCGCCGCTGGCGCCAGCAGGACCGTCTTGCGCTCCAGGCAGACGCAGTAGGCGTTCAGGCGGCGGAAGAAGAAACGCACGATCGGGAGGACCGCGAACACTAATGCCAGCGCCAACACGGGAGAGAGAGCGAGCGGGAGACCCACGGCGCGGACCACCGCTCCCCACCTGACGCCCGTGGGTCCGGCGGCCGAGATGCCCGCGCCGACCAAACCACCGACGAGCGCATGCGTGGTTGAGATGGGGAGTCCAGTACGCGTCGCGAACAGCAACCAGCCGATCACGCCGCCCGCAACGGCGACCGGAAAACCGAGCCCAGCGGGCACCATGTCGAGTATTCCGCGCCCGGAAAAGACGGGGACGAAGCCCCGTGCGATGAGCGCTGCAGCCAGCGCTCCAACCACCGTCCAAGCGGCACCCCACGCCATCGCGCGACGATAGGTGGCCACGCCTGAGCCGGCCAAAGTGGCGATGCCCTTGGAGACGTCGTTCGCTCCATTGGCGAACGCCACGCTCAACGTCAGAAGAATGAGGACGAAGGCCATGGGCGCTCTATGAATGTATGGGGCACTAGTGCGCAAAGCTACTCTTAATTACAGATGTATATTGACATCAGCTCTATTGTGCTCTACTATGCGCACTTGGCAAAACTGTGCTGATTCCGAGCGGACGATCACTTGGTGAAGCCACGACGATCAAAAGTCAGTGTCCTACTCACCGAAGAGGAGCTGGCTCGGTTCGAGCGGTATTGCGTGGAGCGCGGCTACAAAAAGAGCACGCTCATCGCGCGTCTGATCCGAGACCACCTGAACGGGGAGGGGTTCGAGGTGCAGGGGGAGTTCCCGCTCAATCCGCCGCAATCGTGAGGCATCCGGTCGTGCGGTGAGGTCTTCGACAAGGGAGGTGCATCCGCGATGACCGCGATACCGATCGCACCCGAGAAGCGGAGCCGCGACGGCGCATTCTTCGGCTATACCCGCTCCATCTGCCCGACCTGCAAGAAGAACCTCGATGCCCACATTGTCCTGCGCGACGGGCGCGTCTTCATGCAGAAGCGCTGTCCTCAACACGGCTACTTCGACGTCGAGATCTCGAGCGACGCCGAGTATTACATCAAGTCACTCTCCTACACGAAACCGGGCACGATGCCGCTGCGCTTCGCCACCAAGGTGGAGCACGGGTGCCCCTCCGACTGCGGCCTGTGTGAAGACCATTTGCAGCATACCTGCTCCCCGATCCTCGAGATCAACGACGTCTGCGACCTGGAGTGTCCCGTGTGCATTGTCCGCAACCAGCACGGGTACACCATGTCGTTTGAAGACTTCAAGCGGTCGGTCGACAATCTTATCGCGGCGGAAGGTGAGCTCTCCATTCTCTTGTTGTCCGGGGGTGAGCCCACGCTCCATCCCCAGTTCTTCGACTTCTGTGATTACGTGCAGAAAGGGCCCCATGCCGGCAAGATCAAGCGACTCCTGATCTCCACCCACGGCCGGCGCATCGCGAACAACCTGAGGTTCGCCGAGCGCTTCAAGGCCGGGGGGATGTACGCTTCTCTGCAATTCGACTCGCTCCGTCCCGGCGTCTATCCCAAGCTGCGCGGCATCGAGCTCCTCGACATGAAGCTCAAGTGCCTGGACCACATCCGGGAGTTGGACATACCCACGGTCCTCGTGCCGACGGTCTCCAAGGGGGACAACAGCGACGAGCTAGGCGCGCTGGTGCAGCTCGGCCTCGAGATGAACCAGGTGTCGAGCATTGTGATCCAGCCGATGGCGCATACCGGAGACGGCGGGGACCGCTACCACGCCAACCCGGCGGGGCACCGGCTCACGATGCCGGAAGTGCATCAGCTCCTCGAGGAACAGCTGCCGTGGTTCAAACGCGAGTACTGGCATCCGGTGCCGTGCTCGCACCCGAGCTGCTACACGGCGACCTACCTGTTCCGGTTAGAGGACGGTCGGTACGTCGCGCTACCCGAGTTCGTGAACATCCGGCAGTACCTCGACGCCATGGCGAACCGTGCGATCCTCCGGTCCGACGATGCACTGGAGAAGATGCTTCTCGATTCCATCACGAACCTCTGGTCGGCAACTAAGGTGGGAGAGTCGTCGGCGATGATCCTGGCGTCGGTGAAAACCTTCCTGCGGGAGACATTCAACTCGCGCAATCCTCTGACTCCGGGCGAGATCGAGCGGAAGGCCGAGGCGCGGAGCAAGGCCCTCTTCATCCACGCCTTCATGGATCCGTGGGACTTGGACGTTGCCCGCCTAAAAAAGTGTTGTACCCACTACGTCATGCCCGACGGTCGCCTCATGCCGGGGTGCTCGTACAACAACCTGTACCGTCATTACGACACGCGCTTCTTCCCGAATGCGAAGCCCGACCGGCCTGACCCGGTCCCCGTGACCGGGAGACGGGAGCTGCCGGTCCTCCGCCAATGAATACCGCGTGACCGCTGCCGCGGCCGTCGTCGGAGAGCTCCGCACGCTCATCGTCACCGCGGCGCCCGACCCGGCGCAAGCGGCGGCGGTGCACGGCTGCCCGACGGATGTGCCGTTGGATACAGTCATGCCGTTTTCATCGGTGATCGCTCTCGGGGTGATCGTCGCCGTCGAGGATCGCTTCGGCATCGTCGTCACGCGCAGCGCCCTCCAGGCGGCGTTCGCCGGCGGCGCAACGCTCCAGAAGCTCGCGGACATGATCCAGCGACTGCGCGGGGATGCGGAGAGTTCTGTCGGTGATGCGCGTTCGCGCTGACGATCTCTCTTCGGTGCCCGGCGACTCTCGCCTGCTGCGGCCGGCGGAGCGTCGCGAGCTGTGCGCGCTGCACCTCCTCGGGTCCAGGCGCGAGGAATGGATCCGGGGCCGAGTGGCGATACGGCGCGCGGTAGCGCGATGGATCCCCCACGCGTCCAGATGCCGCGTCCACTCCGAGTCCAGCGGCGCGCCGTTGGTGGTCGGCGTCGACTGCACCGTTTCCCTCTCACACGACGGGCTCTGGTTTGCCGTGGCTCTGGCACCGGGTCACGCACTGCGGATCGGCGTGGATCTGTGCCGCCGCGTGCACACCGACAGACTCGCGCCGATTCTACGGCGCTTCACTGGCCGGGGCGTTCAGCTGGATCCTGTGGTGCAGTGGGCCGCCCTCGAGTGCGTCCTCAAGATGCGCCGCTGGGGAATCATGGCGCTCATCGGAAGCGACGCGAGGGTGCGCCGCGACGGACGGCGCGTGCTGGTGCACGGCATCGGGCCCGACGCCTCACTCCACGTGATCGACCGGCCTGAATTCGTCGTGGTGTGGGGCAGCGAAGGGCAGCCATGATATACCTCGTGGCTGCGGCGGAGCGTCGCTCGGCGGATCAGTTGCCGGACGAGCCGGCACGCCTACGCCGCGACTTCCGTCGTTTCAACCTTCCGGTGCAGCTCGCGCTGGCCGCAGCGACGGACGTCGTGCCCGCCGCCGTAGATCCGGCGAGCATGGCGGTCGTCTCACTCGCCCCTTGTCAAAACGGATCACCGGAGCTGTACCGGTGGGCAGAGGCTGCGATCGCGGCTGGATCGGCCGGGCGGTTCGGCGCGACCCGGATGAATCCGACGCATACGCTGCACGTCATCGATAATCTCGCCCTCTCCGCGTTCGCCATTGCTTATGGGACCGACGGCTACTGTCTGGGCGTGGGCGGTGCCCCAGGGCAGGCGTGGTGTGGGCTGGAGATCATTTGCGATCGTCTCGCGGATGGCCGCGAGCGAGAGGCGCTGCTCATGGCTGGCGACCAAGCGTCGGTGGCCGACGCCACGGGGAGCCGAGGCGTCGCGCTGTTGTTCTCCGCGCGACGCAGGCCGTACGTCGCGCTCGGTCGGCCGGTCGAGTTCGTCGCGATCGAGCACCGCCGCCGGCCGGCGCCACAGCCGGTCGCGGCGCACGCGGCCGCGGGGCTATGCGACTTGCTCGGGGCCCTCGCGCTGCGCGGGGGCGGCCCGATCGCGTACGAAGTCCCTGCCGAGCAGACCGACGGGATCGATCAGGTGACAGTCCTCCTTCGGGTCGCGTGAGAGCCGCCCACCGAGTGGTCGTCACGGGCTGCGGTGCGGTCTCCGCCGTCGGGGCGACGTCCGCTGCTTTTTGGCAGGCACTGCTGATGGGGCGCTCCGGGATCGCCCGACTCCCCCGGTTGGTGGCCGCCCAACTGCCGGTCACGGTGGGTGGAGAGGTGGTGGCTGTCCCTTTGGGTCGCGCCGATCGTGACGTCGTCTTGGCGAACCGCGCCATCGACGAAGCACTGGGCGTAGCACGCCTGGAGCGCTCCGCCGTCGGATTCATTTGGGCCACTGGCTTGGACACTTACCAGGAAGGCGACCGCGGACCGGTGTTCCGGCCTGCCGGCAGTTGCTTCGCGGCGCTCGCGCATCCGTTCGGCGAGCCGCGACGAATGGTCGCCGCGGCTTGCGCCGCGGGGACGCAGGCCATCGGTGAAGCGTACTGGCACGTTCGGGCAGGGCACGTCGATGCGTGCGTGGCTGGCGGGTCCAGCTGCATGCTCTCGCCGTTTTACATCATCGGCTTCGCCGCCCTGCAAGCGCTCGCGGCGGACGATGGCGATGACCCGTCGAGCGCGTGCCGGCCGTTCGATCGCCGCCGCCACGGGTTTGCGGTCTCGGATGGAGCAGGCGGTCTCGTTCTGGAGTCCCTTGAGTTTGCTCGCCGGCGCGGCGCGCCCGTTCTCGCCGAAATCGCCGGGTTCGGGATGAGTCAGGATCGCTACGACCTCAACCGGCCGCCGGAGGACGGGAGTGGTGCCGAGCGCTGCTTGCGACGGGCAGTTGAGGATGCCGGCCTCCTTCCGCGCGAAGTGGATGCCGTGAATGCCCACGCGACGGGCACTCGCGTCGGCGATCTCGCGGAGGCAGCCGCGATTCGCCGGTTCTTCGGGAATGCGTGGACAAGCAAACCGGTGTCGAGCCTGAAAGGCGCCATCGGGCACGCGATGGCCGCGGCCGGGGCTCTGGAAGCGGTGGCAGCGGTCGAGACGTGCCGCACCGGCGTCGTCCCGCCCACCGTGAACCTCGGCGAGCCCGACGACGGATGCGAATTGTGCCATGTCATCGGTCGGCCGCGCCACGACGACGTGCGCACTGTCCTCTCGGCGTCGTTCGGCATGGGTGGACAGAATGCTGCGGTCCTGTTTCGCAGGCTGGCATGACGCTGCAGCCTCAGTGGGGGCAAGGTGGCTCGGTGGTGGTGCTCACCGGGGCGACTGGCTATCTGGGCCGCGCGCTGGCCCGAGGATTCGCCGACGCCGGTGCGACGTTGGTGCTCACCGCTCGGTGCGAGACTACGTTGGCGCGCTTCGCGGAGGAGCTGGCGCCCTGCGGCGTGCCGATCCACACCGTCGTTATGGATCTCACGGATCCCGCTGCGGGAGATGGGATCGTTGGCGCGGCACTGAAACTCACCGGACGGATCGACGCTCTGGTGCTCAACGCGGGGACCCTTGCCGACGGATTGGTGGCCGCGCTCGACGGGAGCGACATAGCTCAGGTGCACGCCGTCAACGTCCACGGCGCGTTCGGTCTGCTCCACGCCGCGCTACGCCCCATGATCCTGGCCCGCCGCGGTGCGGTGATCGTCGTCTCCTCGGCGGCGGCCCGCCGGCCCAACGTGGGTCAGGCCGCCTACGCCTCCTCCAAGGCCGCGCTCGAAGCAATTGTGCGCGTCACGGCGCGGGAAACGGCTGGGCGCGGCGTGCGGGTGAACGGAGTCGCGCCGGGACTGTTGGATGGGGGCATGGCTGCTCGGATCCTGGACGAGGCGCGGGATCAAGCGGTCGCCGCTATTCCCATGGGACGCCTCGGCAGGGCCGAAGAGGTCGTTCCGACAGTGTTGTTTCTGGCATCGCCGATGAGCTCCTACGTCACCGGACAGATCTGGGGCATTGACGGAGGATGGACCGCATGACCGAACCTGCCGCGCTGAACGTCGTGGTCGACATGATCCGCGACACCCTGAGCCTGTCCGGTCGCGAGGGCGAGAAGGTCTCGTCCGACACGCTGCTGTTCTACCACCTCGCCTTCACATCCATGGACCTCCTTGATCTTCTGTTTCGTGTCGAGCAGCACTTCGATATCGCGATTCCAGATGGGACGCTGTACGGGCTGGCGCGGGGCGAGATGCCCGACGCGGAGTTTGCGACCGACAGTGTGCTCTCGGCGGCGGGGAAGGCGCGACTGATGGCGCTGCTCAACGACACACCGGCGGAGTTGTTTCCGGAGCGCATTCACGCGGCGAGCTTGCCGCGGTTCTGCACCGTCGGCGCCATCGCTCGCTTAGTCGATGCGAGGCTGGCGGCGCGCGAGCCATGTTCGAGCTGATCAGGACGCTCCGAATCGACGCCCACGCCGGTGGCGCGGTCGGTGAAGCGGCCGTCCCTGCCGATCATCCAATGTTCGCCGATCACTTTCCCGGTGTGCCGCTCCTGCCCGGCTCTTTCCTGCTCGAGCTTGCTGCGCAGGCAGCCGGTCCGTTGTGCGAGGAGGTGACGGCGTTGCGCTTTGGTCTCGAGCGTGGGGCCGTGTTGGCGATGGTCCGCCGTGCTGTGTTCTTGCGCCCCTGCTTCCTGCCGGCGACGGTGCGGCTCACCGCCCACGTGCGACACGCCGACTCGGCACGGATGATCGCCGCCGTCGTGGCGGCCGTCGGCGACGCGATCGTCCTCCGCGCCGAGCTGGTCATGGCGATGATCGACGTGCCGCCCGAGTGGTCCCGCGTCTTGGAAGGACGGCACGAGCGGTTGGCGCGGTGGAACAGTGCGACCTAGCGCCCCCGCCCGAGGCCTCTCGCAGGTGGACGCGTTCTTTGTCGCTTATCAAGAGCGTACCGGGATCCTGATGCAGATCGGTACTGAAGTGGAGCTCCGGGGAGTCGTCCAACGTGAAGACTTGATCCGGATGCTGGAACGCCTCGTTATCCGCTGGCCACAACTGGGGCAACGTGTCCGGCGGCGATTGTTCGGCCTCGAGTGGGGAGGTGAACCGGACGTCGGCCGCATGATACGCGAGGCCACCACCCCCCGGGAGATTGTGGCCTCGCGCAACCATGCG
>Ga0066691_10000447_pt1 | contig 14009 bp, 11 predicted proteins | sample GraSoiAngelo_140_FD_66671 | JGI IMG/M metagenome (GOLD analysis project Ga0066691, IMG submission 66671) | Grasslands soil microbial communities from the Angelo Coastal Reserve, California, USA - 14_0929_12_30cm | ecosystem: Environmental > Terrestrial > Soil > Grasslands | place: USA... | reverse complement strand
TTTATCGAAACGACGGCTCCCTTTCCGCGGGGAACGAAGGTCCGAATAAGGATTAACCACCGCGGATCGATGTTCGTTGCCCTGGGGTACGTGTCCTATTCGCGATCCAACGGAATGGGCGTTCGATTCGGCACCGTTGAACCAGCGCACCAGCAGACCCTCGAAAACTGGTTGGCCCAGCTTAGAACGATCGACTAACCCAGATTCCGCGCGAGTGTTTCGCCTTGCGCATCGGTTGCTTCCGTAATTTCCGCAATCCGTGGTCAAGCTTCGCGAATCACAATCGTGTGGCGGGCTCAGGGCAAATCAGGCCCTGCCGCAACAGAAGGGCTCGCGCCGCCAATCTGTGGCCATTTTACTTTGGCAGGGGAGCGCCTTTGCGTACCAGCAAGCGATGGCAGCACATGAACATGCCGGTGAAAGCCAGAACCGCGGGTACGAGGCCCAGCAAGGCCCAAAGCGCCTCGGTCAAAACGTTGAATCTGCCAAAGTGCAGATTGGAAAGCCAAGTGAGGATTTGGTCCCCCAAGCTATTGAAGAGCTGAGGGAAAGAAAAGTAAGTTCCCGAGATTCCCCACACCATTACAAAGAGAAAGCACCAGAATCCGAGCACATTGTGCAGGTCCCAATTGATTCGCGCGAGACTCGATCTCCAATTTACCGTCAGGCTCCGGCGCCAATGGGCGACTCCCGGCCACCAGATAACCGCACCCGTCAAACAAAGCAGCGTCAGGCAGGTTGCCCCAATTCCGTTCAGGCGACGGCCCGCGTCTCCATGTAACAAGTTCGCATGAAAGTCCACGAGCCATTCGACCGCGCGGAAAAGGCGCGAGTGGGGATCGGCCGAAACCTCCAGCTCATTGCGAAAAACAATGATGCTGCCCGAAACACTCATGCACAGGAGATAGATGCTGGCTACCATTCCCACCCACAGGTGAAGCTGGAACAAAGCGCGGTGCAGCAACATACTTTCAGGATGGTGCAGCCATCGCTGCCAGGCGGAGATTTCGTGCTGGCGAGCCACAGTGGAAGGCGAAGTTTCCATTCGCGTTACGGCAACAGCCGAGCCGATCGATAGTTGCCCATGGGCGGCAGTTTCGGAGGCCGCGCGCCATGGCGTTCGGCGGTGCCCACCGGAACGTAGCTGAGTTGCTGGCCGCTACGAGCGCAGCGGAGCATCAGGCCGCCGCGGCTCATGTCTCCTCGTCCCGCAAATTCGGCAGGGAAGAGCAGCCGGTCTCGGAAGATCTTCAGCAAAGGCTCAACATATTTTGCCGTGGCGATGCTGCCCAAGAGAACGATCTCGCAGCAGCTTCCCATGTGCTCGGCAAGCAGCCGCGCATCACGCTCGAGGGGGACGCGGTAGCGCGCCTCAGAGATGGCCACCGGCGCGGAGGAGATAGCGCACAGCGCTTCTCTGGTTAACAGCATCTCCGGAGAGAGCAGGCCGCCGCAGGCCGTGATCACCAGCACTCCGGCGGTATCGAGCGGAGGCTGAGCGAACGCCCTGGCATAGGCGAGCTTGCCTCGGAAGTATAGGCCGCTGATAAAGGAGAAGGCTTCGCCAAGGGTCAATCGGCCGTCGCGAAGCCGGAGTGCCAGCGGGGAATCGGCGTCTTCGCGCAGGATCAGCTTGGCGCGAATGCCGCTGACGTTTGCGGGGGAGAGGAGAAAGATGCGCGGGACAGGCTCCGCCGGCAACGCCGTTAATCGTGTCATCTGATCAGAAACGCCTATCGACGCTCGTGTAGGCTGTTCTTTGGCAGGCTGCAGGGCCCGCGGGCTTGCGGTCATTTGCGCCCGCTGGGAACCTTTTGTCCTTGTTTTTGCCGGAAGAGAACGCCTTCTTTTTCCGGTTCGCGATTGCTGTCCCACACAGAAATAATAACTTAGCCTTGCAAGAAGGCAATTCTGCTGAGTTCGGAGAGTAGTGCTTCGTGTGCCGATTGGCGGGCTATGGTCATCTAAGCAAACTGACCTTATTTCGTGATGATGTAACCGGCGTCGCGGGAGCGACATCCAGGGTCAAGCGCCTGTACAATATTGGCATAGAGTGCTGCAGCGAGTGGGCGAACGTTCCCCAAAGCACCCAAGAACGGTGCAGCGGCACTGACTGTTGGGAGCGCTCTTTCGGGCTATTTCGTTGACCGATTCGCTTTTGGGGCAAACTAAATCGTTAACCAACGGGCGCATTAGGGCGTCTCTAATTAAGGCGGGTGGATTTGCTGAGCGGGAGCGGAGAAACTGGATGAAATTGAGTAGGGGGATCAGGGCGGCGGCGCTCGGCGCTTTGCTGGTGATGTCGGGCTGTGCCAAGAGAAGTACCGAGGCTGCGGGTCCGCCGCAATTTGCGCCTCTGGTTACGGTTGCGCGCGCGACGGCCCGTGATGTCCCGGTATATCTCGAAGAGATCGGGCGCAGCGGCGCTTTTGAATCGGTAACCGTGACGCCGCAGATTTCCGGGCGGATTACGGAGCGATCCTTTGAGGATGGCGCCGAGCTTAAGAAGGGCCAACTCCTTTTCACCATAGATCCTCGTCCGTATCAGGCGCAGCTCGATTCGGCGCAGGCGCAGGCCGCGCAAAGCAAGGCGGCGCTGGATTTAGCCAAGACGCAACTAAAGATGTACGACAGCATTGCCAATACACGCGCCGTTTCTCAGCTGGACGTGGAAACGAAGAAGAACACGGTGGCCGTCGATGAGGCGCAGGTGCAGGCCAACGAAGCCGCTGTGGAGAACGCGAAGCTCAATCTCGAGTACTGCTACATTCATTCGCCAATCGACGGGCGGGCGGGAATGAGGCTCGTCGACGTGGGGAATGTGGTGCAGACGAATACCACCGGGCTGCTGCTGATTCAGCGGCTGGACCCGATCTACGCGGACTTCACCGTCACCGAGGCCGACCTTCCGGAAGTGCAGCGGGAGCTTGCCCGAGGCACCTTGCACGCCTTGGTGCGCATTCCCGCCGATCCGCCGAACCGAGCACGGGAGGGCAAACTGACGTTCGTGGACAACACGGTGCAGAATGCGACGGGTACGGTAAACCTGCGGGCCACCATTCCTAATGGGGACCACCATTTTTGGCCGGGGCAATTCGTAAACGTGACGCTGGTTTTGGCGACGGCAAAGGGCGCCGTGCTCATCCCCAATCAGGCCACGCAGATCAGCCAGCAGGGCCCTTATGTTTATGTGGTGAAGGCCGACGATACCGCGGAGCTGCGCCCGGTGACGCTGGGCCAGCGGCAGGGCGACGACGTGGTGGTGACGAAGGGCCTCGCCAACGGCGAGCGCGTGGTACTCACGGGCCAACTCACAGTCGCGCCCGGCGGGAAAGTGCACGTGCAAGAACCGGGGCCGGCGAATGGGCTTGGGGCAGCGCCACCAGCGCAGTCTGCGGCGCCCGGCGATAAAAAGAAGAGCTGAACAGGATTTCTCGTGAACCTTTCCGAACTATTTGTGCGCCGCCCGGTGATGACGGTGGTCTTGACCGCGTCGGCGATTCTCTTTGGCATCCTGGCCTACGTCAACCTTCCGGTGAACGATCTGCCGGCGGTGGACTATCCGGTCATCCAGGCCCAGGTGAACTATCCCGGCGCGACTCCGGAAACGATGGCGAATAACGTGGCCACGCCGCTGGAACGGCAGTTCATGCAGATTCCCGGGCTGGAGATGGTGACCTCCAACAGCGGCACAGGACACAGCAGCTTCGTCCTGCAGTTTAATCTTTCCAAGAGCGTTGATGCCGCGGCCACGGACGTACAATCAGCCATCAACCAGGCCGCCGGGAAATTGCCGGTGGACTTGCCGAGCCCGCCAACCTTCACGAAGACGAATCCCAACGATCAGCCGATCATTTATATGGGTCTGACGAGCGATACCGTCACCGAAGGGCAGCTTTTTGACTACGCCAATACGCAGGTGGGCGAGCGAATCAGCATTCTGCCGGGCGTGAGCCAGGTGCAGGTTTACGGCTCGCAATCGGCCGTGCGCATCAAAGCGGATCCCTCGGCGATGGCCAGCCGCAACATCACCATTGACGATCTCAATAGTGCGGTCAAGAACGGCACGGCGTACACGGGAGCAGGACAGTTCGACGGCGAGCATCGGACCTTTTTGCTGCAGCCCCAAGGGCAACTGAGCAAGGCGGAGGATTACGGCGGCCTCATCGTCAGCCAGAACAACGGCAAGCCGGTCTACCTGAAGGATGTCGCCAAGGCCACCGACAGCGTGCAGGATGAGCGCATCAATATGCGCTTCTGGGTGCGTGGCCACCAGGTGCCTTCGGCCATCGTGGTGGTTGCGGTCTACCGCAGAGCCGGGTCCAATGCCGTGCAAGTGGCGAAAGAAGTGCGCGACGCGGCGCCCAGCATCCGCGCGACGCTGCCAAGTTCGATAGACGTCGTGCCGATCTACGACCGTTCCGAAACCATTGTGAACAGCGTAAAAGACGTCCAAGCCACACTGCTGATCGCTTTTGGGCTGGTGGTGCTGGTGATCTTTTTGTTTCTGGGGCGGGCCACAGATACGCTGATCCCTGCGATGGCGCTGCCGTTGTCGCTGCTGCTCACGTTTGTGGTGATGAACATTCTGGGCTACAGCCTGGACAATCTTTCGCTGATGGCGTTGACGCTGGCGATCGGATTCCTCGTGGATGACGCGATCGTCTTTCTGGAAAATACGGTACGGCTGATGGAGGAGGGCCACGCGGCGCTGGAAGCGACGTTGGTTTCGGCGCGAGAGATCAGCTTCACGATTCTGGCCATGACCATTTCACTGGCTGCCGTCTTTATTCCCTTGGTCTTCATGAGTGGCTTGGTCGGGCGTATCTTTCGCGAATTTTCGATCACCATCATCGTGTCCATTTTCGCGAGCGGCATTGTGTCGCTGACGCTCACGCCTTTGATGTGTTCGAGGTTGTTGAGCCGGCGCGGCCAAGGGGCCAAGAAGAACTGGATGGAGCGCGTGATCGGTGGGATCGAGCGCCGGGTTCTGGATGTCTACGGCCGCTCGCTATGGTTCTTCTTGCGGCAGAGGTGGGTCTCGGCTCTGGTGTGGGTCATTTGCTTGGCCGGGACGGGATATCTTTTCTATGTCGTTCCCAAGGCGTTTTTGCCTATTGGCGATAGTTCGTTTGTTCGCGGCGTCTTCGTGGCGCAGGAGGGGTCTTCTCCGGAGCAGATGCATGCCTATCAACTGCAATCCGAAGCGGCTCTGCAGTCGAACCCGGCCGTGGACATGATGTTCACGATGTCCGGTGCCACCGGGTTTGTGCCGTCGAATCAGGGAATCATTTTCACGGTTCTGAAGGGTCCCGACCAGAGGCCGCCGATCCTGGCGGTTTCGGGCCAGTTGATGGGGGCGATCAATTCGAGGGTGCCGGGGCTGCTGACGTTCCTGCAGCCGAATCCCGTCCTGCAGATCAGCACGGGCGCGACCGCGAATTTTCAAGGCCAGTTTGCCTATTCGCTATCCGGCATCGATCCCGGCCAGGTTTATTCAATCGCCGGACAATTGATGGCCAAGATGCGCGAGTTTCTGGGATTCCTATTCATAAATTCGGACCTCTTTAATCACACTCCGAATCTGCAAGTCGATATCCTGCGGGATCAGGCCAAGGTTTATGGAGTCTCCGAGGCGCGCATTCTTACGCTGCTGCACAACGCCTATTCGCAGAATTACACCTATTTGATCAAGCGGCCCAACGACCAATACCAGGTGATCCTGGAAGTGGCGGATAGCGACCGCGCCGATCCGCAGGATTTGAATTTGCTGTACATCAAGAGCGACGACGGCCAGCGTATGGTGCCGCTGCGTGCCGTAACCAAGTGGACGTCCATGCTTGGCCCGCAGGCCGTCAACCACATCAACCAATTCACCAGCGTAACCATTTTTTTCAACCTTAAGCCGGGCTACACGATCGGGCAAGCCACGCAGTTCGTCGAAAACACCGCCAGGCAAATCCTGCCGATCGACGTCCGCGGCAGTTTGCAGGGCGAGGCCTTAACGTTCCGCGACACCGTTTCGAGCCTGACGATCCTCATGGTCCTTGCGGTTTTCGTGATGTACGTGATCCTGGCCATTCTCTACGAAAATTATCTGCACCCGTTTACCGTGCTTTCTTCGCTGCCAGTGGCTCTGGTGGGCGGGCTGTTGACTCTCTGGATCTTCAACGCGGAAGCCTCGCTTTACGCTTTCATCGGCATGTTCATGCTCATGGGCATCGTCAAGAAGAACGGAATCATGATCGTGGATTTCGCGCAGCAACGAGTGGAGCAGGGCATCCCGGACATGCAGGCGATTCACGATGCCAGCATGGAACGCTTCCGCCCGATTATGATGACCACTCTCGCGGCGCTGATGGGCGCGTTGCCGATCGCGCTGGGATTTGGCGCCGATGGAGCGTCGCGGCGTCCTTTGGGTCTGGTGGTCGTGGGCGGATTGCTGGTTTCGCAGTTCATTACGCTTTACGTCACACCGGCCATTTACCTGTCTCTCGAAGAGTTCCAGGAGAAAGTCCTGGATCGAACCAGCTTTTTCCGCTCGACGCGAGCGCGTGCACCCGAGGCGGCGCATGCCGTCGAGAGCCTTGTTTCGCATGACTGACAGCCGAAACGGTTTGCGCCGCGGATTGGGTGCGCGTGTAGTCGCAGTCCTAACCGCTTACGTAACATTTCTCACGGGTTGCACAGTTGGGCCGAAGTACGCGCGGCCCTCGGCCGTGGCGCCTCCCGCTTACAAGGAGCTCACGCCGGAGAACTTCAAGGATACTGATGGATGGAAGCAGGCCCAGCCGGGCGACGCGACTCTGAAGGGCAATTGGTGGGAGATATTCAACGATCCGCAGCTCAATGCCCTGGAAGAGCAAGTGAACGTCTCCAATCAGAATATCGCCGTGGCCGCCGCGAGTTTTTTGTCGGCGCGAGCCATCGGCCGGCAAACTCGCGCGCAATACTATCCAACGATCAGCGCCAATCCGAGCATCACCAATTCGCGGCCGTCTTCGGGACAATTCGGCGGCGTTAGGACCGGAACATCTTCGACGAGTACCGGTTTTGCTCTGACATCGTTTACCGACTACTCTCTGGCCTTTGACGCCTCCTGGGTGCCGGATTTCTGGGGGAAAATACGCAACAATTTTTTGCAAAACGCCGCGGCTGCTCAAGCCAGCGCCGCGGATTTGGAAAACGTTCGCCTGACGGCGCAGGCCGAGGTGGCCACAAATTATTTTGAGATACGCGCCCAGGATGCGCTGAAACAGTTGTTCGATGAGACCGTGGCAGCCTATCGGGATTCTCTGGAGCTGACACAGCTTCAATTCAATGCGGGCATCGCCTCGGACGAAGCTGTGGCCCAGGCGGAGACGCAACTCGAGGCCACGCAAGCTCAGGATACCAATCTGGGCATTGCCCGGGCGCAATTCGAGCACGCCATGGCGATGCTGCTCGGCCAGCCCGCGTCGACTTTCTCGTTGCCTGCCGCGCCGCTTGAAGCGAATCCGCCAGCGGTGCCGTTTGGCCTGCCGTCGCAAATTCTGGAGCGCCGGCCGGACGTGGCGTCTGCCGAACGGTTGGTGGCGCAGGCCAACGCGCAGATCGGGCTGGCAACCGCGGCTTACTACCCGACCGTCACCTTGAGCGCGACCGCAGGATTCTCGAACACTTCGCCGACGACGTGGTTCACTTGGCCTAGCCGTTTCTGGTCCGCCGGTCCGGCATTGGCCGAGACGCTATTCGAGGGCGGATTGCGGCGCGCCACCGTGCAGCAATTCCGGGCATCCTACGACCGCAGCGTGGCGAACTATCGCCAAATCGTGCTCACCGCCTTCCAGCAGGTGGAAGACAATCTCGCGGCTTTGCGAATTCTCTCCCAGGAGCTCCGGCAGCAGGATACTGCCGTCACTTCGGCGCGAAGAAATTTGCAATCCGCCATGCAGCGCTATCAGGCGGGCATCGATCCCTACCTCAACGTGATCACCGCGCAAACGACGTTGCTCACCAACCAGCAGGCGGCAGTCAATCTGCGGAGAGATCAGATGACCGCCAGCGTACAGTTGATCGAGGCGCTGGGAGGCGGCTGGGACGCGGCAGAGCTGCCGTCGCTGAGAGATGTAAGCGAAGCGATGCCCTCGGCGGCCGCCAAGTAGCAACGTAAAGAGATTGCTCAGCCAGATGACCGGCTAGCTTTTCCAATCCGGGGTGGCTACGTATTCGCGGGAGATGTCCGCGACGGTGCGTGTGCCGCAATTGCCCATCACCAGTTTCAGTTCACCCTGCAGAATCTCGAGCACACGGTCGACCCCGGCCTGGCCGAAGGCCCCCAGTCCCCAGAGGAAGGGGCGGCCAATGCCCACGGCTTTGGCGCCAAGCGCCAGTCCCTTGAAAACGTCGGTGCCGCGGCGAAAGCCTCCGTCGACAAACACAGTCAGGCGGTTGCCGACTTCGGCGACCACTTCGGGCAGGGCCTCGATTGTGGCGCGCCCCGTTTCGGTGGAACGGCCTCCGTGGTTCGAGACGAGAATGCCGTTGATGCCGTGTTCGACGCAAAGCCGCGCGTCCTCGCGCGTATCGATGCCCTTGATAAACAGCGTTCCTTGCCAGAATTTGCGCAGGCGATCGACGAACGCCCAGTCCATCGCGGGATTCTGCCGCAGCACGCCGGTCATGTTGATGCCGTCGTACATGGGCTTTTCCTTGACGGCGCTGCCGGGCTCGCCTTCGTGGCAGGTGGAGCATTGGGTCATGTTCTTGGGCCGAGTGCGCAGGTAGGTTTCGCTGTTGCGGCCAGTGGTGTTATCGCAGGTGAGAGCAATCACTTTGCAGCCGGCGGCTTCCACGCGCCGCAGGATTGTTTCGCAAACGTCCCAGGAACTCGGGGCGTAAAGCTGATACCAGACGGGACGCCCGAGTTCCTTGTTCACGTCCTCGACCGCGGTCGAGGTGGACGTGGACAAGAACTGCAGCGTGCCACGCGCTTTGGCGGCGCGGGCGACCGCCAATTCGCCGTCAGGGAAGAACGATTTCTCACCGCCCGTGGGGCACGTGAAAATCGGGCTGTTATAGACGGTGCCGCCCAAATCGACGCGCATGTCCACTTTGGTGGCATCGTGCAGACGGCGCGGGCGCAACTCCACGTGTTTAAATCCGTCGCGATTGGCGCGCAGCGTGGCGTCGTCATCCACACCGCTAGCCATGTAGGCCCAGTGGCCGGGCTGGACCTTGCGGTGCGCGGCCTCTTCGAAATCGAAGACGTTGAGTGCTTGCGCCGGACTGGCGATCACTTCGGAAGCTTGCCGGGCGTCCTGGGCCAGGCCGCTTCGCTCGAGGAACGCGGTCACTCCGCCAAGGGCGGCGACATAAGGGCTTGCGGCCAGAAACTTCAGAAATTCGCGGCGGGCAGTGCGAACAGAAGGGTTTTCCATGGTGGCGTACTCTAGCACTTCCGCCTGGGCCTGAACAGACTTAAGGGGCGAGCACCAAATGCCGCGGCTTAGCGATTCGGACTAGAATAGGAGCCAATTCTGTCGGATTGCTGGCAGGAGGAGATGATGACAATGATCGGTCGAAGGAGATTTGCGGTTGCGGCCGTGCTTGCGATAGTCGTTGCGTTTGCTGGAGCGATTCGCGCCCAAGAGACGCAATACCCTAAACCGACCGACCTTCCTAATCCTTATCGTCTTGTCGCGGGCTGGCCCACGCTGCCGAAGAGCATGAATGGAGGCCACTGGGGCGAAGTCATCCGCGTGCACGTCGATTCCAAGGGCAATATCTGGGTTTTTCATCGCTGCTTCAACGTCGTGCCTCCGGGCAACGCCACGTGTATCAATCGCGGAAACGCGAATCCGCCGATCCTGGAATTCGACGCGTCGGGCAAGCTTCTGAAAAGCTTTGGCGCGGGAATCTTCGCATATCCCCACGGGTTCACCATCGATCCAGGCGGAAATTTGTGGGCAAGCGATGTCAATGACCAAGAGACGGTGCTTGGGATGTCGGCGAAGAACTCCGACGGCGTGATCATGGGGCAAGAAGTCCTCAAGCTAAGCCCAGATGGCAAGGTCTTGATGACGCTCGGCAAGGAAGGCGTGGCCGGGAATGGTCCGGACGCGTTCGATCGGCCCACCGGCGTTGCTGTTGCGCCGAACGGAGACATCTTTGTGTCGGATGGCCATTACCCGAACAAACACGACGCGGCCCGCGTGGTGAAATTTTCAAAAGACGGCCGATTCATTAAGTCCTGGGGACACAAAGGAGCGGCGCCCGGCGAGTTCGACGAACCGCATGATATTTTCATCGGCGGCTCGCAAAATCGCGTGTACGTTGCGGATCGCAGAAACCGCCGAATCGAGGTTTTCGACCAGGAGGGCAACTTCATCGCTGCATGGAAGCAATTTGGCCAGCCGAGCTCGGTATTTGTCGGAAAGGACGACACGATTTACGTGGGCGCCTCCTTTCAGGATCCGAACGCTAAAAAAGGGGAGTTGAGAGGCATCACGATCGGGAACGCCAAAGACGGCTCGCTCAAGGCGTTCATTCCCGATCCTTCGGACCTCGACCAAGTGATCAATGGGACATCGGCGTCGGGCATCGCGGCGGATGATAAAGGCACCATCTACGCGGCGGACGTCGGCACGCACAATCTAAGAAAATACGTGAAGGTTAACTAGGCGCCGGTAGTGGACCATACATTCCGATAATCTTGCTGACGCGACAAGGAGAGTGGTTGTGCAGTGCCAAACATGGTTCTATCTGAAACTGTTCGCCTATGCCTTGAAATCCTCGCGCGGCAAGCTTATGCTCCGAGCCAAGAGAAGGGCCAAAATTGGTCGAGGAGGAAAGCAATGGAACATATCATCGCGAAGCTGCTTCAGAACTTTGAAGAGGGAAAGATGACCCGGCGTCAGCTTATTCAAAGCCTCGCCCTAGCGGCGACGGCGGCCTCCGCCACGAGCGCGGTGCCGGCAGCCGCGGCAGATAGCCACGTAGTCAAAACCGCCTATCTCAACCACGTTGGATATCAGGTAGCCGATTACGCTAAGAGCCGCGACTGGTATGCAGATCTATTCGGGATGAAGGTAGCGCTAGACGACGGGAAAAAAGCCAATCTCGCGGTTGGCGAATCACTGGTCATTTTTCACAACCGGCAGTCCCCTAACACGCCGATCATCGACCACATTTGCTTCACGATTGCCGACTGGGACAAAGATAAGAGTGTCAGAGGCGCTGTGGCAGCCGAGCTAAAGCGTCGCGGTCTGGAAGTGCAGTCGAGCGCGAACAGTCTTGACATCAAGGATCCAGACGGCTTCCGAATACAGTTGGGCGGAAAGGACCAATGAAAGCCTGATGGGCGTCTGCATTTTGGGGGCGCACGGTCACGAAATTGTCACAATAGTTCGCGCCTAACGGACTAAATTTACACAAATATATAAAACTCAACTGCGAGTTATCTGACGGCTGGCGCAGGGTACGTTTCCGTTCTGCATTTGCGCGAGCGTTCGTCGAAGTCGCCAATCGTGCCGCGCTCAGCTTCCTCCGTTTTTCTCAGCCCTTCACATAGGCGAGCTTGGCGGCCACTTTTCCGTCACGCACCGTAAAGATGTCAACGCCGCGCAAATGCCACGACTTGCCATTGCGCATCTTGCGATAAACCCACAGCACTATGGCCCGGCTGCCGCTCAAGATGACTTCCTCGGCTTCGAATCGAGCGTCGGGATTGTGCTCGAACCATCCTCGCCAGAACTCGACCACCGCAGCCTTACCCTCGATGCGCTGTCCGTCCGGCGCGGGCGACGTGTCCTCGAAGACGGTGTCGTCGGTCAAAAGCGCTGCCAACTCATCAACGTCCTGTCGATTGAATGCATCGTTGAAGCTGTGAATGGTCGTGCGCGTCGCTTGCTCCTCTAGCTGCATTATCTGTGGCCTCTCCGAAGTTAGAGGATTTTATATGAAGACCCATCTAAGGTCCCGGTGGGACATAGCAGTGGATTTACCTTCTGTCGTCGGCGTGGCCCGACCGGCCAAGCCAGAGGGTGCGGCAAGCTTTGTTCAGAGTGGTTCCAGGCCTTTGGCTTTAAAGGTTGGAACGGCCTTTGGCCCCGCAAGAAAGGCAATCAGCGCTTTGGCGGCATCGGCATTCTTCGCCGTGGCGCTGGCGGCCGCGGTAAAGCGGATATCGTAGTGGAACTCCCCCGGGAGGGGACCAAGAATTTCGACACCATGGATCGGCACTATTTCACTGAACAACGTGATTACCAGCGCCGCCTTGCCTGCTGCGACGCTCTCGGTAGCCGGTCCCGACCCTTGAGCCAAGATAATCCCGGGCTTGACATCCGCGGCGATGCCCATACGTTCAAACATTTTCTCGATATATCCTCTGCTTGCTCCGTCCTCCGGATACGTAATGGATTTCGCATCCAGCAGAGTTCGTTTTAGCGCCTCGGCCGTACGGATGTCAGGTTTGGACGCACCCGCGCGGATACCAATACCCAGCTCGGAGCGAACCAACTCGGCGTGCGTGCCTGCCGCGATCTTCCCCTCTTTAATCAAGTCATCGATGGCTTCAGACGTGATGATCGCGACATCAAATCCCTCACCCGCCTCGATCTTCTTTTTCACCGATGCGGTGGAATTGAACTGCAGCGCCAGCGGACGCGCGATGGCGCGCTCGCATTGTGGTTGGAGTTCCTCAATCGCAGCCTTCATGCCGTTCGAAACGAGAACGGTAACTGGGGCGCCCTGCGCCGCCACTTCCCGCGTGGAGACGAAGACAAATCCGGCCGTAGCTGCCAATAACGCCGCGAAGATTGGGCGTACCGTCATGGGCCTAATTATATGGAATCCCGCCGCTGGGGCAACCTCATTCCTCAAGGGGGTGCCGTTGGGCGAGTGGCTATTTGGAGTGTGCAGAAACCTCCGCGAAGCTGCGCAACGAGATGCTTCCCGTAACACCCGAATCGTCGGCAACTCGGAAGTATTCTCGTAGCGGACCGCTGCATCGAAAGCGGGATAGCTCCTCTCCTCATAAGTCCTTTCTCGGACATTGAGGTTTTGGGAGAATTGTGACTGACGCTACAATCAAGGGAGATGGTGGTGAGGGCTTATGTTGGACGAGGGCTTTTGGGCCGAGGTCAAAGTGGCTGGCGAACACCTCAGATTGTTTTCAGAACATAATGCGCTGGGAGTGCAGGCCTCCGTTTACAACGTCAATGCTAACGCCTGGCATGCTCCCTCGGAGGCCGTGGACGACATCGAACAGGGTAAAGAGCGAGCGGCAGACTATGCAAAGGCCTACCTGAAGCGAACCGTCAATCTGGAACTACGTCCGTTGAATTGGAAGAAGTCTCGCTCAAGATAGCGAATCGGCATGCCAAGTTCTGATAAGTCGCCTCCCGGGAAAGTGGGGAGCTAAGTCTTGTATTTTCTGTCATGCCGCTTCGCCCAGTTTCTCTCGTTCCTGTCTGAGCAAAGCTCAGTCAGTTGCTTCTCGGAATGTGGCCGATCAGCCTAAACGCCAGTTGCGCCGGGTAACTGAGCGGCCTCGCGGCCGCTCAGTCCCCTAAGAACCGGACGTGAAAGTTTCCCTTCATCCGGCTCGAGCACTCAATAACGCCCCCATGAAAGACGAGGACGCAGCCTCATTCAAGTACAAATAAGACCTACTCGATACGGGCTTGCGGCCAACTCACACGGCAATGGATACCATCCACCAGGCGTGTGTGAAGCTGCACCAACAGCTTGCGCCGTCGTCATTTGCGTTGCTTCAGGCATTGGTTCTGCAAACGTTCTCGAGTTTGAGTACCACCGAGAAGTGGGCTCCGTTTCCAGCGAGGTAATGTGGTCCCATAAAGGCAACGCAACCTCTATCTGCCCCATTACCGGGCAGCATTCGCTTTTTCTCAGTTCCGCTATCCGCATCACCATCGATCCGCCTTGCGGCTTCACTTCCCCACAGGGGGGCGATACGGACTTACCCTGTTCAGCTGAGAGGACATGATAGGTTAGGCCTTCCCTGTACG
>Ga0066691_10000446_pt1 | contig 14016 bp, 11 predicted proteins | sample GraSoiAngelo_140_FD_66671 | JGI IMG/M metagenome (GOLD analysis project Ga0066691, IMG submission 66671) | Grasslands soil microbial communities from the Angelo Coastal Reserve, California, USA - 14_0929_12_30cm | ecosystem: Environmental > Terrestrial > Soil > Grasslands | place: USA... | reverse complement strand
TGGAGGTACGTAGGCAAAGGGCAAGTGAGTTACGACCTCGAAGCGCTTGTGACCGGGAAGGCCATTTATGGCATGGATGCTCGCGTGGATGGCATGGTGTACGCGTCAGTGGAGCATCCGCCCGTTCTCGGCGGCAAAGTGAAATCGTACGACGACAAGGAAGCCTTGAAGGTCGCAGGCGTGCGTCAGACTGTTCCGATTGATCCTTTCCAGCAGGCACCGGCGTTTCAGCCACTCGGTGGCATCGCGGTGATTGCGGATAACACGTGGGCGGCTTTTCAAGGCCGCAAGAAGCTGAACGTCTCATGGGACAACGGACCAAACGAGACTTACAACTCGGAAGCGTACAAGAGCGAATTGCGCGCGACTTCCCACAATCCTTGCAAAGTAGTACGCAATATTGGTGACGCGGATGCGGTGTTTGCCAAAGGTGGCAAGATTTATGAGGCGGACTACTATGTTCCGCTTCTGGCACACGCTTCGATGGAGCCGATGGTCGCGCTGGCAGAATTCAAAGGCGGCAAAGCGACGCTGTGGGCTCCTACGCAAAATCCGCAAGCTGTGCAAGACATCATCGCGAAAGAGTTGGGGATCTCGAAGGAAGACGTAATCTGCCACGTGACGCTGCTCGGCGCAGGATTCGGGCGCAAGTCAAAACCTGATTACGTGGCTGAGGCTGCCGTTTTGTCCAAAAAAGTGGGCCGCCCAGTGAAAGTGGTTTGGACCCGAGAGGACGACATCAAGTTTGACTACTACAATGCTGTTGCTTCCATGTATGTGAAGGCGGCCCTGGGCGCGAACGGCAAGCCGACAGCGTGGCTGCAACGGTCGGTCTTCCCTCCGATTCCATCTATTTTCGACGTGAACGCAGTCTACGGCGATCCAAGCCACCTGCAGCAGGGCTGGACGGACGTTCCGTACGATCTGCCAAACCTGCGCATCGAGAATGGCCCGGCGAAAGCTCATGTACGCATCGGCTGGTTGCGTTCTGTGGCGAATATCTATCACGCTTTCGGTATTCAATGCTTCACGGATGAACTGGCACATGCGGCCGGCCGCGACCCTCTGGAATACTTGCTCGATCTGATCGGGAACCCGCGCACGATCGACTTTAAGGGTGTGGAATACCCGAACTATGGAGCCTCAATGGAAGCCTATCCATGGGAAACCGGTCGGCTGCGCCGAGTCACGGAGATGGTCGCGGAAAAATCCGGGTGGGGAAAGCGCAAGCACGGCAAGGGCACTGGTGTCGGGATTGCGGCGCACCGCAGTTTCTTGTCATACGTGGCCACGGTAGTTGAGGTCGAAGTCAATGATCAAGGTGAGGTGCGGATCCCTCGCGTGGATACCGTTCTGGATGCGGGCTTGGTGGTAAATCCGGAAGCGACCCGTGCCCAGTTCGAGGGCGCTGCGGTGTTCGGCACAAGTATTGTGCGAAGCGGCGAGATCACGGCTACAAATGGGGTAATTGACCAATCGAATTTTCAGGATTATCCAGTAGCTCGGATTGGAGAGGCGCCCTATCAGACGAATGTATACATCGTTGATAGCGACGCTCCTCCAGCGGGCGTTGGTGAGCCAGGCGTGCCGCCGTTTGTGGCGGCGCTCTGCAACGCCATTTTTGCTGCAACCGGCAAGCGCGTGAGAGATCTGCCGATTACAAAACTTGGCTTGAGTTGACCGTCTCCGCGTTCTCTGAAGGGAAAACGTCCGCAGCTGCAATGACAAATTCTAATGGAAGGAAAAGCCATGACACAAGACAAGGTTGAACGCCATGTAATTTGTGGCTCTGCAATTCTGTTACTGCTTTTTGCTGGCCTTATGCTTTTTGTAGTCTCGACCGTGGAGGCAAACCCCGGTCCAGACAGCGCGGCCACCAGGAGGACATTTCGGACGAAGTGTGCAACGTGCCACGGTCCAGACGGAAGCGGGTCTGAGGTCGGAAAAACCATGAACGTTCCGGATCTTCGCTCACCGGCAGTCCAAAAGCTGTCGGATACTGAACTCGCTCAAGTCATTGCCAATGGCAAGGGCGGAATGCCCCCGTTCAAGAATTCGCTCAGCGAGGACCAGATTCACTCGCTGGTGTCCTACATTCGCTCGCTGCATCAAAAGAAATAGCCCGCCCTGTGTACACGGCGGTCGTCGCAACTGCAAATGGATTCCATTCCTTCAGATACGAGGCGCTTGAAAAGGAGGTATGCCATGGCTCACAAGAAAAATCAGCAAGGCCAAGAGGATTCACTCCATCCGGATCCCGCACTAGTTTCAAAAACTAACGACGCCGCGAACGCCAGCGTTTCCCGGCGGGAATTCCTCGGGTTTGCGGCCGCGTCCATTTTCTTGGCGGGCGCTGACCAACAGGCCTCGCGCACAGAACTCAGGAATGGCATACCTTATCGAACACTGGGCCGCACCAAAGAAAAAGTCTCGCTCATTGGGCTCGGTGGCTATCACCTTGGCAGTCAGGCGGATCCCCAGGCAAGCATTCGCATCATCCGCACGGGCCTTGATGAGGGAGTCAATTTTCTCGACAACTGCTGGGACTACAATGGTGGCGAGAGTGAAATCCGCATGGGCAACGCGTTGCGTGACGGTTATCGCAAAAAAGCGTTTCTAATGTCCAAGATCGACGGGCGCACCAAAGTTGCCGCCACAAGCCAAATCAACGAGTCTTTACGCCGCCTTCAGACTGACCGGATCGATCTTCTCCAATTCCATGAAGTGATTCGCGACACGGACCCGGATCGCATTTTTGCCGTAGGCGGAGGGATGGAGGCTGTCCTGGAGTCGCAAAAGGCGGGCAAGATCCGCTTCATCGGCTTCACAGGCCACAAGAGCCCGCACATCCATTTGAAAATGCTGGCCACTGCTTCCAAGCACGGCTTCACGTTCGACGCTGTACAGATGCCTCTCAACGTGATGGACGCGCACTTCAATAGTTTTGAAAAGAAAGTTTTGCCCGTCCTGCTCAAGAATGCTATCGGCGTGCTCGGCATGAAGCCAATGGGCGACCACATCATTCTCGAGAGCAAAACGGCCACTCCGGTAGAGTGCCTTCACTACGCGATGAATCTTCCCACTAGCGTCGTTATCACGGGCTGCGATTCGCTCCCGATTCTTCAGCAAGCTCTACAAGCAGCCCGCAGTTTTCAACCGATGAATTCCTCCCAAGTTGCCGCGCTTCTCGCAAAAACGGCAAAAGCTGCGGAAGCAGGTCAGTTCGAGCTTTACAAAACGAGCCACCGGTTCGACGGCACCTACGCCAACCCTCAATGGCTTGGCTAGAAGGACAGTGGTGTTAGGAAGAAGTTCGTAAGTATGGGTATTCGGGATTTCTGGCGTTGGCAGTTGAACGCCTGAAAATGTAAGCGACACAGCAGGGTCTGGTTAAGAGGAGAATTTTGGAGGTCAATCATGAACAAGAAGGAACTTTCTGCAAGTTTGGCTGGTGATGTTTCACTTGGAGGGGAGCTCTCTGTGCACCGCCTCGGCTTCGGGGCGATGCGCCTTACCGGCGAAGGCATCTGGGGCCCGTCGAAAGATCGCAAAGCAGCTTTGGCAGTTCTTCGCCGGGCCGTGGAGCTGGATGTCAATTTCATCGATACCGCGGACTCCTACGGTCCAAATGTAAGCGAGGAACTGATTGCCGAAGCGTTGTTTCCTTACCCGGCTGGCCTTGTAATTGCCACTAAAGGAGGTTGGAACCGCCCCGGCCCGAATCAGTGGACCCACGATGCAACTCCCTCACACCTTCGCAAGGCGGTTGAGGGGAGCCTGAAGAGACTGCGCCTGAACCGCATCGACGTGTATCAACTGCACATTCCGGATCCCGTCGTCTCGTTTGAGGCATCGGTGGAAACCCTGGCTCAGTTGCGAAACGAAGGCAAGATTCGCCTGGTGGCGTTGTCGAACGTTACGCAAGAGCACATCGAGCGGGCCCGCAAGATCGTCCCCATCGTCTCTGTGCAGAATCGCTACAGCTTTGCCGACCGCGAATGGGATTACGTGGTGGATTATTGTGAGCGCAATGGGATTGCCTTTATTCCGTGGTTCCCCCTGGGGGCAGGCAAAGTTGCTGGCGACGTGCTGAACCAAATTGCTCAGGCGCACCGCGCAAGCCCCACGCAAGTAGCGCTGGCCTGGCTCCTGCGGCGATCCCCCATCATGCTGCCCATCCCAGGGACTTCTTCGATCGAACATCTCGAGCAGAATGTTGCGGCGGCTTCCCTGCATTTAGCTCACGAAGAATACGAAAAGCTTTCTGGGGTTCCCGAGCTCGTGGGATCACGGTGACTCTTTACCGGCACACCCTCGATTTGAAGTTTCCGGTATGCTTCTGTTTTCCCTGAGATCGGCCAGCGGTCCATGGTCTTATCCCATGTGATGCCGACGGAGACGAGGACGGTGCTTATGACTCTGTGCGGAATCGTCAGAATGGTCCTATTTGGTTTCCTGGTGTCAGGAGTCGCTGCGCAAACGTCATGGAAGAGTCCGCCATCTCCCGAGCGCGGGGCGGAAGATAGTTCACCCTGGTCGCAAGCACAGCCCCAGGTGGAGGTGAAGCGGTTTTCCCTCTTGAGCGGAACTTCGATTGATGTCTCCCCGGGCTGGATCGAGCGCGAGCAGATGCCACTGCCGCCTTCGCCGAGGCTGGCGAGTTTTGCCCCGCAAGTGACGTTCTTGGAATTCATGGCTTTGGAAAATCCCAAAATGCATTCGGCCTTACGGATTGCAACGACCACCAATCCGTTCACGGGAGGCGATGAGGTCGCACTGGATGTGCAGATGCATGGCGCCGCAGGTTCGGGCAACGGCCTGGCGGATTATCTATTCTACTTTTTCTTTTCGCCGCCGCGGGATTGTTTGGATGGGGGCTCGGAGGCTTACAGGAAAGCAAAGAGCCAGGCAGAATTACCGGATCAGAAGACGGTTTCGCCGGATTTGAGTATTCGCACCGACTGTAAACACGCGCCTTCCCTGGCGGATTTTTATTCGAGAGAGTTGAGCTCGGGCGTATTGTTTCAAGCTACGAGTGGAGTGGAGCGCGCGAGCGGGATTTACCCGGAGTTCTATCTGGCGCCGATGGAAAAAGTGGAGGCGAACGGGCTGACGTTTTACGTGTTTGAGGCGCAGGGCCGTATGCAGCTCGATCTGGCGACGGTGAACCACTTCAACTTGCCCGACGAAATGCAGGGCGCGCAGGTGGATTTCTTCTGGGCCGTAGGCGCGCCAAGTCCGTTTCCGTTTCTTCGGGACCCGCAGAGAAAGAATGTTCCGCTGATCCAAGTGGCGTATGCCGGAATCGGGCTGGGGCCTGATAAAAGGGACATTTTCATGCGGTTGCTGCGGCAAGTCCACTTGCTCTGAAGCCGGCCCAAAGGAATGCTTTTCCTGAACCGTCTCACGCTGCCACGAATTCACTTGGCGAGAACAGTAGTGTCGACGAAAACCACACCCGACCCATCGTCTCGTCTCGCGAAACGATCGGCTTCACATGTCAACAGCGCTGTGCCTCGGATTGACCGACAGTGTAGAGTCCGCGCAGGAATCCAGTATTCAGGGTTCTACGTAACTTCCGGCGTCCTTGGAAAACACGTGCTTTCACGGCGGTAATTGAGGCGTCTAGAATCTTAGCCGTTTCCTTAACAGATCGTTCTTCGATGTCGCGAAGCAATATCGCTGTTCGCATTGTCGGACCTAGGCCATTGATTGCCTCGGTCAGGAGTTGCATGCGCTCGCGTTGCGAACAGGACTCTTCGGGATTGGGACTCTGGTCAACGAACGCCTCTGAACTAGACTTCATGGCATCGTCAGGGTTCTCGGGTAAGACTTCGAAAACTGCCCGCCTTCGACGGAGCAACATGAATGCTTCATTTATGGCGATGCGCATCAGCCATGTAGAGAACCGCGCCTTTTCTTGAAAGGCGCCGAGATGAAGGAAGGCCTTGTGAAAACTTTCCTGCGCCACATCTTCGGCATCCTCTCGGTTATAGGTTATTCGTAGCGCGACGGCGAGAACGCGCCGCCTGTGACGAAGGACCAATTCCTCGAAAGCCTGCGTATCTCCGCGCTTTGTGGCAGCCACCAGCGCGCTGTCGGCGTCTCTGTTTAAGCTGGTTGTATAAGACGTTTTCATGAATCCGATCCTCCACCGCCACTGCGACACAAGATAAGGGAAACTGACTAGCGCACCAGCCACAGCGCGTATCGAACGGACTGGAATATGGTCCACTGATGGTAGGCGCGCAGAATGCGATACCAGTCGAGAATGGATAGGGGTTTCATGGTGCACTCCTTTCTGCGTCCCGTTTTCTGGTCTGGCGTCGCTGTCACGTTGACGCTTGGTCGCCGCGAATTCTATTCACCGAGAAAATGCCGGCCACCACTAAGAAAGGCAATCTGCTTGCCAGAAACTGCAATGGACGAATACAGCTTGGAAATTGCTGACAGAGAGGGAGATACGCCCTTTCCTGAGTCCTCGGGCGTTGGGAGCCGAAATGCAAACCTGTCAGCGTGTTGGCACTGTGTCTATAGGACTGGATGGGCCGAGGGAGCTGGCTCTCGGCGAGCGAAGGCTGACATGAGCTACATGACCGACCTAGCCACGGCGGGGCACTCTCTGATGTTAAGATTTTGATCGCGGAGGGCAACACCCTCTTTTGCTGGAGCAGAAGCATGCCCAGGTCCAATCCTCTTCTGTGGCCCAAACCGCCGGCAATTTGGGGCTACGGGATTGCTGTCCTTTCGGTCGCCGCAGCCCTGATCATTTCACGGTTGCCGGCGATTCATTTGCAAGATGCTCCCGTGTCACTTTTTCTTTGCGCCGTCCTGGTGAGTGCTTGGTTCGGTGGAATCGGGCCGGGACTGCTCGCGACGGCGCTCTCCGCTCTCGCCTTCAATTATTACTTCCTGCCTCCGATCCATTCCTTGGGTCCAAAGCTTGACGAAATACCTCGCCTTGTCATATTCACGGTTTCAGCCCTGTTTGTCGGGTCGCTAAGCGCTGCCGAAAGGAGCGCCATAGAATCGCTCCGGCGCGCGCGCGATGACCTAAGAAAAACAGTTCAAGAGCTCCAGAGCACCAACGAGGCGTTGCAAGCAGAGAGCGATGAGCGTCAGCGTGCGGAAGAGGCGTTGCGGCGGAGCGAGGGTTATCTGGCAGAAGCGCAGAGGCTAACGCATACGGGAAGTTGGGCCTGGCGGGTGGTGGGAAGAGACGCCTTGCATCTCTCCGAGGAATGGTATCGCATATATGGCTTCGATCCGGAAGAGGGCTTGCCGGCTTGGGAAAAACGGCTGCAGCGTATTCATCCTGAGGATCGAGCCAAGTGGCAGGAGGCAACCGATCAGGCAATCGGTGAAAAGTCGGATTACGATGTGGAATTTCGAATCCTTCTTCCCGACGGAACGGTCAAGCATATCCACTCCGTCGGCCATCCGGTTTTGGAGGCATCCGGAGATTTGCTCCAATTTGTGGGTAGCTCGATGGACATCAGTGCCAGCAAACGCGCCGAGGAGGCGCTGCGCCAGGCGCAAGCGGATCTCGCACGCGTCAACCGCGTGACCACTATGGGAGAGCTGACTGCTTCACTGGCGCACGAGGTGAATCAACCGATTGCTGCCGCTGTCACCAACGCCAATACGTGCTTGCGCTGGCTTACTCGCGACGACCCCGATCTGCAAGAGGCGCGCGAGGCGGCATCGAGAATCGTCAAAGATGCAACCCGCGCCGCGGGCATCATCAGCAGGGTCCGCCTGCTCTTCAAGAAGGGTACTCTGCGTCATGAGCTGGTGGACGTAAACGAAGCCATTCGAGAGATGATCGTCCTCTTGCGCAGCGAGGCAACACGATACAACATAACCGTCCGGATAGAGCTAGCCCCGGATCTTCCCCGGATCATGGGAGATCGTGTGCAATTGCAACAGGTGCTGATGAACCTCATCGTGAACAGCATCGATGCGATGAAGGAAGCGGACGGGGCACGCGAGTTGGCTGTCAAGTCGCAGAGAACAGAGAAGGAAGTTCTGGTGTCCGTCAGCGATACCGGCGTAGGGCTTCCCCCGCAGCAGGCGGAAGAGATCTTCAACGCGTTTTTTACGACCAAGCCTCACGGCACCGGCATGGGGCTTCGCATCAGTCGCTCAATCGTCGAGTCGCATGGCGGCCGCTTGTGGGCTGCACACAACTCTCCGCGCGGCGCAAGTTTTCATTTTGCTTTACCCACGAAAATCGAGGCAATGGAATGATCGCCAACGGTTAATTCTTAAGTGAGGCGCGGCTCGACTGTTCCGCGTGGCAACCGGATTGAATCACATGGCTGCCGTTAACTTAATTGGTTCGTACAACTACGCGCTCGTGGCGCTTTCGGTGTTGATCGCCATGTTTGCGTCGTACGCTGCTCTGGATCTAGCAGGTCGCGTGACTGCTGCGAGCGGTTGGACTCGCGCGGTTTGGCTGCTGGGCGGTGCCGGTGCGATGGGGACTGGCATTTGGTCCATGCACTACATTGGAATGTTGGCGTTCATCCTACCCATTCCCGTCGCCTACCATTGGCCGACTGTTCTGCTGTCACTGTTTGCGGCTATTCTCGCTTCGCTTGTTGCCTTGGGCGTGGTGAGTCGGCAGAAAATGGGTTGGTTCCGAGCGCTCGCCGGAAGTCTCCTGATGGGCGCCGGTATTGCAAGCATGCATTACATCGGCATGGCCGCTATGCGTTTAGCCGCCATATGCCAGTTTAATTCCTTTCTCGTCGTCCTGTCCGTCGTGTTCGCGGTTCTGATTTCTCTCGCCGCGCTGTGGATTACCTTTCACTTCCGAGATGAGAAAACGGGGATCGGCTCGGAAAAGTTGGTTGGAGCCGCCGTGATGGGTGCCGCAATCCCGGTCATGCACTACACCGGCATGGCCGCCGCCAGTTTCACTCCCTTCAGCATGCCCATGGACCTGTCTCATGCCATAAGCATCTCCGCACTTGGCACCGCCGGAATTGTCGCCGCCACCTTCCTCGTCCTCGGGCTGGCTCTGCTGACGTCTTTGGTTGATAGGCGATTGGCTGCCCAAACATTGGAGGTGCAGGAAGAAAAGCTCCAGCAGAGCGAGGCGTACTTGGCGGAAGCACAAAGGCTCAGTCATACAGGTAGCTTTGGCTGGAAGCCGTCCATCGGCGAGCTCATCTGGTCAGAGGAAACTTTTCGAATCTTCCAATATGACCGATCGACGAAACCGACCGCGGAACTTGTTCTCCAGCGGGTTCATCCGGAAGACGCCGCCTTGGTCAAAGAGATCATTGAGCGCGTGTCGCGGGACGGGAAGGATTTTGATTTTGAACATCGCTTGCTCATGCCGGATGGCGCGGTCAAACACGTCCACGTTGTGGCTCATGCCTTAAGCGATGAGTCGGGCAGCATAGAGTTCGTAGGCGCGGTAATGGACATCACCGCAGCAAAGCAGGCGGAGCAAACGCTTCGGGAAAGCGAGGCATACTTAGCAGAAGCGCAGAGTCTCACGCATACGGGGAGCGGCGCTTGGCAGGTACCAGCAGGAGACGCCTTGTATCTCTCCGAGGAATGGTATCGCATATACGGCTTTGATCCAAAACAGGGCCTGTCGGTTTGGAGAGACCGGCTGCAGCGCATGCATCCGGAGGATCGAGCCCGAGTGGAAGAGACAAAAGATCGGGCGATCAGTGAAAAGTCGGATTACGAAGTGGAGCACCGAATCCTTCTTCCGGACGGCACTGTCAAATACACTCACACCGTCGGCCATCCTGTTTTGAACGCTTCCGGGGGTGTGGAGCGATTCGTGTGTACCATGATGGACATCACCGAGCGAAAGCAGGCCGAGGCGCTGCGTGACGGAGAGAGCCGTATTTTGGAGAGGATTGCCCGCGATGCTCCGTTGCAGCAAATACTCGAGAACCTGGTGCGCGTTGTGGAGGCCCAATTTGCCGGCTTGCTCTGCTCTGTCCTGCTCCTTGACGAGGACGGGCAACACATGCGGCACGGCGCTGCGCCCAGCCTTCCCAAGCCCTACATCGAGGCCATCGACGGCCAATGCATCGGACCGAAGGCTGGATCATGCGGCACCGCCATGTACCGCAGACAATCTGTTGTCGTCACCGATGTTCTTCGGGATCCGCTCTGGGAGGCGTACCGAAGCGTGGCCGAGCCCTATGGGTTCCGTGCCTGCTGGTCCACTCCCATACTTGCGCATTCAGGCAAAGCATTAGGTTCGTTTGCCATGTATTACCGCGAACCCCGCAGTCCGAGCCCGGCTGAAACCCGTGCACTGGAAATGGCTACCCACCTCGCCGGCATCGCCATTGAACGGAAGCTGGCGCGTGAAGAGCGCGAACGCTTGCGTCAGGCCCAGGCGGAGCTTGCGCACGTAAATAGGGTAACCATGATGGGTGAGCTGACCGCCTCCCTGGCGCACGAAGTGAATCAACCAATCGCCGCAGCCAGCACCAACGCTAATACCTGCTTGCGTTGGCTTGCGGCCGACACTCCAGACATCGAAGAGGCGCGCGCGGCTGCCATGAGAATCGTGAAAGACGGAAAGCGCGCGGCGGAAATCATCAGCCGGATCCGCCAGCTCTTCAAGAAGGATAGTTCGCAACGGGAGCTCGTGGATGTAAACGAGATTATTCAAGAGATGACTGTTCTTCTGCGCGGCGAGATCATGCGATTCAACATATTGGTCGCGACGGACCTTGCGGCAGATCTTCCCAAGGTCATCGCCGACCGCGTGCAATTGCAGCAGGTCTTGATGAACCTGATGATCAATGGCATCGAAGCGATGAAGGACGAGGATGGGCCGCGGGAGCTCGCCATCAGGTCGCAGCTAGCGGAAAACGAGCAACTTTTGGTCTCGGTGAGTGACACCGGCACGGGGCTTCCCCCGCAGCAGACAGACCAGATCTTCAATGCGTTCTTTACTACCAAACCCCACGGCACCGGCATGGGACTTCGCATTAGCCGCTCCATCGTGGAATCACATGGCGGCCGCTTGTGGGCTGAGAAGAATTCACAGCGCGGCGCAAGCTTCTGTTTCAGTCTACCCACCGAAGGCCGGGGCGCCTGAATGACGTCCACGGACGTTCCCACGGTGTTCGTCGTTGACGACGATGCTGGTGTGCGTGCGTCCATCCAAGGATTGCTGAAATCGGCAAAGTTACGGTGCGCATCCTTTGGGACGGCAGAAGAATTTCTGCGCAGCAAGCCACCGGAGGGGCCAAGCTGTCTGGTCTTGGACGTGAGCCTTCCTGGCGTTAACGGCCTCGACTTGCAGCGTGAGTTGGCTGACGCGGGCGTTCAAATCCCCATCATTTTCATCACCGGTCATGGAGACATTCCCATGTCGGTGAAAGCCATGAAATCCGGTGCCGTGGAGTTTCTTACCAAGCCTTTCCAGGATCAAGACTTGCTGGATGCGATTCGCCAGGCTCTGGATCGCGACCGCGTAGCTCGCCAACAGCGGAGTAACCTCGCCGAGTTGCGAAAACGCTACGACAAGCTGACCGCGCGCGAGCGCGAAGTCATGGGCCTGGTTGTTTCGGGCATGCTCAACAAGCAAATAGCTTTTGATCTCGGAACAAGCGAAATCACAGTGAAGATCCATCGCGGTCACGTGATGAGGAAGATGCAGGCCGGCTCGCTGGCAGACTTGGTTAGAATGGCCGCAAAACTGGAGCTTTCACCCGGCAAAAAGTAGCCTAATGCCAACGCCCTGTTGTTACACACCAGTTTGCCAGTCGCAGTCCACCTGTTTTGATTGTGCCTTCGCAACTTCAACCTAGATTGCAGCCAACGATCAGATTGAGGGTGCGTTCGGGCTCTCATACGAAAGTATAATTGCGCGCCTTTGGCGACGCTGTTAGATTTTAGCCATGGACACTCAGGGAAAGACCAAACTAGTAGCGATTGTCGACGACGATGATTCCATGCGTAGCGCCCTGCAGGGCTTGCTGCAAAGTGCCGAATTCCCTGCACAATCGTTTGCCTCGGCGGAAGACTTCCTGAAGTCCGGCCAACAGCATCAAATTGCCTGTTTGATCGCAGACATTCGTATGCCGGGAATGTCCGGTCTCGAGCTGCAGGCCAAGCTGAACGCCGAACGCTGCAGGATTCCGATCATCTTCATCACGGCACACGGCGACGAAAAAATGCGGATGCAGGCGTTGCGGGCAGGCGCTGTGGAGTTTATGGCAAAACCGTTCGACGACGAAGCGCTGCTCGAAAGTGTTCGGGCCGCTTTGGAAAGCTGAGCCTGCTAATAGAAGCGTATGGTGCCCAAGGAGGTCTTCGTGGGGGCTGTCGCAACATTCGGGTCCGTCGATCAGGACCGTGATCCGCGCAGATTCGAGCAGATCATAGGCAGCAGTCCTGCTCTGGAATCGGTACTCCAACAAGTCGAGCAGGTCGCACCTACGGATTCCACAGTTCTTATCCAGGGAGAAACAGGCACGGGCAAGGAGCTGATAGCGCGTGCGATTCACAATCTGAGCGCGCGGTGCGGACGCGCATTCATAAAATTGAATTGCGCCGCGATTCCGTTCGATCTGCTGGAAAGCGAGCTTTTTGGCCACGAACGGGGTGCGTTCACCGGAGCCATAGCGCAGAAGATTGGCCGTTTCGAATTAGCCGACAAAGGAACGCTGTTCCTGGACGAAGTCGGCGATATTCCACCTGCCTTACAGCCTAAACTGCTGCGCGTCCTGCAAGAACAAGAGTTCGAACGCCTGGGCAGCACTCGGACTCATCAGGTAGACGTTCGCCTGGTCGCTGCTACCAACCGGAATTTGGTTGATATGGTAAAGCGCAACGAATTTCGCAGCGACCTCTACTACCGCCTGAATGTGTTTCCGGTCCCACTGCCACCTTTGCGGGAGCGCCGGGGAGACATTCCGGCGCTAGTCGAACATTTTGCTGAGATTTATGCCCGCCGGATGGGCAAGGAAATCGAACGCATTGCTCCTGAAACGATGTCTGCCCTCGTCTCGTATCAATGGCCGGGGAACATTCGCGAACTCCAGAATTTCATCGAGCGGAGCGTTATCCTCACCTCGGGCCACGTTCTGCACGCCCCTCTCGCGAGTTTGAAGAGTGCCGTCGAAGCGGAATCCTTTGGCGCAGTTACTATGGAAGACGCGGAGCGAGACCACATCTGCAAGACTCTCGAGCAGACCGGCTGGGTTGTGGCCGGTCCCAATGGAGCGGCCGCGCGTTTGGGAATGAAGAGGTCCACACTTTACTTCCGGATGCAAAAGCTTGGCATTTCGCGTACCAAGCGAGATCTCTTCCCCACCTAGCAGAGTCGTAATCATTCGGTCATCAACCTCCAGTCGATTGACACTGTCCAGGCATCCGTCATCAGGCGGATCATCGCGCATCTCTGGTCGAACTGAATATTTCGTCCATGGGGCCTCTTGAAGCAAATTACCGCAGGGGTTGACTGAGCGCGGCAACATACGTGCAGTCTTCGTCCTGGGACAGTAGAGGTTGAAGCGGATGAGGATTCGGAGCATACGAGCAGCGGCAGGGGCAGCTCTTGCCGCGGCCTCCTGGGGAGGGGCGGCCTGGGCACAGGACTCTCCCCTTTATCTCACACCTCCTGCGCAAGAAACACAGGCGAGTGCGGGGGTGGCGTGCGTGCCGCCGCCGCCGATGGTCAGCTGGGAGGACTACCATGGACCCTTCCAGAAGTTTGTAGGAGCATTCGGGCGGCGGCTTGAACGCAAATCAGCGCACGCGCCCCACTATAAGCAGGGAGCAGTGCTGTGCGTGCTGAGCCTTCACGACAAGTTCCTTCTTTCTGTGCGTGAGACGTTCGACCCGGTGACCGTGCTGGGCGTTGCGTACGATGCGGGGATTAGCCAGGCAGAAAACGACGACCCCAGCTACGGGCAGGGCGCGGCGGGATATGGGAGGCGATTTGGCGGCGGTCTGGCAGGCGAAGCCTCCTCCCAGTTTTTCAAAGATGTTCTCTATCCGACAATTTTTTCCCAGGACCCG
>Ga0066691_10000436_pt1 | contig 14098 bp, 12 predicted proteins | sample GraSoiAngelo_140_FD_66671 | JGI IMG/M metagenome (GOLD analysis project Ga0066691, IMG submission 66671) | Grasslands soil microbial communities from the Angelo Coastal Reserve, California, USA - 14_0929_12_30cm | ecosystem: Environmental > Terrestrial > Soil > Grasslands | place: USA... | reverse complement strand
CTGGCCCGCCATGGAGCATCGCGAGAGGCGCTTTTACAGGCGCTGGCTGCGGTGCGCGGCAGCCACCGCGTGACGTCACCCACGCCGGAATCGACCTTTCGGGCCTTGGAGCAATATGCCCGTGATCTCACCGAACTGGCCAGGCGCGGAAAGCTCGATCCCGTTATCGGCCGTGACGTGGAGATTCGCCGCGTGATGCAGATCCTGGCGCGGCGCACCAAGAACAATCCGGTGCTGATCGGAGAGCCGGGCGTCGGCAAGACAGCTGTCGTCGAGGGTCTGGCGCAAAGAATTGTTGCGGGCGATGTGCCCGAGGTTCTCAAGCCCAAGCGCATCGTGGCGCTCGATCTGGCCGCGCTGGTTGCAGGCACAAAATATCGCGGTGAATTCGAGGACCGTCTGAAAGCGGTCCTCAAAGAGATCACCGAGGCCGAAGGCCAGATCATTCTGTTCATCGACGAGCTGCACACGCTGGTTGGCGCCGGCGCCGCCGAAGGTTCGATGGATGCATCGAACATGTTGAAGCCGGCGCTGGCGAGAGGCGAGTTGCGCGCCATCGGCGCCACCACCATCAACGAATACCGCAAGCACATTGAAAAGGACCCGGCCCTGGAACGCCGCTTCCAGCCGGTGCTCATTGCCGAGCCATCGGTAGAGGATACGATCGCGATTCTGCGCGGCCTCAAGGACCGCTACGAATTGCATCACGGCGTGCGCGTGAAGGACGCCGCCATTATCGCCGCCGCAACTCTTTCCCATCGCTACATCACCGATCGTTTTCTGCCGGACAAGGCCATCGACCTGATCGACGAAGCAGCGGCGGCTCTGCGCATGCAGCTCGATTCCCTTCCCGTGGAGATTGACGAGGTCGAACGGCGCATCCTGCAACTCGAAATCGAGCGGCAAGCGCTGCTCAAGGAAACCGACAAGCATTCGCGCGAACGACTGGCGCAGCTCGACCAGCAGCTCGCCGCGCTTCGCGAGCAGTCCAATGCCAGCAAGGCTCGCTGGCAGGTGGAAAAAGACGCCATTGCCGGAATTGGCAAGCAGAAAGCGCAAATTGATTCGCTGAAGGCCGAAGAGCAGCGCTACGAACGCGCCGGCGAACTGGCCAAAGTGGCCGAGATTCGCTATGGCAAGCTGGCGCAGGCGGAGCGCGAGCTTCAGGAAGCACAGAAGCGGCTGGCCGACCTGCAGAAAAGCGGCCGCATGCTGAAGGAGGAGGTCGACGAAGAGGATATCGCCGCGCTGGTCAGCAAGTGGACGGGCATTCCGGTGGGCCGCCTGCTCGAAGGCGAGGCCCGGAAGCTCGTCAGCATGGAAGAGCGGTTGCGCCAGCGCGTGGTCGGACAGGAAGACGCTCTCGAGCGCGTCTCCAATGCGATTCGCCGCAATCGCGCGGGCCTCTCCGATCCGAACCGGCCAATCGGTTCGTTTATTTTTCTTGGCCCCACGGGCGTCGGAAAGACCGAATTAGCGCGTGCTCTCGCCGAATTCTTGTTCGACGATGAACGCGCCATGATTCGGTTGGACATGTCCGAGTACATGGAAAAGCACTCCGTTTCGCGCATGATTGGCGCACCTCCGGGATATGTCGGCTACGAGGAAGGCGGCCAGCTGACCGAGCAAGTGCGGCGGCGCCCGTATTCGGTCGTTTTGTTCGATGAAATTGAGAAGGCGCATCCGGATGTGTTCAACGTCCTCTTGCAGATCCTGGAAGACGGACGGTTAACGGACGGCAAAGGACGCAAAGTGGATTTCCGAAATACGGTACTGGTGATGACCAGCAACGTGGGCTCTGCAGCTTTGTTTGAGCTCGCGGGCAAGGACCCGGAGCGCGCTCGCAAGGAGGCAACTGAGGCTCTGCGCGCCACGTTCCGTCCCGAGTTTCTGAACCGCATCGATGATATCGTGCTATTCAATCCGCTGGGCCGCGAACAACTGGAGAAGATCGTCGATCTGCAGCTCGCGTCAGTATCGAAGCTCCTGGCCGAGCGCCAGGTCCGCATCGAGCTGACGCCAGCCGCGCGAGCGTTGGTGCTGAGCGAGGGTTACGATCCGGCTTACGGCGCGCGGCCTTTGCGTCGCACCGTGCAGCGGCTCGTGCAGGATCCTCTGGCCCTGGAGATTCTGCAAGGCAAGATCGTTCCCGGCGACGTGGTGTGGGTCGATGCTACCGGAGGACAGATGAAATTCGAGCGTGCGGCTAAATCGGCAGCAGCGGCGGACGAACCGGCCGCGCTTGCGGCGGGGCGAGCCGCTTCGCGCAAGCGCTAGGTACGAGCGTGGCACCGTAAGATTGACGCGGTACGTGCAGGCATCTAGACTCTGATTGCGGCCATGCTTAGTAGCGGCCGCGGAATTCTAGAGGGTAACGATTTATGCGGACACTGAAAACCGGACTCTTATTGATGGTACTTACTCTAATCCTGGTATTCGGTGGCGAAGCGCTTGCCGGACGCCAGGGAATGACTCTTGGACTGATTTTTGCCGTGTTCATTAACGGTATGGCTTACTTTTTCTCTGACAAGATCGCTCTCGCTTCGAGTGGAGCCCGTGCGGTTTCGCGTGAGCAGGCGCCGCGTCTCTACGCCGTTATGGAGCGGTTGGCGGCCAAAGGCAGTCTGCCTATGCCCAAGCTCTATGTAATCCCGCAAGCCGCCCCGAATGCCTTCGCTACCGGCCGAAGCCCGTCTCATGCGTCCGTCGCGGCGACCGAGGGCCTCCTTGAACTGATGAATGATGATGAACTCGAAGGAGTTATCGCCCACGAACTCTCCCACGTTCGAAACTACGACATTCTCACCACCTCCATCGCCGCGACTTTGGCTGGCGTGATTAGCTGGATCGGATACGCGGCACGTTGGGGGATGATTTTCGGGGGATTCGGTGGTAATCGCGACAGGCGAGGAGGAGGGGGCCTGGAAGTGTTGTTGATGGCGATTGTTGCGCCAATCGCGGCTATGCTTCTGCAGTTGGGGATTTCCCGGCAGCGCGAATATGCGGCCGACGCAGCCGGGGCGCGTCTGGTGGGCCATCCCTATGGGTTGATCAGTGCCCTCGAGAAGCTGGGCGCCTACAATAAGCGCATCCCGATGACAAATGTCACGGCGGCGACTTCATCGCTTTATATCGTCAGGCCACTCGCCGCCGGCCAAGTATTTATGGGCCTCTTCAGCACTCACCCGCCACTTCCCAACCGCATAGAGGCCTTGCGGCAGATGACTATCACGCGATAGTCAGCGGGTCCTTAGCCTCCTGACTACGACTCGGACTCCACGGCCCCTGTTCCAAGCCGAGACTTACTATGCCGAAATGAAATTGTCCGGCAAAAAGTTCCTGCCGGCTTGCCCACCCTCCCAGCTTAAACTTGGCTTCACTCTTTCGTAAATAGTTGCTTTTAATGGCCTTCTGCCGAACCTAGCTCGTTCGTCAGGTTGGAGCACCTCGTGCTCAGTATTTGGCGGGGGATAGCTTTTTCTGGGGGACACCATGACGTGCAGAGAGACCGTCCGTTTGATTTGCGAATACCTCGAAGGGCGCCTTTCTCCGAGTGTCGCCGCAGTCGTTTCACGACACCTTGATCGTTGTCCGAATTGCCACCTAGTCCTAGAAGCTGCTCAACAGACCCTCGACGTTTACTTCGACGGAAACCCGGAGGTCCCGAAGATTCGAGTGGCGTAAGCCGTTCTCCCTCAGTACTATTACCTTCTTGCAGAGCTATCTACAGATTCTAAAAGGATTAAAGCTATAAGTGACGGCGATGAGCATCCACAGGTAAATATTACAAACTTTGGTGCTGCTCCCCTATCGCAGCCTCAATCCGGTCCTAGCCCTAATTTATGTGAATTCAACTAGATGACGCCTGCACGCGTTCAGGCGTTATTTGGCGCGGAACGTGCACAATTCTCACGCGAGGTGGAAGGAGAGCTTCGATGAGCGAGGATACCGACAAGCTGTTCAGCGGCCGAGAAGACATGCAGTCGGGCCCGGCGCGAGAGGGAGCGCCTCGTTGGGTGTGGTTAGCCGTAATTGCTCTCGCGGCAGTGTCCGCTTTGGGCTTGGGCGTGGGCTGGAATGCCACCACGCAAGCGAGAAGAGCCGAGCAGGCACTCGCCAGCCAGACCCGTCAGAGTAAGCTCGTGGGGCAGGATCTCCAGACCCTGAATCAGCGCCTGACGCAGGCTGAAGAGGTCAACACCCAACTCCAGAATCAACTCGTGGCGGTGACGGACAAAATGAAGATGACTCAAGGCGAGGTTACGACGTCGCGCCGCCAGAACGGCCAGATCCGTGACGACTATTCCAAGAGGCTGAGCAGCGTCCAGTCGGAGTTCACCGACAAGCTCGCCGGCAAGGCGAATTTGGAAGACGTCAAGTCTTTGGGCGGCGATATCAATGGCGTGAAGGGCGAACTGGAATCGACGAAGAACAATCTCGACATAACCCGCACCGAATTTGGCACTCTGATCGCCCGCAATCACGATGAGATCGATCAGCTGCGCCGGATGGGCGAGCGCGATTATTTCGAGTTCACGCTGACCGGCAAGGGCAATCGCTCCAAGGTTGGCGATCTCATGGTCGAGCTCCGCGGCACGAATGTTAAGAAGAATCAGTTCACCGTGGCGCTCTATGTAGACGACCTGCGTCTCGAGAAAAAGAACCGCGCGCTCGATGAGCCCATCTACTTCTATACGCGCGGAACCCGCATGCCTCTGGAGCTCGTGATCAACCAAATCGGAAAAGACAAAGTCGTCGGATACATGAGCGTCCCCAAGGCACCGCCTACACAGGCCTCCGCGCTGAGGACGGACAACTGAAAGCTTGGCAGGTGGCTCTGAGCGAAATGTTCGAGCTGCTAATTTAAGGGGAAGCAGATAAAAGGAGGGTCGCCGTGGGGGGACCCTCCTTTTTGTTTGCTTCCTTGGCGGTGCTTGAAATGCAGGATCCTCGCCGATCCTGCATCAATTCTTCTAAACTCCTGTTAGTGGCGCGCAGCGCACGATTTCCAGTACGATGACTCGCCGTGGCTCTGCAGGCCATTTTCGCGCGTCGTGCTCTGACGCCGCAGCACGAAATTGCCGATGCCGTTGTTCTGATAGATGGCGAGAAGATCGGCGCCGTGGGCCGGCGCGACGAAGTTGCGGTTCCGGTGTCCGCACGTCGCTATGACAAGCGCGACTTCTCCATCGTCCCCGGCTTTATTGACGTGCATATTCACGGCGCCGCGGGATATGACGTGATGGATTCTAGCGCCGGAGCGCTGGCGGCCATCACGGCAGGCGTGGCGGCCAGGGGTACAACTTCGTTCCTGGCTACGACGGTCACTGCAAGCGAGGAGTCAACGTCCCGAGCTGTGGAAGGGGTGGCTGGATGGATGGAACGCGCGGCCTCCGAACGTACGGGAGGGGCACCTTCGGCAGAGATTCTCGGCGTGCACTTCGAGGGGCCTTTCATCAGCCGCGCTCGGCGCGGCGTCCATCCTGAGGAATGGATTGTAGCGCCATCCATTTCGCTCCTCAGGCGCTTGCTGGCAGCGGCCAAAGGCGCAGCCCGCATTCTAACCCTCGCTCCGGAGCTGCCGGGAGCAGCAGAGCTAATTGCCGAGGCGCTCCAGGCGGGACTCGTAGTTTCGCTGGGACACACGGATGCAAGCTATGCGGAAGCCACGGCAGCGATATCCTGCGGCGCTCGGCATGCGGCTCACGTGTTTAACGCCATGCGGCCCTTTGCGCATCGTGAGACCGGCGTTGTGGGCGCGGTCCTGACTTCCGCGAGCGTCACAGCCGAGTTAATTGCCGATGGCGTGCACGTGGACGACGCGGCCATTCGCGTTCTTTTCGGAGCGAAAGGGCCGCAAGGCGTAATCCTGGTAAGCGACGGCGTAGCCGCCACCGGAATGCCCGACGGCAAATACAGACTGGGCACATTCGAGGTAAGCGTTGCGGGAGGCGTCGCCCGCAATTCCGATGGGAAACTGGCCGGCAGCACGCTCACGCTCGACCGCGCCCTGCGCCACATGGCTGCGCTGGGTATTCCCTTACGCGAAGTTCTGCCTATGCTGACCTCAAATCCAGCCCGCTTGCTGGGCCTCGAGCGACGCAAGGGATGGCTGGTTGCGGGCGCCGATGCCGATCTGGTCTTGCTCGATGATCAACTCCAAGTGACCGGTGTGATGACGCGGGGCGCAGGACTACAGGACTAAATTAGGGATTGAGCGGAATCTTGAGCTCTCCGGCAAGCTGCTCGGGATCGAAAGGGCTGCAGGCGAAATATCGGCCTTGCACTTCAATGGTGGGAATCTTCCGACGACCTTCGTTCACGCGAAGGATGAGCTGCTCGGCTTCGGCGTCCTCATCGACGTCGACTTCTTCGTAGAGGACCCCCCGCTCGTCCAAGAATTGTTTCGTTCGCCAGCAATCGGCACACCAGCGCGTTGTGTAGAGGCGAATCGATTCCACCTTGGGCTATGTCTCCCTGTTCGCGATCGGAGCGCCATGAGATGCCGCCTCCAGCCGTGCACGGGCGCTGGCGACCGATTTCAACACGGCATCCCAATCCGTATTTGGATCGGCGCTGCTTGCGGCTAGTTTCTTTTCGGCTTCGGCCAAATCCGCGCGCGCCCGCGCTGCGTCAATCTCTTCGGAACGTTCGGCAGCCGCAGCCAAGACCGTGACGCGTTCGGGAAGCACTTCGGCAAAACCGCCCATCACAGCGATGAACGCGTTTTCAGCGCCCTTTCTGTAGATCAGCGGGCCGATTCCCAATTCCGTAAGCAACGGCGTATGTCCTGGAAGAATTCCGAAATATCCGGAGAGCCCCGGCAATTGTACTTCGGCCACCGATTCGCGGACCACTTCGCGTTCCGGCGTAACCACCTCGAGCATGAGGGCTTCGGCCACTGGAATGAGTCGCTCTGATTGAGCGCAATTGGCAGAGGCCTATGCGGCCGCCGCCATTTTCTCGGCCTTCTGACGCACTTCTTCGATCGTTCCGACCATGTAGAAGGCCTGCTCTGGAACTTCGTCGTGTTTGCCTTCCACGATCTCGCGGAAGCCGCGAATGGTGTCTTCGATCTTGACGTACTTGCCTTCGAGCCCGGTAAATTGCGCGGCAACGAACATAGGCTGGGAGAGGAATTTCTCGATCTTGCGCGCGCGCGCCACGGTGAGCTTGTCTTCATCGGAAAGCTCTTCGATACCCAGAATGGCGATGATGTCCTGCAGGTCTTTGTAACGCTGCAGGACGCCTTTCACGGAACGCGCCACGTTATAGTGCTCCTGTCCGACGATGCGCGCATCGAGAATCCGAGAGAAACTCGCTAGCGGATCGACGGCCGGATAAATGCCGCGCTCCACGATCTGCCGGCTCAAGTTTGTGGTTGCGTCAAGGTGGGTGAAAGTGGCCGCCGGGGCGGGGTCGGTATAGTCGTCTGCTGGCACGTAGATCGCCTGCACGGAAGTAATCGAGCCTTTCTTGGTGGAAGTGATGCGCTCCTGCAATTCGCCGATCTCGGTATTCAAGTTCGGCTGATACCCCACCGCGGAAGGCATGCGCCCGAGCAAGGCCGAAACCTCCGAGCCCGCCTGCACGAAGCGGAAAATATTGTCGATGAAGAGCAGGACGTCGAGGCCCTCTTCATCGCGGAAGTACTCCGCTACGGTCAGACCCGTGAGCCCCACGCGCAGGCGCGCCCCCGGCGGCTCGGTCATCTGGCCGTAAATCAGCGCGGCGCGCGATTTTTCGGAATCGCCGGCGACCACGACTTTGGATTCCTGCATTTCGAGCCATAAATCGTTGCCTTCGCGCGTGCGCTCGCCCACGCCGGCGAAGACGGAGACGCCGCCGTGCTTCATGGCCACGTTGTGAATCAGTTCCTGAATCAGCACGGTCTTGCCGACGCCCGCGCCGCCGAAAAGGCCGATTTTGCCGCCCTTCAGATAAGGCTCCATTAAATCCACGACCTTGATGCCTGTCTCGAACATTTCGAGTTGCGTGGACTGGTCTTCGAGCGAGGGCGCCGCGCGGTGGATGGGATAGCGGATCTTAGCGTGCACGTCGCCCAGATTGTCGACGGGCTCGCCGAGCACGTTGAGTATGCGTCCCAGCGTCGCCCGGCCCACCGGCACGGTGATGGGACCCTGGGCATCGATGACTTTCATGCCGCGCACGATTCCTTCCGTAGGCTTCATGGCCACGGCACGCACGCGTCCTTCGCCGAGATGCTGCTGCACCTCCGCGATTACGTCGATCGGCTCGGGAACATCGAAACCTTCGCTGGTGATGCGCACGGCATTATAAATTTCAGGCAAATGATGTTCCTGAAACTCGACGTCGAGCACCGGACCGATCACTTGCACCACGCGGCCAATGTTATGATCCTTGCCAGGCATAATCGCTCCTTGCGAAAGCTTGTTCTATTATGCTCAACCCGCGCTAGGTGGCTGATGCTGCGCCGCTCACGACCTCGATGATCTCCTTGGTGATCGCGGCTTGACGGACTTTATTCATGTACAGCGTAAGTTGATCGATCAGCTCGCGGGCGTTATTCGTCGCCGAATCCATGGCCGTCATGCGCGCAGCATGTTCCGCCGCCGCCGATTCAGCCAGGGCGCGGAAAATCTGCACTTGCAAGTAGCGAGGCAACAAACGCCCGAAAAGCTCAGCTGGCGGCTGCTCGAAGAGATAATCAACGGCAGTTTCCTTTGACCTGGCCTGAGCCTCTTCGATCGTCGTTGTAGGATCGGGCTCGATGGGCAACAGTTTCTCCAGCTTCAGATTTTGCGCCAGCACGGACTTGAACTCATTGAAGACGATATACACGGAGTCGACTTCCTCGCGCTCGTAGAGGGCGGTCACCTCTTTGGTAATTTCCGCCACTCTGGCCGGCTCGGGCCGCGCCGTGACGTCCACGTGTTCGGCGACAATTTTCCAGCGCTGCTTGCGCATGGCGTCTCGAATTTTGCGGCCCAAGACGATGATGGCCGGATTTTGTGCCGAATGCTCCCGCAAAAATTCCAGCGTGCGGCGGATCACGTTGGCGTTGAACGCTCCGCATAACCCCCGCTCGCCGCTGACTGTCAGCAGCAAAATCCGTTTTTCCTCGCGCTGGCGCAGCAGCGCATGCGCGCTTCCCGGCACGCGAAGGGCGGCGGAACGAACGAGGCGCGAAATCGCACGAGCATAGGGCCGCGCTGCAAAAGCTCTCTCTTGGGCACGGCGCAGCCGCGCCGCCGCCACGAACTTCATGGCTCGGGTAATCTGTTGCGTATTTTTTACCGAGCGAATGCGGCGCTTGATGTCGAGCTGCGTGGGCATGGGGAAATCGTTTCTAGCCAGCCATCGCGTCTAGCGCGCCGCCGCCGTTCCCGCCGTGAATCGCTCCTTGAATTCGGAGAGCGTTTTCTTCAAGCCTTCACGGATCTCATCGTCGATCGCTTTTTTTGTGGCGATCTTATCGAGCAATGCACCGGCGTGGGTATCGGCAAATGCCAACAGGTCGCGCTGGAAGCGCTCCACTTCGGAAACCTCGATACTGTCCAGGTAGCCGTTTGTTCCTGCGAAAATGACAAGCACCTGCTTTTCCACGGGCAAGGGCACAAACTGGTCCTGCTTGAGCACTTGCGTAAGCCGCTGGCCGCGCGCGAGTTGCGCTTGGGTGGCTTTGTCCAGTTCGGAACCAAACTGGGCGAAAGCCGCCAACTCGCGATATTGGGCCAGATCCAGCCGCAACGTTCCGGCAACTTGGCGCATGGCTTTAATCTGCGCGTTGCCGCCCACGCGGCTCACCGATAGTCCGACGTTAATGGCCGGCCGGATGCCGCTATTGAAGAGATCGGCTTCCAGATAGATCTGGCCATCGGTAATGGAAATGACATTGGTCGGGATGTACGCCGATACGTCGCCGGCCTGCGTCTCAATCACCGGCAGTGCCGTGAGGGAACCACCGCCTTTCTGGTCGTTCAATTTGGCGGCGCGCTCCAGCAAACGCGAGTGCAGATAAAAGACATCACCGGGAAAAGCTTCGCGCCCCGGCGGGCGTCGCAGCAGCAGCGAGATTTCCCGATAGGCCTGCGCGTGCTTCGAGAGATCGTCATAGAAACAGACGGAATGGCGGCCCGCATCGCGGAAGAATTCGCCAATAGCACAGGCGGCATAGGGAGCGATGTACTGCATGGTGGCGGGTTCAGTGGCGGAAGCGGCCACGACGATGGTGTAGTCCATGGCGCCCGCATCGGTCAGGATCTTTACCACTTGCGCGATGGTCGAGCGCTTCTGCCCGATGGCGCAGTAGATGCAGATCATGTCGCCGCCCTTCTGGTTGATGATGGTGTCCAGAATGATGGCGGTCTTGCCCGTCTGCCGGTCGCCGATGATCAGTTCGCGCTGGCCGCGGCCGATGGGAATCATCGAGTCGATGGCCTTGATGCCGGTCTGCAAGGGCTCGCGAACCGGCTGGCGGTCCACGACGCCTGGCGCGATGCGCTCGATGGGGTTGCGCTGCTCGGTAGCAATCGATCCCTTGCCGTCGAGTGGCACGCCCAGAGGATTGACCACGCGTCCGACGAGCGCGTCTCCAACGGGCGCCGACATGATCGAGCGCGTGCGCTTGACCGTGTCGCCTTCTTCAATGGCCGTATATTCGCCCAGCAGCACGGTGCCTACCTGGTCCTCTTCGAGGTTGAGGGCAATGCCGAAAACGTCGTGCGGAAACTCCAGCATCTCGCCGGCCATCACCTTTTCCAGGCCGTGCACGCGGGCGATGCCGTCGCCCACGGAGATGACCGTGCCCACCTCGTCCACCGCGACGGATTGGTCGTAGTTCGCGATTTGCGCGCGAAGAATTTTTGTAATTTCGTCCGCTCTGATCGATGCCATGCCCGCTTTGCTCCTGACCTATTGGGACTCGAGCCGCACGCGCAAGCGCTCGAGCTGCGTGCGCACCGAACCATCATAGACGGTTGAGCCGAGGCGCACCACCGCTCCCGCAATCAACGCGGGATCCAGCTCATAGTGCGCTTCCACTCGCCGGCCGCTCAGGCGCTCGAGCGCCGCCCGCAGTTGCTTCTTTTCGCGTTCCTTCAAATTCCGCGCCGAAATTACATTCGCCCGGGCCACGCCTTCCAGCGCGTCGAGCTGCGCCTCGAAGGCCTGTTGAATTTCCGGAAGGAGCCTCACGCGGCGCTGATCGATGACCACAAACAAAAAATTGCGCAGCGTACGGCTGGCGCCCATTCGCTCCACCAGCGCCTGCGCCACGGCGTGCTTATTGGCACGCGATACAGCCGGGCTGCCGAGCAGAATCCCCAGCTGCGCTGATTCCCGCAAGAGCACGAGAAAATCGCGGAATTCGTCCCTCATTGTCTCCGCATTTTTCTGCGAAATGGCAACATCGGCGAGCGCATCGGCGTAATGTTGCGCGATGGTTCTCAAGACGCGGCCCTCGCGAGTTCGCCCACAAAAGAGGAAAAAAGCGCCGCCTCTGCCGCGGCATTCATCTGCTCTCGGATCAGCGCCGCCGCTCGGTCCGTGGCCAGCTTTGCGGCGATGGCGCGAAGTTCTTGACTTCCGGCGCGCTCCGCTGCGGCGATCTCGGCGCGCGCGGCCTGGCTGATCTTTTCGATGTCGGACTTCGTCAACGCTCGGATTCGCTCTCGGTCCGCAGCCGAATCGCGCTCGGCAGCGCGCCGCTCCTGCTCGATTTCGGTTTCCACGCGCGCCAGCTTTTCGGCCGCTTCCCGAAGCTCGCGCTCCACAACGGCACGGGTTTGGTTCGCCTCCTCGATGGCCTTGCCAATGGCCCGCGCCCGGACCCGAAAATAAGGCGCTCCGAATTTGGCGATGAGATAGGCAAGCGCGCCGAACACCAAAAGAAAATTCAGCCATCGGAAGACGGTGCCGATCGGCATGCTGGCCACATCTGGGGAACTCTCTTGAGCCAAGGCGGGAAGGGAGAAAGCAAAGAGTGCCACTCCGGCGCTAAGCACAGCGGCACGACCCAAAGAGCACCTGCCCGCCACAGTCTTCATCAAACCTCGCGCGCCGGGCGGGGGTGCATTTGCGGTTGAGGTTGCAGAATGGCGCGGGCGATCTCTTCTGCCAGTTGATCGCTGCTGCGGTCGAGTTCCACGCGCGCAGCTTGGATTTCCGTACGGATACGTCCTTTGGCCTCTTGTATCTCCTCGTTGGCGCGCTGGCGCGCTTGCTGGATGGAGGCCGCCCGCTCAGTTAGCACAACCCGCCGCGCCGCTTCCTGCTCCCGGAACAGTTCTGCGCGAGCTTTGCGCAAGGCTTCCTGGTATGCGCGGCTCGTTTCCTGGGCGCTCTTGCGCAGCTCTTCGGCCTGGCGTCGGGCCCCTTCGATACGGCTGCCGCGCTCCCGCACGACACGTTCGATGGGACCGAAAAACGACCAGCGTAGGAAGAGATAAAAAAGAAAAACCAGGACGGCCGTCGGTGTTGCGGCCAGAAACAGGTCACCGAGCTGTTTCAGAATTTCCATGAGAGGCTTGCGCCGTCAACCCGCATTCGCTGCCGAAATACTTTGCATGACAAAAAAGGGGCCAGAAGCCCGCCCTGCCGACCTGGACACACTTAGACAAAGGAGAAAATTTATAGCATCCGCACTGCCTTCCGTCAACGCCCGTGCTGACTTTCGATTCCAAGCGGCGGCTCGTTTGACCGTGCTTTGCAGCGGCAGCTATAATTCATATCGGCGCGGAAAATGAGTATTTCCGGGCGCGTCCAACGCGTCCGGCCACCTCACTGCGTTCGATGCAAATGATGCGGCGCCGATTGCGCTTGCCGCTATCCTTATCAACCTGCGGGTGCCAGCCGGATGGAACGCGTGGCGCCGGCCTCAGGAGCGAGAGATGCTGAAAGCGACGCAACTGCGTCCAGGAATGATTATCGTTCATGACGGCGACCTGTATTCGGTCCACAGCGTGGACCATCGCACGCCCGGCAACAAGCGCGGAGCCATGGCCACGCGCATGCGCAACCTGCGCAGTGGATCCACCATCGACTACCGTTTCCGCGCCGAGGATTTTGTCGAACGCGCCGTGCTCGATGAGGTCGAATTCCAGTATCTCTACTCCGATGGCGAAGGCTACCACTTCATGAATACGGAAAGTTTCGAGCAGCTCAGCGTGAGCGGAGAGGTGCTCGGCGACGCCGTCAATTACCTCATACCCAATCTGGTGCTGAAGCTCGAATTCTACGAGGGCAAGCCCATCGGCGCCCTTCTGCCCGATACTGTGGACCTGACAGTGGTGGACACCGAACCCACGGTACAAAAAGCTACCGCCAGCGCGGTGATGAAACCTGCAAAGCTCGAGACCGGCTTGACCATTCAGGTTCCGCCATTCATTTCCAATGGGGACAAAGTTAAGGTAGATACCTCAGAAGCGCGCTATGTCCAGCGCACACAGTAACTTATAGATAAGACAAGCTGCCGGCGATCCCCCAGATTCTCCCGATCTTGCAACTAGACAATCTGCTCTGCTCGCGCGTTCCGTTTTCCGAATACTCGTGACACGCCACGGTCACAAACGCAGGTCCCATTTGCTCCCAGTGGGCCGTCGCAAATGCTAACGAGCTCTTCGCCGAGTTTTCCGGATTGAGCGCCCGGTCTCGCCGGGCAAACCGCTCGTCGTCTCTTTCAATGAGGGTGGTTCAATCGGTCCGGCGTATTCGAGGTAGGTTTTGATGGAAGCTACCACCATGCGGGCTTCCATTCTGATTCCGAAGTCGACACCAGCTAGGAAAACCCGAGCCCAGACATCACAATGACAATGCCCTTGTCCAAAATCCGGTCAAGCAAGTCGACCATACTGGTCTGGCGGGTAGCACCTCGGACCATCAGTTTCAATGGCATCTTTGGCGTCACCGCAGCCTTGGAAGGAATGCCAATCTAGAAGGGCGCGAATGGATGCCGAGTCCAGCAATGAGGGTACTAGCAAGACTGGAATACTTTCTTTGAGCCCCGTCAAACTTCTGTAAGGGAGTGACGCCAGCCCCGACGAAAATGCAAATTTAGACCGCCGAGTTAGGCCACGGGAAGCCCAATAAAATAACCCTGCGCAACATTTTTTCATCT